>Ga0209737_10003841_pt1 | contig 10500 bp, 6 predicted proteins | sample TergutCu122P3_FD_187284 | JGI IMG/M metagenome (GOLD analysis project Ga0209737, IMG submission 187284) | Cubitermes ugandensis P3 segment gut microbial communities from Kakamega Forest, Kenya - Cu122 P3 (SPAdes) (version 2) | ecosystem: Host-associated > Arthropoda: Insects > Digestive system >...
CTGCTAAAACAGAGATATAAACCGTACAAAGTAAAGCTTATACAATTCACACATCCCACAGACCTTAAAAATCCAGTAATTACACAAAATTACGTTCACAATTGCCAAAATTTAATAAAAGAATAAAACTCGTTAATTTTAATTATGAGATTTTTTAAATCACATGTATTTCTTATGAGGATGGTTGGAGTATTGATGTTAAGTTCTAAGTTTATTTTTTTGGATACTCAGTAATTACAAGATTCCTTTCTTGTATTTATTTTTCAAACTCCTATCATATAACGTAACACAACGCAATTTACATCGCAGCGCGAGCCAGCAATGATTCTAGTTTGTTAAATCTGAATTTTGTCACTGACTGTGACACATGCTTTTCTCACACATTTACTGCCACTAGAACCTTAATTCACCCCCGATGCCATTATAATCGGACACGTATAAACATTTGATAAACAATTCCAGAACAGTCATGAAAATATAAAACTGGCCAAACAGGACATCAATATATAGTGGACTGAGATCACGTGACAAGTCCATGCACTGACTCCGTTCCTCTCGATGTCATTCGGTTATGATAGGTGAATCGGGCGATCCCGTTGCGACTTGTTCCTATCGAGGCACTTGCTGCCAGGTAGCACCTGTGATTGGCTGCGCTCGCTAATTTTTAGGCCGGGGTGTTGGCATTGACCTATAATTGGATTGGCGGCGAAGGGGGGAATGGGATTTAAACTGTGTATCATATTATTCATCTGTAATAATTAAAGGGCTGTAATATAGTTTCAAATTAATAACTGCCCGCATTTAGAAGTACACAGTATCTTATAATTCAACGTGGGGATTGTCACATGCTTTCAATTATATGGAATTTTGAATTAACCTATTTCAAATTAACGTTGTTTTACTACAAAAACTAATATATGTATAATGTAATTTGACTCTTTATTTCACTCTCCACATGTTGCTGAATTATGTAGAATGGGAGGAATGTTTTGAATACGATTATGGAAGTAGTTGTGGTTTACTTTGTTATCCACAGAGTGTTTATGGAGGGACTAGAACCTATCAGGACAGCCAGTTCTGGGTCTGTAATTACATTTGGAGCATCACAAACTTGCAACAGTGGTCCATTGCTAAACTGTAACATTCAGTTGGCTGTGTTTGCCTGTATTTATTTGAATGGGGATATGAACACTATACATATGGTTCATCTATGTTTTATTTTTACAGTATGAACATAGTTTGTACAGGGTGTGACACTGACCCCTCACCTCCTTCTAGTGCCGAGGTCAAAAATATAGTAGAACTATACCTCCACTCTCCCTAAGGGCCTTTCTGGCCTATGAAATGGTGAAACCTACCTACATAGTTTGTATCTATAAGAACTCTCTTATAGTTCTGGTATGAAGTTTATCAAAACAAAGTTAATGCTGCAACCATTGTATATTTATAAAATTGTCAATAATATTATAGTGTGTCTTTGCAACCCAAGAACACAAAATGAGTCCCAGGGATCAACAACACCCTCCACATCTCTATTGAGATTTTATGCATCATCATCTAATGTGTTTCTTTTATTTCCTAATCACAAGCTTCACTAATGATAGGTGGCTTTGAGCAGCATGACATTGACCAGGGGAGACTCTGAGGCAATGCAGTGCAGTGCATGGGAAGTTCTGAGTTTCACTCTCCTCACTACCCTTAGGACTTTTTCCCATTGTTTCAGTATAGAACAAAGAAGAGTTTTACAACAGTGAAATATAAAGTTGTCCCTGTGCATAAGTACCACACCACAATAGCATTGAAATGACATGGGGGTAAATTTCCCCACACAGTCTAGACCCAAACAGTAGCTGAAGGTAAGTGGTTTGATACATCCTCTGGCTATTGTAGTACCAAGGAAAGACTTCCTGGTACCATTTGGATATGAAGCTGGTTGGACTATGGACACGATTTGAAAGGAAAGACAATGAAATAAATGATGCACCTCACAGAAACTGAATGACAGTTTTAAAGTCCAAAGACAGCTCATGTATAGCAATGAAAAGGTTACATCAATCTCATAATTTGCTGAGGGGAAATAATAATGTAAGAACTACTTGACTGAGATTTCATTTTCAAAGAACCACCTATCTATAAATTTGGTACTGTGGGTTTTGAAGCATTTTAAAAATACTGTAGATGATTGTCTTGACAGTACTACACAGTTATGTCAGTGCTTGAGAATGGTCTAATTTATAAGAGGAATTTATGAATACATTTCTGTGACTTACTTTAATATCTTTCATACACAAGAGAAATTCTGGTTCGTTAATCCTTTCATTGTAACCATTTTTTAGCATTGTACATCACAGCTGTTCAATTAGTATGCTGAATGGAGCACACTGGGTAGGCCAATGCACATGATTCCACACTTACATAACACCAGCATAATATGAAACTAGTTTCATAGGCATGATTACAAAGAATGCAATTAAGGACATACCTTTGTTTCGGTTATATTACAAGCATTACAACATAAAATTGTTACAAGAAACAAAATACACAGTTTTCAAAAGCAGCTGTACTTAGCACTGTACAAAATGGCATCCTCAGGGTCATCAATATGTACATAGATTGGTACCAAAACATGCAATACTCAAAAACAAGTAGTTATTTTAAGCTTAAAACTAGTTTATGTGCTGGAATATTAAATACCTTACACAAGTGGACAAAACAGAATGAAGGAACATGAGTCTTCAAATGCTTCTGTCCACCTGCAGGCCAGTGGAAAATCCTGTGGGATGGACATTTGCCAATAGACCCAAAACTGAATAGCCCTGTTACAGGTATTCTACTGCAGTTTCTTCTCTCAGCAATCTTCAGTATCAAGCACACTGTTATGGCTTCCACATTACTAAAAACTTATTTTTATTATTTTATTTAACAGCACCTTCTCAATGCGTTGGTTACATAACATGAAATAATATGATGACAATGAAAGTATGAATTATGGAAGTCATGACAGCAAGTTTTCCTGTATTCATTTATGGTTTATTTAATAATGCTGTCAGCAACTTAGACTAGAGAGATTCAAATGGTAAGATGATTAGTGATAATGCAGTATGGAAGAAAACAATATTCACTATTTGAAATATTTCAGCAATTGCGTACAGGGACATGGGAATCCACAACCAGGCTGAGAATCAAACCCGTTATCCTCCAAGTCCAAAACAACAGCGATTTTCAGTCAACATATACAAATATACATACCTCCATGCATCCAGCAGTGGGGTACAATGACCACAGGACATGGAATACATCTTTAATATACTCTCAGCTGTAATATCATGATATGCCTCTAGATGAACTGTGACACACACAATACTCCATAAAGTATCAACAAATGGCACTGTACTTATACAACTGAAGATACACATACAAAAACTTGGCATGCTGAGTCAACTGTTCTAAATAGTGTTTCTATACTGTCAACAGAGTAAACTCTCATACAATGCAGGGGAAAGATCCCTCAAAAGTGGCATGGTCAGTGCTGCATTGATTAAATTTAATACTGCATGGAGTTAACAGGGATAAAGGAATGTAGCCATGAAATATGAAAGTAAAGAAAAAGTCATAAATATGTAGTAAAGACACAAACATACAAAGAGGAAATTGCAGGTGACAGCAGCTCAGATGAGTATTTAACCTGCTGAATGAAACAAACCAATTCAGTGACACAAGCACATATGTAAAAAGCTAAACTGCCTTTAGCATTTTAAACAGTAGCAGTACTTTTCATATGCATGTTTGACAGATTGTGTATAACTGTTTTCTGTGTTCAACAAACACTTGTTCCATTTATTATTAATCGTATGATCAGTGATGAAGGAGCATCTGAAGTACACTTTTACATATTCTGAACTTCCAAGACATATAAAACCCGCACCAGAATATGAAAGAAAATCATAAGATGGTCACCTATTGCACTGTTAATATCATATGTAATTTAAAAAAGGCTGATTTCTGTTATTTTACCTCAGGGTGTAAAACTACAAGAGTGAGAATTATGCTTCCTGAGAACAGTACACATATTGTGAGTATATTCTTTGTTAAGGTAACAATCGTGGGATGCATTGCAGTTCGCTGGACAGGCACCAAGGTTTCTGAGGTAACCGTTGCCTCCATCTTCAAAGAAGAAGATAAGAGGCAGCAAGTGTCCAAATATATAATGGTCAATAAGTCCTTGTACCCCTGCCTAACGTACAATGTGGATCTGTATGTGCACATGTGCCATGTAGTGTACCATGGCACATGTCATGCACATACAGATCCACGTGGCAAGTAAGCAGGTGTATGGTGACTCCTCAGCCACCCTTGCATAGCATCACATCCCAGGAGACCACCAAGTTAACCTGTATCCTACCGGGGTGAGTATTTAAAGTTTAGCACATGCTTTATGAAAAATGTGCTATTTGAAGAGAAGAATATAAAATTATGAGGTAAATGGAATTTTGTGGAAAATAAAACAGAGATTATGCAGCGTCTCTTACAAACAGGACAACATTGTACCATTAACTGAACATGCCTTTCAAACTGAAAGGGAAAACAATGTCCAGCAGAGGGCATTTCAATTGAACAGTGTTCTGACCACAGCAGAAAACCAGCATTTAGAAGGCCACATGCTACAGGTTAAATGATAATGACCACAATTAAGTTTGCGACACACATTTTAATTCAGATAACCCAACCCTGTCTGCCTCTACACCTCATCACTGTATTGTTACTAGTAAGAGAGAAAATATGCTGACAGGCAGCCAGACAGACATGACTACCACACTTTGTATTCATATTGTGCACTTCTTGCACAGAATGCATAATACTTCAATACTGAATCAAAATGATCTTTCAGGCATAACATGACTGTGTCACACCTCTGACAGTATGGCACAATGGTCAGTCTACTGTTCTATGAGCTTGGACTGTCAAACCGTTGGTACGTGAAATTCAAAGACTAGTTCACCACAATCAGGTTCATACCTTAGGACAAGAGACATGCCAACCAAACGCATTATGCACCCATCAATTGGAAACAAAAAGAGCATGATGGATGCCATACACTTGCCCAAATGACAGGGTGTAGGTTCACATATTTCTGAAGTTTACGTCTAAGAATATGTAACCCATACATAATGGACACTTTCGAGAAACAGTACCCATAACGGTGATTTAAATCCGATGATTCAGAGAAAATGACACAACTGGAGAGTCTGCATTCTTTGCTCAACCATCATCGACATTTAAATCACCACGCTTGCCTTTCACCAGGAACACATTCATATTATCTTTACCTTTTACGTATACAGAACCGCGAGGTTCAAATTCATAACGTTCAGAAAGAACAGGAACACAGGCACCTCCAACTTGGATTCTTCCATGAACTCCTGTAGAATCCATTCTGCTAGCGATGTTAACAGCATCACCCCAGATGTCATAATAGAGCTTAGTGGTCCCTATGACACCAGCTGTGACATCCCCAAAATTATAACCAACCCTTAAGACAAGGTTAAATTCAATCAGGTCTCGATTGAAATCATCAATTACCTTCTGTAATGACATGGCAAAGTCCATCAGTTCAAACAAATGTTGGTGTGGATGCTTACTTTGGCGTCGGACATCAGGATTCAAACCAGAGGCAGCCATGAATGTACTGCCAATAGTTTTAATTTTTTCAACATTTTGAAACTCTAGTTTTGTTAGGAGATCATCAAAATCTGCTATCAGTTCATTGAGAACCCTCAAATACTCCTTACCACCAAGGTAAGATTCATCATACATCTCATTGAAATTAACAATACTTGCAAAGATAATGCCAACATCCCGATGGTTTTCAGAGTACTTAGCAGTGTTTTTTAATTGGTCGGCAACATGTTTTGGAATTATATTGTTCAGAAGCCAGTCAGCTTGGTTCTTCATGCTCTGGACTCTAGCTTTGTCTCGGGCAGCCACCATATTGCCATGGAAACTTAATCTGTAACTGATTTCAAATTCTCGGTTTAAAAACCAAACTAAAACAAGTAGCAACAACACATCAAGGAAAATCTCTCCATAGTAAAGGTTCAAATTACGGTGCTCATGCTGCCTATCTGAATACTCCACAATTGCACTATTATTATCAAAGGGTAGCAGACTGACCATTCCACCTGTTGCATCAGGAGTAAAATTTTTTTCAGATCCACGATTGAAGTAGTCAAATGCAAGAAATGAACAGGCATGACTAGCTACTAAAGAGAGATATACAATCCCAGCCACAGTTGCCAGAACACTTTTCATCCAACAATTCAACTGAGTAAAATTACAGAAATGAACAAGCCCCACAAAAAACATGTAACTATAATAGAGATCTCCACCATTTGTGGAAGAAAAGTTCACGCATGTAAAATTTACTAGAACTGATGCTATGGGCAAACTTACCAAAACAGCACCACAGACATGCCATGGATACCAATCTGAGAATTTATCAAGCAGCCAACGTGAAAAATCCATTCCGGAACATACATTGGAATTAACCAGAGCTGGCTTCAGGAACTGCTGAACACAGAGAAATACAGCAAAAATATGAATGGCTGTTGTCACTGTAAAAAATAAAATCCATCCAAGTGACACACTGTACAGCAAGAAAAGGCAAACTGCAATGGCAGTGTACACCAAAGCTGAGATGACAATGTCAAAGTATGTGTTAAAGCGAGATGTTGCAAGTGTTGGTGGAGAGTCTCCCTGTTTCTCAGTAATTCTATGAGCACATGCACGATATTCACGTTCCATTTCCTTCTGGCGGAAGAAAAGAGTAATGCCAGAAAGAGGGGGTTTCATGAAGTAGCTGTGATGTGATGTCACGTTGTCCTGAACACATCGGATAAGCTGCAGGTCAGACTGTTTGCGCAGCTTGTGGAAACAGATGTTGAAATTGTCTCCTAAGGGAGGAGGCAGATGGCTCCGCCTTATGTTCTGATCTGAAAATTTAAAACATTCCATTCTCAGGAATTAATCAATTGATTTTTCAATTACTAGTGATGCTGTTTCACATTCAGAGGGCATACAGTATCAAATGAAGGCGTATAGGGGAATAGAGGTATAGAACCACACATTTTTTACTTCACCACTAGAAGGAGCTGAGTGGCTAATTTCATACTCTGTCAGTTCTACCTCTGGACAGAGATCCCCTGGCACCTCTGAATAGGAGAATGGGCATGCATTTTGGAGACAAGAAACATCTTTTCTCCCTGTCAGTAATTGAACCAAGATTCTACAGTCATTCAGCCCATAGCCTAGTCAGTACACTCACTGAACTACCCCAGCTCCCAGATAAATAATAAACAAGTAAATGTTTCGTAGTACTATCCAGCATTTAACTGACAGTCTGATGAAAACCATACACAATATCTTCTTCAATCGGCACTGCAACCCTTGTGGGTCATGGCCTGCTCAACTATCGTTGAGTATTCTCAGCAGGAAGGTTCAAGCCTAAATACAGAGTGCTGTTGCCAGCGGCACGTCAAACCCCCAACTTGGAGGACCAGTGATTAGAACGTTCCAACTCCCGCCACCAGGCGTCCCTCACGTCTGAAATGACGCGAGCGAACCCCAGCAGCGGAAGGTGGAATTATGGGCGAGAAATTGCCGAGAATTTTGCTGAAAGTGGCGACTTCCACGTCACTTTTGGGTTCTTTTACATGCCATAAATTTACGACATGGAACCGACGGCTTTACTTCCCCTCCAAAGGAAGGCACGCTGGGGATTTTTTCGCCCGAAAAATCTGACGGCTTCAGCCGGGTTTGAACATGTGAACTTGGGTACCAAAGGCCAGCATGCTCACCTCTAGACCACCGAAGCCGCATACACAATATCAGTCAGGATAAGTAGTAATCATTGTGTGATCTGCTGAGTTTGGATAAAATTAAACATTTTCCACACTTATCTTAAGGCACATGCTGCAAGCCTAAATACACGCAGGCTGACATCTCTTGGCTATGTCTGAGTTTCAGTGTCAAAGATTTTGTTAACAGGTAGCTATAGCCTCTTTGTCAAATACATCAGCGATAAGTATACCACATTTACATTATTTGTACTGTGCAGTGCAGTGTGTACCACGGGACAAGCACAGGAAATATGAATCTAAGAAGACTAACAATTACTTCACAACAAACAACCTAACTACATAAAATGACACAGAACCCAGTTCTACTCGAGAAGTTAATACAGCAGTAGCTCAGCTACTCAGGCTTTCATGAAACCTGATGGTTTATTACCATAGTCACACGGTCCTACCACTGGGTCATATCACGGGCAAGATGAATTTGGTCCACATCCCCTGCCCCCAAGGTGTAACTTTAGGATTTATTTTAATATTATCATCCAACCTATGCTTAAGTATGTGTTGTATGTGGACTCTTCCAGTCAGGTATTTGACCAGAAGTTTGTACAAATTTTTCATCTCATGCTCCCTACATGCCAAACTCATGTCACATACCTTGATCCTCTTATTGATATCTTTCAAAGAGTACACTTAATGAAGCTCCTCAAAATGCACATAATAAACACCATATTGGGAAGAAAATAATTGGAGATTATATGACATACTGATGATGCATACCCCACTCTCAGGGATTTGGGTGTTTTGGAAACATGTTCCCAGTGAAACAGTTAAAATATTTTGAAGTTCAAGATTCAAATCTAAGACAATTGAACTTGATAATCTTTTCACAGAATTGATATTTTCATGGCAATAAATATCCAGGTTGGCCTTGATGATGTACAGTCTGCAGGATGGAAACTAGTGTTTTGGAGGAATCTGCTGTCTATACCTTCAAGAGTACACCATGTGCATCATAACCTCCATATACACCATGTGCATCATATCCTCCTTATACACTACAATTGTTCTCAGATTTTAGAAATGTGCAAAAGACAGTTAAATGTTAACACTTCTCAAATTCCACTGTGACTGGTGCACTTAAGTTACTGCAATACATACCAGTATCTGTGTCATTTACTGACGACTGGCTGGATGTATAGTAGCCGCTGACACGGTGGGTCAGAAGCTCACCTTGGGCTATTCCGTTCATCACATAGATCTGAAAACAGTTAACTGACAGATACAGACCATGTAGCTTGATCATATATACTGATGAGATCTAACCAGGTTTACTACAGTTGTATTAATTTGACTTAATTTAATCTGTGACTCTAAGAGTCAGGCTCTCTCTGGGTCCTTGAAAGTAGCTGAATTTATTTATTTACTTACATATGGTTCATTAAATAACGCTATCAGTAGCTCAGACTATATATCAGTAGCATCAAAAGGTGAATGTATGACATGGAAAGGGAGAAGGTCACGGCCAAATTTTAGGTATAATCCTTACATTTGCCTGGTGGTACTGACGAAAGCCATGATAAATCTGTCAGAGCAGACATACTCTGGGTGGAGATTTGAACCTGGATTTCCTGAATGGGAAGTAGGGGTGCTAGTCACTTGACTGTAATGAATTTTGATTTGAAGGTAGTTAAACCGTAAGTACATAATGAACTTATTACTAGTACTGGGGCGTGTGGTGGCATAGTGGTTAAGGCACTACGCTACAAACCAGCAGGTTGCGGGTTCGATTCCGATGGTGTCATTGGAACTTTTCAGTGACATAATCCTTCTGATCGCACAACAGCCCTGGGGTCGACTCAGCCCCTAACAGAAATGAGTACCAGGTGTATTTCCTGGGGTAAAGACGGCCGGTGCATAAGGCTGACAACCTTACCACCATCCTGTGCAGTTGAAATGAAATATGGGAACCTTAACTTCCTGGAACCCTCTGGGCCACACCAGGCCTGTAATGGGACTGCTTTACCTTTTTATTACTAGTACGAGGCTCATTCAGAAAGTAAGTACTGTTTTGCTGTAAAAAAAAATCGAGTAAGGTTTCGTATAAAATTTTATTGTTATCAGATTCTACATTCTTCAAACTATTTTTCCACATATTCGCCACCATTATTGAGGCACTTATCATAGTGGGGCACAAGTTTTTGTATACCCTCCTCATAGAATGCGGCCGCCTGCGATGTTAGCCCCTTCTGCACTGCATCTTTCAGGTCATCATCGTCGTCAAATCGCTCGCCGTCCAGGAACTTCTTTGGTTGTAGAAAGAGGTGAAAATCACTTGGCGCCAAATCAGGGCTGTAAGGGGGGTGGTCCATTTGTTCCCACCTAAATGAGGTGATGAGGTCTTGAGTCTGAGCAACAGAGTGCGGCCGAGCGTTATTGTGAAGCAAAAGAATGGTGGAACTCAGCATTCCGCACCTTTTGTCTTGAATTGCACGCCTCAGCTTCTTCAGCAGTTCACAATAAACAGCAGAGTTTATTGTTCTGCCTTGCGGCAAAAATTCTACCAAGAGGACACCTTGTCTGTCCCAGAATACGGTGCACATGATCTTCCTTGTTGAAATCGTCTGCTTGAACCAAAGATGGATGCCCA
>Ga0209737_10003842_pt1 | contig 10500 bp, 10 predicted proteins | sample TergutCu122P3_FD_187284 | JGI IMG/M metagenome (GOLD analysis project Ga0209737, IMG submission 187284) | Cubitermes ugandensis P3 segment gut microbial communities from Kakamega Forest, Kenya - Cu122 P3 (SPAdes) (version 2) | ecosystem: Host-associated > Arthropoda: Insects > Digestive system...
GACGCCTTCGAGGCTTTGGGGAAGCAATAACCCGCCAAAACGCTTGCCATCGCCAATCTGGAGCTTGAAGAGGCGGTTGCCTTGAGTGAAGGCGCTGGCGAAGGACTCCAGCATGTCTTCGAGTTTGTCCAGGGAAATCCCGGCTGTGGAGGCGGCAAACTTCTCGAGTAGGCTCGGAACAGAGGGCAGGAAAGTCATGAACGATATCTCCACTTGGGAGACCTTGGCAGCTATCTCTGCTGCCAAGTTCCGTCCGAAACGTATTTACAGTCACAAAATACATTTGTTTTCAGACTGTTAAATGCTTTTATTTCGCTTGAAATAGCGAATTAACCTCACCGTTCAGATACGGTGATGCTTTATTTTGAATGTCATGTAGGTAAAATACGGGCGATAAAGCCCTTTCTGTCACGAGAGGAGAGATTCGGACAGGGATTTTGTTAGCGTAGCTAGGTGCAAAATTGCACACTTGCCGCCGTAATTTATTTCTGGTAGGCTGCCGGGGTGAATTTTTTGGCTTGACTCAATAATTTTTTATTGCTGCTTTTTTGCCTGCCGGCTAAAAATCAGCCAAAGACCTTGGCAGCAGAGATAGCCGCCCAGGCTTTTTAAGTCCTGGTCATCAGAGGGCTCAAATTCAAGAGGGAGGCGGTAGCGAAAGTGCGGTTTTGATGCCTGTACAGCGCGGCTAACCTGCCTAAATTTTCCTGGATCCCCGCCTTCGCGGGGATGACGCATTACCAGAATCCAAGATCGCGCCCACGCGCTCGACCATGCGCGTTTTCCGAGCACGGAAGCCAGTCCAGTTCATCTGCAGCGGCTCCTTCTTTTTTCGACCCCCAACACCAGCCAAGTTTTGCAATTTGCATCAGAAGCGCATCACGGTCGCCGCAAATCTCCCATGTCTCCGGGTTGTTTTCATTACCCTGTCGGCATTGATTGTCCAGGTTTTTTTCTTCGCTTATCATGGTGGCGACATTGGCGGGAGGCTTTTTCTGTGAGACATCTTTGCCTTCAGGAACGTTGAAGTACTCGGAGGCGGAAGAGTTTTGCTCTGAATGGCAGGCAGTGAGCGCCAACGCGGCAGTGAGCAAGATGCAGGCAGCAACTTTCATTGTGTTCCCGGAAGAAAAAATATCGTGATGTCGTTTTCCTCGAGTATATGTAATTTATGACGATCTGGCTACTTGTTGAAAAAATTCTATCGAAAATTTTCACAACATGTGTCATGTACGATAGCTTGTTTGGTTAGACGTTGAACAGAAAGTTCATTACGTCGCCATTTTTTACTACGTAGTCTTTGCCTTCAGCGCGCATTTTGCCGGCTTCTTTTGCGCCTGTTTCGCCTTTGTACTGGATGAAATCCTCGAAGGCGATGGTCTGCGCACGGATGAAGCCGCGCTCGAAATCGGTGTGGATGACTCCGGCCGCCTGGGGGGCGGTGTCGCCGGCATGGATCGTCCAGGCGCGTACTTCTTTTACGCCCGCCGTGAAGAAGGTTTGCAGGCCGAGGAGTTTGTAGCCGGCGCGGATCAGACGATTCAGACCGGGTTCGTGGAGGTTCATGGATTCGAGGAAATCGACTTTGTCCGCGTCATCGAGGTCGGCAATTTCGGCTTCGATGGCCGCGCACAGGGCGAGGGCTTCTGCGCCTTCAGCCTCGGCGCGCTGTTGTACGGCGTCGAGATGGGGGTTGTCGGTGAATCCGTCTTCGGCTACGTTGGCAGCATAGAGCACGGGTTTTTCGGTGATGAGACACAGCGGTTTGATGAGGGCGCGTTCTTCTTTGGTGAGCGGCAGGGTACGCACTGCGGCGCCGGTATCGAGTTGGGCGAGGCATTTTTCCAACACCACCAGCAGGGCCTTGGCTTCTTTGTCGCCTACGCCGGCGGGACGCTTGGCGCGGGCAATGGCTTTGTCGACGGTGGCCAGGTCGGCCAGCGCGAGTTCGGTGTCGATGATGTCGATGTCCCGTATCGGATCGATGCCGCCAGAGACGTGCACGATGTTGTCGTTGGCAAAGCAGCGGACGACGTGCACGATGGCATCGGTTTCGCGGATGTTGGCCAGGAACTGGTTGCCTAGTCCTTCTCCTTTGGAAGCGCCTGCGACGAGTCCGGCAATGTCGACGAATTCGACAATGGCCGGCTGGATTTTTTGCGGTTTTACGATGTCAGCCAGTTGCTGAAGGCGCGCGTCGGGCACTTCGACAATGCCGATGTTGGGTTCGATGGTGCAGAACGGGTAGTTGGCTGCATCGATGCCTGCTTTGGTGAGGGCGTTGAAAAGCGTGGATTTTCCGACGTTGGGCAGGCCAACGATTCCGCATTTGAGACTCATGGGGTTTCCTTGTCGACAGGCCCGGGAGCAGGGGCCGGGGCCGGTTTCGGGGGCTTGGGACGGGCGTTCAGGCGCTGCGTGGCTTTTTCCCAGTCGCCGCGCGATAGTAGGGGCCAGACGGCTAGCGCACGGTCGATGGCTTCGAAAATGGCGATTTGTTCTTCTTGCCGCGGGGGCTTGAGGACGTAGTTGATGACTTCGTTGCGCTCACCTGGGTGGCCGATGCCGATGCGCAAGCGCCAGTAATCCGGGACTCCAAGGTGGGCAGTGGCGTCTTTGAGTCCGTTGTGCCCGTTGGCGCCGCCGCCGAATTTGAGGCGCATTTGTCCAGGGGGGAGGTCGAGCTCGTCGTGGATGACGAGGATTTCATCCGGGAGGATGCGGTAGAAGCGGGCTATCGCGCCAATGGCAAGTCCTGCACGGTTCATGAAGGTTTGCGGCATGAGCAGCCACTTTGGCGCGCCGGCGGCTTCACGCAGTGAGGCAACGAAGCCGTGGAAGCGGGATTCAAACGAGAAATGCGCTTTCAGATCGTGGGCCAGTCCTTCGCAAAACCAAAACCCGGCGTTGTGCCGGGTTTTGGCATATTCCGCGCCAGGGTTGCCGAGGCCGACAATGAGCCGGGGGGCAGGGGCCGCCGTCGACATCGTTGTGCTTCGGTAACGCGGCCTTAAGCCGTGGCGGAGCCGTCCTGTTCGGCGGCGGCGTCGAGTCGGCTCTGTTGCGCACTGACCACTACGGGGTCGGCGTCGGTGTGGTGCGCAAGTTCAACGCCTTCGGGCAGCTTCAGGTTCGAGACGTGCAGCGATTGTCCGGCTTCGAGATGGGCGAGGTCGACGACGATGTGCTCGGGTAGATCCTTGGGCAGACACTTGATGTCGAGTTCGGTCATGACGTGGGCGATGAGGCAGCCGCTGAGTTTGACCGCCGGGCAGGTTTCGCTGTTGATAAAGCGTAGCGGAACTTTGAGGTGAATGGGCTGTTCGGTATCGACGCGCTGGAAGTCGAGGTGTAACACCTGCGGCTTGTATGGGTGCCATTGGGTGTCACGTAAGACCACGGTCTCTTTGAGGCTGTCGATTTCCACCGTGAGAAGCGAGGAGTGGAAGGCTTCTTTTTTGAGCAGGTGGAAGAGGTCGTTGTGATTCATGACGATGGGCGTGGCTTCTTTGTTGCCCCCGTAGATGATGCCTGGTAGCTGTCCCGCGCGACGCAGGCGGCGGCTCGCACTCGATCCCTGCTGTTCGCGGCGAACGGCTTTGAAGGTTATGCTCATGTTTTACAACTCCTGTAAAAATCCCGCCCGCGACCAGGCGGGGATGAAAAAAATCTTCGGTATCATCCTTCGGCAAAGAGGGAGGATACGGACTCTTCGTTGCTGATGCGTAACATGGTGTCGGCCAAAATGGTGGCAACGGATACTCGGCGGATGAGCGGACAGGCCAGCGCGTCTTCGCGCAGGGGGATGGTGTCCGTCACGACGAGGCCGTCGAGTGTGGATCCGTTGATGCGTTCGACCGCGTTGCCGGAGAGCACCGCGTGGGTGCAGTAGGCGAGTACTTGGCGCGCGCCGTGTTCTTTGAGGGCATCGGCAGCTTTGCACAGGGTTCCCGCTGTGTCGACGATGTCGTCCATGATGACGCAGGTGCGGTTTTCGACTTCGCCGATGATGTTCATGACTTCGGTCACGTTGGCCTTGGGACGACGTTTGTCGATGATCGCCAGGTCGCACTCCAATTGTTTGGCCAGCGCGCGGGCGCGTAGCACGCCGCCGACATCGGGGGAGACGACGAGTAGGTTTTCGTATTTTTTTTGCCCGAGATCGGCAAGCAGTACCGGGGAGGCGTAGACGTTGTCGACCGGGATGTTGAAAAAACCTTGTATTTGGTCGGCGTGCAAATCCATCGTCAGCAGACGGTTGACTCCCGCCGCCTGGAGCATGTCGGCCACGAGCTTGGAGGTGATCGGAACCCGTGCGGAGCGCGGGCGGCGATCTTGCCGCGCGTAGCCAAAGTAGGGAATGGCGGCGGTGATGCGACGAGCCGAGGCGCGCTTGAGGGCGTCGACCAGCACCAGCAGTTCCATCAGATTTTCGTTGGTGGGCGCGCAGGTGGGTTGCAGGATGAAGACGTCTTCGCCGCGTACGTTCTCGCGCAGTTCGATTCGTACTTCACCATCGGAGAAGCGGTCTACGGTGGCCGCGCCAAGTGAGATGCCCAGCCGACGGGTGACATCCGCCGCGAGCTGGGGGTTGGCATTGCCGGTAAAGACCATCAGGCTGCCGGAGGGCATCGATTGCTCCAGTGATGATTTCAGCGAAAATGAACTGCCGTTAAAGCGATACGGGCAGACCCGTGGGCCTGCCCGTCATGACAGGGCTGGGGAGGAAGGACTCGAACCCTCGAATACCGGAATCAAAATCCGGTGCCTTAACCAACTTGGCGACTCCCCATTCAAAAACCGTTTACGTTTTCAGGCCGTACTCCGTGCATCGGATGCTGTGCCAAGCTCGTTGCTTGCCATGCTCGCCAGCGCGCCGGGCATTGTTCAACGATTCGCGTTGCGTGCTCGGATGATTCGACCGGCGCAAAAACACATGCGCCCGATCCGGTCATCCGCGCCGGAGCAAACTGTCCGAGCCATGTGAGCGCTTCCATTATTTCCGGGAAGCGCTTGCAGGCAACCGGCTGCAAGTCGTTGCGGGTGCGGTCAAACGTAAAGCTGGCAACTTTAATCGGAGGCGTGTTTCGCGTCAAGTCCGCTGATGAGAAGATTTTCGCAGTCGACGCGTTGATGTCGGGCGTGAGCACGACGTAGCAGGCCGGAGGTAGTGTGATGGGGTGCAGGATTTCGCCGATGCCTTCAGCGAAGGCGTCGCGCCCGAAGAGGAAAAACGGCACGTCCGCGCCCAGTTGGGCGCCGATTTCATGTAGCCGCGCCAGGCCAAGGCGCGTGTTCCAAAGGGTGTCGAGCGCCATCAGGGTGGTGGCGGCGTTCGAGCTGCCGCCGCCTAACCCGCCACCCAGGGGCAGGTGCTTGTGCACGGTGATGTCGACGCCGAGCGGGCAGTTGCTGGCTTGTTGCAGGGCGCGCGCTGCGCGCACGCAGAGATCGGTTTCTTCCGGCACATCGGCAACGGCGTTCAAACGGTGAATTTCGCTATCTTCGCGCACGGTAAAGTCGAGGACATCACCTCTGTCGAGCAGGCGGAACACGGTTTGCAGCAGGTGATAGCCATCGGCGCGCCGCCCGGTGACGTGCAGGAAAAGGTTGAGTTTGGCCGGGGCCGGGCAGCCTTCGAGCCGACCGGGCGAGGGCGAGGTCGGCGGCGCCATTCGAAGGGGGGATGTCATGGCGTTTCCGTTTCCCAACGGTCAATGGCCAGCCGAAGACGGAATTCTCCACGGGAAATGTCGACGAGGCTTGGCAGGGATTCGGGAGATTTGTCCCGGTAGCCGAGGTAGTCGATGATCCAGCCTCGATCGATGAGCCGCGCAGGCCGACCCTGTGCGTCGAGCGTTCGCACTTGGGCATCAGCAGGCGGCGCGGCCTGCACCCAGGCCACCATACGCTCAGGCGGCAGAGCGGCCTCGGCGGCGCCGGGAAGCAGCATCGGCATGAGCTCGGTGATGTGTGGGGCGTACCGGCGTTGGCCGTTGGCAAGCAAAATCGTTGCGCCGTCCGGGCCGGAGTCGATTTGGGCAACGATTTGTCCGAATGGACTGGAGATTGTCCAGCGATCCGTTTCGATACTGTGTTGCCAATTCAGTTGCCCGGAGGCGGACTGGTTGCCGTCGCTGGCAGACAGGCGCCCCGAGAGTGAGAAGGTGTCGAATGTTTGCCGCGCGACGGGATCAGGCGGCGGTGCGACCGGAGTGAGGGCGCAGGCTGTCATGAGGAGGCCGACGGCCAGGTTTGCGATCTGGACTCGAAGGGTATGGACGGTACGCAGGGCAGGGGCCAGGCGGTGTGACAAATGGGGATGATTCAACGGTTTTTCTTCCTTGGTGTTTTTTTCTCTGGTGTTGAAGCGTGGAACAGACGGCGGATCGTCTCTCGCAGGGTGGCGTTATCGGGATGCGCTGCCTTTGCGTCGTTGAGGACACGGCGGGCTTCGTCGCTACGGTTCAGCCGCCATAGTGCTTCGCCGAGGTGGGAGGCAATTTCGGGGTCGGCGCGAATGGCATGGGCTTGTTCGAGGTATTCCAGTGCACCGGGGAGATCGCCGCGCTTGAAGCGCACCCAACCCATGCTGTCGAGGATGTATGCGTCCTTGGGAAGAATCTCCAGCGCGCGGGCGACCAGTTTTTCGGCTTCTTCCAGGCGTATGCCACGGTCGGCCAGCGAGTAGCCGAGCGCGTTGTGCGCGTGTGCGTGATCGGGAGACAGGGCGATGAGCTTGCGCAATCGCCCTTCCATGATTTCGTGTAGGCCAATGCGTTCGGCGAGCAGAGCGGACTCATAGAGCAGGTCGTTGTCGTCGGGGTGTTCGCGCAGCGCTTTGTCGATGAGTTCGAACGCCTGCCTGGCGCGGCCTGCTTCTACGAGCAGTTGGGATTCGGCAAGCAGGTAACGGCGCTGGATGTCGGGATTCGGGGCATTTTGCAGGAGTTTGCGCGCTTGATCGAGAGCGCCTTGCTTTGCCAGGCTTCGGGCGCTGCGGATACGCGCTTCGGTGGTATATCCGCCGGGACTCACGGCATCGAACCATTTTCGTGCGGCGGTGTGTTCGCCTCGGTCGGCGGCGATTTTTCCAAGTTGAAGCCGGATGAGATTGGCTTGCGGATGACCGGAGAGCAGGACTTTTTTCAACAGCGGTTCGGCCGTGACGGTGTCGCCGAGTTCGGCGGAGAGCATGCCGATGGTGTAGAGCAGGCTACGGTCGTCGGGCGCGGCGGCAAGCAGGGTATTGAATTCGTGGCGAGCCTCGGCGAATTTGTTGGAGGCAATCAGGGTACGGGCATAGGCGAGCCGGAGTTCTCGGTTGTTTGGTTCGTGTGCTAACGCTGCTTCGAGCATGACGCTGGCCCGGTCTGCTGCGCCGGCTTCGACCAGGATATGAGTCTTGAGCATGAGCGCCGGCAGCCAGTTGGGGCGCAGTGCAAGCGCGCGGTCGAGCGCGCCCGTCGCTTCCATCGGGCGTTTGGCGATCAGGGCGGCTTGCGCGCGTGCGAAATGGGCTTCGGGGTGTGTGAGATAGGGTTCGGTGACACGATGGATGAGTTTTTTTATCGCATCTTTGTTGTCGGCTTTCGAGAGGGCCTGGTTGAGTCCCATCAGGTTGGGGGCGAGTTTTTCGGGGTTCTGAGCCAGGGTACGGGTCAGAATCTCCCGAACTTTGTCGAGGGTAGGGCTGTGGCCACGTTCAACGTAGTCGATGAAGCGATGGGCTTCTTTCGAGTTGGGGGCAATTTCGACCCACAGTCGCGCAGCTTCGGCAACGAGTTGAGATTCTTTTGACCGATAGGCGATGTACGCAGCGCGATGAGCGATGCGCGAGTCACGTGTTTTGCGCGCAAGCGCGATATAAATTTGCGCCGATTCTTTGAACTGGCTGCGCGAGGCGGCGATTTCGGCGAGCAGAAAATCCTGGAGCGTTTCTGCACTCAATTCCTGGGCGGGAAATTCGCCAGGGTCTCCGATGGCGGGCATGTCGGCGGTATCCATGTCGGGGATGCCTGTGTCGCCATGGGGGTAGAGGTCCTCTTCCTCTTCCTCGCTGTCCGCATCGTCTGTGTCATTATCTGCGTTGAGTTCGGGTAAGTCCTTGGGTTCTTCCGCGAGTACGGATGTTGGCGATATGAAAAATGCCAGTATAATTCCAAGAAAAATGACGACATAGGCGAGCAAGCGCTTCATAATAGACAGTCCAACGGTGCAACGGTTTCAGAAAGGTCGATACGAAAAGTCCAACATGGTATGTTAGGCACTTTGATGGGGTAACGGCAAGCGCCGAGATGACGGAAATGATGGGGATTGCATTTGATCCGTGTTCATGCAATGGCGTTGGATTTGTGCTAAACGCTGAATTGCATGATCCAGTATACTGAGGATACGAGGAAAATACCGGGCGACAGGTGAACAGATATGACATTGGCCGAACATTTTTCAGCCTATAGCCGCTGGCGAAACGAGACAATCGAGGCGGTGCTGAAGCTGCGTAATTGGTTGAGTATTAACGATGTGAGCGATGCTCAGGCCGATCAGCGCTTGCAATATCTGATTGAGCGCTTGCGCGCCGACAAGCTCACGGTCGCGTTTGTTGCTGAGTTTTCACGCGGCAAATCTGAACTGATCAATGCGATTTTTTTCGCCGAACATGGCGGTCGTATTCTGCCTTCAAGCGTTGGGCGCACGACGATGTGTCCTACGGAATTGCAATGGACGCCGGAGTCTACGGCGGAATTACGGCTGTTGCCTATCGAGACGCGCATGCGCACGGAGCCGGTGAGTGAGTTGAAGCTGTTGCCGGAATACTGGATGGCGGAACCGCTCGAGGCTGGATCGGCCGCCCAGCTCCAGGCGACATTGGCGCGAGTAGGCGAAGTGATCAAGGTGACGGCAGAAGAGGCGTTGGACCTGGGTTTCAAGATCGACCCGAATGGCGAGGCGGGACTCAAACCCGGCGCCGATGGTTTGATCGAAGTGCCGAAATGGCGCCATGCCGTGATTCAGTTTCCGCATCCGCTGCTCGAACAGGGATTGGTGGTCCTCGATACGCCGGGACTCAACGCGATTGGCGCAGAGCCGGAACTGACGCTTTCGTTGTTGCCAAATGCCCACGCCGTGTTGTTTATTCTTGCTGCCGATACGGGCGTTACGTTGAGCGATATGACGGTGTGGCGTGATTACGTCAGCACCGGCGCGCGAGAAAAAGGGCGTTTGGTCGTGCTCAACAAGATCGATGGCCTCTGGGATGGTTTGCGCGACGAGGCCAGCATCGATGCCGAGATTAACCGGCAGGTGAAGTCGGTCAGTGAAACGCTCGAAATCAGCGCGGGTACGGTGTTTCCGGTTTCGGCGCAAAAGGGGCTGGTGGCTCGTGTCAATCGTGACGAGGCATTGCTCGAGAAAAGTCGCCTGCTGACGTTGGAGCGGGTGTTGTCGGAAGATTTGCTGCCCTCCAAGCAAGAAATCGTTCGCGATAACACTTTGGGAGAGACCCGCGACCTGATTCATCAGGCCGAAGTGCTGCTCCAGGCGCGGCTCGCCGGGGTGAGGGAGCAGTTGAAGGAACTGGACAGCCTGCACGGCAAGAATCGCGGGGTTGTCGAATACATGATGTACAAGATTCGCGTCGAGAAGGAGGAGTTCGAGCAGGGACTCAAAAAGTATTACGCGGTACGTTCGGTCTTTACCGGGCTTTCCAATCAGTTGCTTTCGCACCTGGGGATGGATACTCTGCGCACTGAAACCCGCAAGACTCGGGATGCCATGCTTGCATCGCGTTTTTCACTGGGGTTGCGCGAGGCGATGAAAGATTTCTTCCATCGCATGCGCGCTCATATCGGTAAGGCTGAGGCGGACATCTCCGAGATTTATCGCATGCTCGATGCCATGTATAAGCGTTTCAGCGTTGAACATGGCCTCAAGCTCACGCCGCCAGAGAAATTTTCGGTGCAACGTTGCGAAGCGGAGCTCAATCACCTGGAAAGCGTTTGCCATCGCCATCTCGGTAATCCTTTGATGCTGATGACGACTGAGAAGCATGTGCTGATGAAAAAGTTTTTCGAGACGGTGGCGATTCAGGCGCGTCGCATTTTCGAGGTGGTCAACCACGATGTCGAACAGTGGTTGCGGGCAGTGATGGCGCCGCTCGAAATCCAGGTGCGGGAATATCAGTTGCAGCTCAAGCGTCGGTTGGAGAGTGTCCGGCGCATTCACCAGGCGACCGATACGCTTGAGAACCGGGTCGAGGAATTGAAACAGACCGAGCTATCGACCGGCGCGCTGATGGGAGAACTGACGGAGCTGCAGATTGGCATCCGGCTCGCTTTGGATGATTCTGTGCTCAAAAACGAAGAAGAAGAAGATCTGCAGATGGCCGTTGTGGCTTGAGGCATCGCCTTATACACAACTCAATCTTCCGCTGCGTGATCTAAATCGGGGCTTGTAAACAGCGCGCATCTGTCGTCTACTCTCGTCTTTTGCGAGAATGCC
>Ga0209737_10003843_pt1 | contig 10499 bp, 3 predicted proteins | sample TergutCu122P3_FD_187284 | JGI IMG/M metagenome (GOLD analysis project Ga0209737, IMG submission 187284) | Cubitermes ugandensis P3 segment gut microbial communities from Kakamega Forest, Kenya - Cu122 P3 (SPAdes) (version 2) | ecosystem: Host-associated > Arthropoda: Insects > Digestive system >...
GCACGGTAGCGGAAGGAATGATGCATATCAAAAAAAGATATGCCTCAAAGTTCCTTTCGCTAAAATTTCCGCTGACAATGAAATATCTTGTTTTAGTGCTTGGTTTTGCGGTGCTATCTAATACTTCGCTGATGGCACAACCCACTATAGTTCTTGGAAATGCTAATTGGTCGCAACATAGAAATCTTAATTCTTTTTATATTAGTTCTAACTCTTGTTTAGATACTTTAGCAAGCTGGGTTAATACAAGAAATTGGGATACAGATGGAAAAACTTTTGCATTAACAACCGATATAACAACTTTTACAGGCATTATTGGGGCATCGCTATTCAATCCTTTCAAAGGAACTTTTGACGGAAGGAACCCTTTCATTCCTAATATTGTTCATACTATCAATCTCAACATTCCATCAAATCCATATTCAAGCACACAACAGTATGTAGGCTTATTTGGATATATATATGAAGCGACAATACGCAATGTTATTGTAACTGGAACGGTGCAAATTTATCAATATCCTCAAGGTTTAACAGGATATGTTGGTGGAATCGCCGGCTATGCTAAAAATTCTCGGATTATGAATTGTATCAACAATGCAGATATATCAGTAGGGAATGATTATTCGGGTGCTCATAGTTATGCTTATGTCGGTGGAATCGTTGGTTGTGCCGCTGGCGCTGGTGATATTGTTGTTAGAGGGTGTGTCAATAATTCTACGGTTATTGCGAGAAAAGGTTCGGTTGGTGGAATAATAGGAATCTATGCTGCGGGAAGCCAATTTCCTATTTTAGCGACACAATCTTTTATAGATAGTAATATTAACAACGGATTAGTATCAGGCCGGAATTTTATTGGTGGAATAATAGGGCAATGTATTGGACACCAAAATTATGAAGGTCTTCTTATACCAGAAACATACATTTCCCAATGTCTTAACAATGGTCGTCTCGTTAGAACTGGAAGTGTCAATTATTATGGTTATTTAGGTGGCATCGTGGGATTTGCAGAAAATAAATGTGTCATTTTTGAGTGTTTGAACATAGGAAGTTTAATTCATTACAGTAACGCCCAAGTAGTTGTCGGTGGTATAGCGGGATATATAGGCAATAATTCTCTTGTCAATATAACCATTAACAGTGGCTTGATTGGAGGCGTGTATAATATAGATGGTTGTATTTTTGGAGGATTGGTCGGTATGATTGGAGATAATGCTTCAAGAGTAAAAAACAGTATCAATACGGGAGTTATTAGTGTAAATCCTACTACTGCAAATTTGCAATATAGCATACACTCTTTGGTTGCTTCAGGTGTAAATGGTAATGTTGATTTTTGTTATGCAGATAGCAGAATGTGTGCTTATGGTAACAGTATCGTTGTTAGTGGTATGAACTTTCTACTTACAGAACAAATGGTCAGAGATGGAATTGTAAATGATTTAGACGATGCAATTAATCCTTCTGTATGGGAGCCAGCACCACTAGGTTCTCCTGTAACCGACGGAGCATATTATCGCTTTACTTTCAGTTCTGAATATGTTTATCCGATGATTAGGAGTTTATCCATTGATGTTCCTTTTACAATGGCAGATAGTATTTCAAAAGTAGCGGCATCGCCCGTATTTTTTGGAGATTATAATTTTGCAAACCATCGAAATGTTGATAGTAATTTCTATGCTTCTAATGAAAATGAAGTAGATTGGCATACTATTGCCGATAAAGTTGAATTCTATTCTGTCGGTGCATCCAATTATGTTCCGCATACTCAAACAATGCCATTTTCAGATATTTCTAACCCATTTTATAATTTTTACAATCTGACTGGAAACCTTGATGTTGCTTGGTATGCCAAAGTATTAAATAGAACACCAGATACATTAGAGGCAGGATTAAACGGATTAAACGGATTAAACGATTATGTATACAAGAAACAGATACCGATAAATAATCCTTATCCTGTTTTTCCGCCACAACCACCTATTGCAGAACTTTGTTCGGGTATACAACTTAAACCAAAACTTTTTCAGCTACCACCTAATCATCATTTTAAAGATTGTGCTTGCATTTGTTACGAAAAATGTGATTGTTGCAAGTTGAAAGAAGAATGTCCAGTTTGCAAAAAGAAAGTTGCTGATTGTGAGGATGAGAAGATAAACTGCCTTGATTGCAAAGATTTAAAAGACATTTTTGATGCAGAGTTAGCGAATTGTCCTGTCTGTCCCGAAGTAGATGCAAACTGTGCCGAAGAGAAGGAAAACTGCTCTAACTGTCAAAAAATAGAACAGTGGTATAATTCATATAGTAGATGTTCTTATTGTAGAGCAATGTCAGCGAATGGAACAGTTGTGTATGACTGTTTTTACTGCCAAGATTTAATTGATGCGTATATAAATCTTAAAGATAAATGCCCTGACTGTATAAATAGAAATGACAATTGTAAGACGATAAAGGAAACAACCTGCCCTGATGAAGGTTGTCATCATAAACAACCTCCCATCTGTGATGACTGTGATGCTACGGATTGTATTCCAGACCCACCAGATGTATGTGATGGTTGCATAGCGAGACAAGACCTACAAGACCAACTGCCCGAAGATTGTAAATGTGAATGCGAAGCAATGAAGTGGAAAACAGGTGTTTGCTGTGATAATAAAAAGAATAAAGATACTCATCTAAAAAAAGATTATTATGCATTAGAGTGTAATTTTGATTGTTATACTTTGTCTTGGTGTAGTAAGAATACGGCATTTTTGCAAATTAGAATGACGCCATTGCCTTATAGATTTGAGACATTGGAGTTATCTGAACAGACCCCTTTGGAAGATACTATAATGACACTGCCTTTTGAATTTTATTCACCTGTGCATCATACAGGAAGACCCGAGAATAATACTCGCAGTTCTATAGAATTCTGTGTTCCTAAAGGCACAAAATTCTGTATGGATATTAAATTATGGGGGATTTGGTTCGCGGACGGAACAACTTACACGATTTGCGACCCATCAACACCACCTCCTTATAAAGAAAATTTAGGCGAGGCATTTGAGTTTTCTACTTTATTTACTGTAAGTGAAATTGTTCCATCGCCAGTGAAAGACAAGGCGAGTTTCACAGTTAATTTCACAGAAGATGGTTTTATGGATATTAGCGTTTATGATATGTCAGGTGCAAAGATATTTGATGTTTTATCAAATGCTTCAGTAGTTGCGAACACAGAGCGACGGATAGCGATAAATTTCGCAAAACTTCCGTCGGGTGTTTATACGATTATGGTTCAAGTAGGTAATGTTATTGTTCCGAGAGTTTTCATCAAACAATAACATCGTTTTTTATTCACAAGGGCAGGTTTCCGAACCTACCCACATTTTGTCAGAACACGATTATAATGATTTTTACTGTTCCTTATTCTTTTGTCTGAATCAGAATTTACAGAATTTGAGAATTAACAAGATTATAAAAAACGCCGTCATTCTGAACTTGTTTCAGAATCCCCCAATAATTAAAAGAGACCCTGAAACAAGTTCAGGGTGACGAAAAAAGAAAATTCTGTAAATTCTAAAATTCTGTAAATCCTGATTCAGACAGAGGAGATTGCGGGTCAGGTTCCCAAATGACGGTAAAATAAAAACAAACTGTCATACCGAATTTATTTCGGTATCCCCTGACATTTGTGACAGTATTTGGAGATACCGCATCAAGTGCGGTATGACAGAAACAATACATCCTGTCAATCTTGGAATCTTTTTAATCGTGTTCAGACAAAATTATAGAATATTTATGAAAAATTTTATAATCGTTTCGTTTCTATTTTTTATTTTTCATTTTTCGGCTATCGCTCAATTCGGTGGCGGAGATGGTTTAACGCCACAAACCGCTTTTGAAATTTACACTAAAGCACACTTGGAAGAATTAAGCGATACGCTGTATAATGCCCCACTACATAATAATAACACCCCAGCCGATTATGACGCATCAACAAACTGGACTTACGGAAAATACTTTAAACTAATGAACGATATTACTGACCCTGTTATAAATACAATTGGTCCCTATGCTGGGGCACTTCGTCCATTTCAAGGATGCTTCGACGGGCAAGATTTTGTAGTGGAATTAGCAACTAATAGTTTTAACAATGGTGCTTTATTTGGGGCATTACATAAAGGTACCATTAAAAATGTGCGTGTTACTGGATACACACGAGGTTCAGGAATAGTTCAAAGAATTGAAGGTAATAGCAAAATAATTAATTGCCATAATAGTGCATTCATAATAAATGGAAACGCTGGAATTGTATCTAATGTGCAAGATAGTGGTCGTGTTGAGAACTGTAGTAATATTGGCACAATAAAATACAACCTTCCGAATAGTAGTAGCCAAATAATAATGGGTGGAATAGTAGCAGGTTCTACATTTGGGAATGGGAATATAATAAACAATTTTAATTCAGGTTATATCCAACTTACTATTAATAGCCCCTCCCAACCAATAGATGCCAGAATCGGTGGCATAATAGGTTCTAATTTTGGAGACACTCTCTCCAACAATATCAATGTAGGTGTCGTGATTTCTGGTGCAGGCACGGGCGGTGGCATAATCGGCAATGCAAATTCAGGTGCCACAGTAACGAATTGTTTTTACGACAATCAGATGTGCGTATATGATAATGGTGCAGGCACCGGTTTATTAACCACTTCTATGTTAGGCGATGCTTTGAAGCCGTATTTAGATACAAATATTTGGCAGTTTAATGATGGTCTTTATCCTGTTCTAAAATCTATTGCCGACCATCCGATAGGCAAAGTTGGTCGTTCTCCTGTTTATCTAACCGAAACATTTCCAGATGATTGGGATAAACACAACAAAGTCCGAAGTAATTTTACAATTTCAACTGCAAATGCTGTAAATTGGAGCAATACAGACGACAAAGTAAGCATTTCGGGCAGTAATGCAACGCTTGTTCAATGCGCAGGTTGGGATACTTTAATTGCTGAAATCAATGGACATAAGCGGGAAGTTCCGATACAAGTTTTAACTTATTATAATTTAGCATTAAAAGCATCTCCAACAACAGTAGGAACTGTGATAGGTGCAGGCAAACATTTAAGTTGTAGCGCAGTAGAGTTTGAAACAATATTACTTGATACTTGTTATCGGTTTGTGAATTGGACAGATTCAGCGACTAATGCTGTTGTTTCAACTAAATTAAAAGATAAAATAAACTTGATGACAAACAGAACGCTTATCGCCAATTTTGAACGAATATCTTATACTGTAACAACTGGCATAAACATTGCCGAAGCAGGCACAGTAAGCGGTTCGGGGGATTATGATTTATGTAATGATAATCCTGTTATCATAGAAGCGATTGAAAACGATTGTTATACATTTTTGCATTGGACAGATATTTATGGCAACATAATTTCAACGAATTTGAAAGACACAATATTTATGAAAAGAGATAGTTCGTCAATAAATTCTACCGATACAATTTTTATATATAGCCACAGTTTGTTTATCGCCCATTTTCAGCAAGATTCGTTTGATTTGGTAACATTGTCTGCATTCAATGTTCCTTCAACAGCCACAGGAACAGGTCGTTACGCTTGTAGAGACCGTGCAATTATTGAAGCAAAAACATTATTTTCTTGTTATAAATTTTTGCATTGGATTGATACTTTGACGAAACAAATTTTTTCAACGAAACAGATTGATACGATTTTGATGACAGAAGATTTGGTTTTGCGAGCGGTATTTTATTCTGATACAACTTTTACTATTTCGCTAAATGTAAATCCTGAAAATGCAGGTTTTGCATTTGGTGGTGGAGTTTTTGGCTGTAGAGATGAAGTTCGTATTAGGGCATATCCCGAAGAGTGTTACCGATTTTTGAATTGGACAAATAATGATGGAACAGTATTTTCTCCACTGTCAAGTATTTCAATTCTTGCATTACAGGATTTGGAATTAACAGCGAATTTTGCGAAAATAAGTTCTTACGAAGTTCGGTTATCGGCAATTCCCGAAGAAGGCGGCACTGTAAGTGGTGGAGGTGAATATTCTTGTGGCGATACAGCAAAAATTTCAGCGACAGCAAACGAGGATTACAGATTTGTATATTGGCGAAACCTCAAAAATAACAGTGTATTTTCAACTGCATCCGCAGTAGAATTTTTAGTTTTTGCAAATTTTGATTTGGAGGCAATTTTTGTGGATAAAGATGCAAATATTTGTTTAGTAAATTTGCGAGCAGAGCCACAAACAGCGGGAACAGTAACAGGTTCAGGAATTTATGAACCCAATACTGTAGCAACAATTTCCGCCACAGCAACAAATGAATGTTATGATTTCAAGCATTGGTTAAATAGTTCAGGCGATGTAGTATCAACAGAAAATCCTTTTGAAATAACGGTTATCAGTGATACTCTTTTGCGGGCGATTTTTGAAATAAAAAGATTTGAATTAATGCTTGAGGCGAGTCCAACATTTGGTGGAACTGTATTTGGTGCAGGAACTTTTGATTGCAACGAAACAGTAACAATTACAGCGGTTGCGAACACTGGTTTTGATTTTCAACATTGGCGTGATTTGGCTGGAAATATTATTTCAGAGGAATCCGATTTTGAATTAACAGTGCAAAGTGATACAGTTTTAACGGCAGTTTTTAGACAAGGTTCAGGATTTTTAGTCGTAATTACTCAAAATCCGAGTTGGATGGGAACAACTACAGGTGTTGGAACTGGTTTGTATCCGATGGATTTCGCAGGCACAACAACCGCAATTCCTTTGGCAGATATTTATAAATTTGTTTATTGGTCAAATAATAATTTTGAAGATACTTTGAGTAAAAATGCAGAATTTAATTTTGTTATAAAAAGCGACACGACTTTTGTAGCACATTTTGAATTTGATAATTCTATTTCTGAAAACATAAAACCAGAAACAGTAAATATAATTCCGAATCCGACAAAAGATAATTTTGAAATATCGTTTGATGTAATAAAATCGGGCAATATAGCGATTTCGCTTTTAGATTTGACTGGTGGAAAAGTTTTTGAAATTTTTAACGATTTTACAGTAGAAGGAACATTTTCCAAAACAGTAAAGACCAATAATTTAGCACGCGGAATTTATTATTTGAAAATAGAAATTGACAAAAATCATTTCAAAATAGAACGAATTGTTTTTGAGTAAGCGGAACAAGTAAAGACGCATAATTATGCGTCTCTACGATTGCACTGTTTTTTTGTAGGGGCGTATTGAATACGCCCTTATTTTATTTCTTTTTTGTCTGAATCACGGATTTTTCGGATTACGCCGATTGCACGGATTATTTTATTTGAAAATCTGTGAAATCTTTTTAATCGTGGTTCAGACAAGAGTTTACTTCCTCGCTGAAATTCGCTCCACAGTTTGAATACCGTTAATTTTTTCGATGCTCGAAATTACTTCAAAAATCGGCGAAGCAATACTAATGTTAAATCCTAAAACTCCATCAAAAATTGAATTTACAACATCAAAAGAAATAAAAGTCATCCGATTTCTACTGTCAATTTTGATAATTCGCTCAATTATTTCCTGAATTAAATTCTCACTGTCTTCAGAAGTAATATGTAATTTCACTGCAAAAATAATATCCGAAAAATATTCCCAATCCAATAAAATCAAGTCGTTCGGATGTGTCCTAAGAAGTTTTTTGTATTTAGAACAATCTGTGTTGTGAACCGAAATAATATTTTTTGTCTCCTGAATTCCAAAAATTGAATCCAACGGTAATGGCTCGCAACAATCCAAAAATTCAAAACTATAATAACTCGTATCCTCCAATTTTCGCGGCTGAAATGAAATCGGAATTAATAAATCGTTCTGATCCGCATCAAAATTTTCAATGTCGTGCAAAATTTTATCGCTGATTTTTAACATTACCAACTGATAAGTTTTGTCAATATCAATACTGTCGTTTCCAATCGCTTTGTAAAAATCATCTTCATCAATAAAATTATAAACTTTGAGCAAATAAAACATATCTTCATTACTGATTTTAAAGCCAATTTCAGCGTTTTTTTTCTGCCACAGTTCCTTTCCTCTCGCAATAATTTGAGTGTTTTTGCTCTTAAAATAATCAACCAAAATTGAAGTTGCTTTTGAAGTCGTAACAAAATCCAACCAATTTCGCGACGGAGTTTGTTTCTTTGAAGTAATAATTTCAACCTTATCGCCACTGTTCAAAACATAATTTATTGCACTCAATTTTCCATTCACTTTTGCTCCGATACAACTCAAACCAATTTCCATATGAATGTCAAAAGCAAAATCCAAAGCCGTGGAACCCTTTGGTAATTGCCGAAACTCGTCCTTCGGTGTAAAGACATAAATCTTATCCTGCAAAATATTATTAGAAATAATACTGTGAAGTTTTGACGAATCTTCAATACCAGTTTTTTCGAAAAGGTCACGAATTTCATCAAGCCAGTTCTGAATATTACTGTCTTCAAGGATAGAATCATTAACTCCACTTTTATAACGAAAATGTGCCGAAACACCGATTTCAGATTCGTTGTGCATTTTTTGTGTGCGAATTTGCACTTCAACAATTTTATTTTCTGGACCCGCAACAGCACAGTGCAAAGAGCTGTAACCGTTTTCTTTCGGCTGAGAAATATAATCTTTGAAAGTTTCGGGAACGGGCTTGTAATAATTGGCAACAACGCCATAAACATAGAAGCACAGTAGCGGATTATTTGTGTTTAAAATTATTCTAATTGCAAAAATATCATACAACTCTTCCACCGATTTTTGACGCAAAATTGTTTTGTTATAAATTGAATAAATATTTTTTGCTCGCCCATTTATGACATAACTAACATTTTCTTTTTGCAACAAACCTTCGGCTTCGAGCAGTTTTATCAGCGGTTCTTTAAATTTTTCAACATACTCTTTTCGGTCTTCGTAAGTGCCTTTTATTGTTTCTTCTATGTGTTTATAAATTTTCGGATTTAGATATTTGAACGCTAAATCTTCGAGTTCAAATTTTATTCCACGCAGTCCAAAACGATTTGCAAAAGGCACATAAACATCTAAAGTTTCCTGTGCAATTTTCTTTTGACTTTCTGAAGAAACGAACTGTAAAGTCCGCATACTGTCAAGTTTATCGGCGAGTTTTATGAGAATAATTCTAATGTCTGAAAACAGTGTTAGCAATAATTTCCGATAATTATCAAGTTGGTCGGGACGGTCAATGTGCTGACTTTCCACAAATTTTATTCTTGTAATTCCTTCTACGATATGAGCGATTGTAGTTCCAAAAGTGAAGCGAATATCTTCATATGTATAAATTTCGCTTTCATCCAAAACATTGTGGAGGAGTGCCGCAACAACGGATTCTGTATCAAGCGGAATTTCCTGAATAACAATAAAAGCGACTGCGAGCGGATGCGTATAAAATTTTTGACCTGATTTTCTGAGTTTTCCTTCGTGTGCGACAACACAATAATTAAACGCCAACTGTATGAGTTCTTCGTCACAGTTGGGAATAAATTCGCGACATTTTTGGATTAAAATTTGAAAATCTTCATTTTCATTTACTCCGAAAATATGCTTTAATTTATTTGAATTGGTTTGTGCTTGAATTATATTTCTCAAAATTTTTGCAATTTTTTTAATTTACAAATATACATAAAAAATAGAATTTATTTTGTATTTTGTGAAAAAAATATTTTGTCATTCATTCTAAAATTAAAACTACTTAAAATGTTATGGAAATTTGGTGGAACTCGTTAAATAATTTTGAGCAAATTATCGCAATTATTGCAACGGTATCAACAGTCATTCTAATAATACAAACTTTTATGTCGCTGTTCGCATTTTTTGATATTGGCGGAGAAATTGATGATACCGACGGCGATATTGTTACTGATTCTGAAACCGACAGTATCGCAAATACTGGTCTTAAAGTATTCACACAACGAGGAATTATTGCTTTCTTTGCGGTATTCGGTTGGTCTTCATTATTGTTTTTGCGAAGTGATTTTTCGCTAATAATTGCTTTGATAATTGCTATTTTGCTTGGCACTGTGGCGATGTTTATTGTTGCTTTTTTATTCAAATTGATGATGAAATTGCAATCAGATGGTAATGTTGATATTAACACCGCTGTCGGAAATATTGGAACTGTATACATCCCTATTCCACCGTTACGCAAAGAAACAGGAAAAATTAATGCAACAGTATCAGGCAGACACCTTGAATTTGATGCAGTAACTGACGCTGAAGAAACTCTGAAAACAGGTGAAAAAATTCTTGTTATTGATATAAATGAACACAACAATTTAATTGTCATCAAACAACCGTAGTAGTTGTTTTTTACTCATAAATTTTGCTTTATACAAAATTTATTTTGTGATTAAAATTAGAAACTATGCAAACAGAAGAAGACATAAAACAAAAAATAATAAAAGAATATTTTTCTAAATACGATATTTCGCTGGGAAAAATTGACCTTACTG
>Ga0209737_10003844_pt1 | contig 10498 bp, 6 predicted proteins | sample TergutCu122P3_FD_187284 | JGI IMG/M metagenome (GOLD analysis project Ga0209737, IMG submission 187284) | Cubitermes ugandensis P3 segment gut microbial communities from Kakamega Forest, Kenya - Cu122 P3 (SPAdes) (version 2) | ecosystem: Host-associated > Arthropoda: Insects > Digestive system >...
AAAAATTATATAAGCGAGGGTATAAAAATTTCCGACGCTGCAAAAAAAGCAGCATCGGAAACAGGGTTTACCAAAAGCGAGATTTATAAAAAATTATTGTAATCAAATACTGCCAAACTGCATTGTGCAGGAGCCTTTTAAGCCATTTGAAACACAGCAGGGTTTTCCTGTATAATTTCCCCATCCAAGTGACGGATATGACCATTGACTGTTTAAAACCAAGCGGTAATCTCTGTTTTGTATATCAGATTCTGTAAAAATTTCAAAGCAGTCAACAACAAAGCTTGATATATTTTCCCCGATGTATGTGTCGGACAATGTTACGATTTTTATTGTATGTTCTTTGTAAGAGAGCCCGTCGATTCTGAAAATTTCGACATATTTCATAGCAAATCCTAAATTACTGTATAAATCAATAATTCCCTTGCTTTCTCCGTCAATGAATACTTCAAATTTTCCCGTGTCCACATGCTTTGTTCCTATAAGACGAATTCCTGTTCCGGTAAAAGCAACTTCGCAATAATCACCTTCCATTGTGCTATATGTTTCGGTTCCTTCGCGCGCTGAAGCACCTTCGTTTTGCTTCCAGCTTCCGATGTATTTAATTCGTTCATCACGGTCGTTTATAAAATTTTCGTCATTAAAAAATCTTGTGTCAACACGCACAGCAGTCGGCTCATCCGACATTGCGCGGATTTTTATACCTGCATCATTATAATTCACATCATAATATATGATGTTTTCGCGCATTGTTCTGAAATCCTCGGTTGCTGTTCCGTTATTTATTTCATTTTCAAGATAAATTACAGTGTTTTTCATGCTGTCCTTCCATGGACGGCTTGGTTTTCTTCCATAAATTTCAGGATCATCCTCAAGATTAATTATTTTAAGTGCAGTTCCCTCGTTTCTGCCTATATGATCGTCCGGATATGTGCAGTGAAAACCGTTCCGCTTCCATGTGACACTGTCGCAATCGTTTGCTATGTCATAAAACACGCCAACTTCTGATAATGAAATGTCTTTTGTCATATTTATATCAGTTGTTATATTATATTCGGTTTTTATATAGCCGCAGGATGCAATTTTTAAAATAAATTCGACATCAAATCCATATTCATAAGACCCTTTTAAAATAACAACCGCTTCATTTTCAAATACAGCTGCATTCACAGAATCAGGGAGCCATTTTTTCAATTCCAATCCTTCTATATGCAAATGAGGGCCGCCTTTTACCAAAAGTTTGTTTTTATAAACAACATTTTCCATTTGTGCTGTTTTTTTATTTATGACAACAAAAAAATCGTTTCCGTCTATTTTTATTTCATCATCATTTTCGGTGATTTCGGCTGTATCACATTTTTCGTATATTGATTCGCATGGGGTATAATTTTGCCCCATGTTTATTTCCTCTACCATTATACCGTCGGATGTGAAAAACTTCAGGTTTATATCTGTGTCAGGACTAATATTTTCGACCGTCAAAATCCCTTTTTCATGCGGTGCAAGAGAATTTGGGGTTATTTCTTTTTCTATTCCGTCATACGTTTTGTATTTCAATGTCAATTCATCAAAATCAGTATGGTCAAACCAATTTTTTACGGGTATAATAAGGTTTCCGTCTTTAAATTCCGCGTTTTTAATATCAACGCGGACAGGCGAATACGCTTTTTTTGTCAGATACGCCTCAGGTTTTTCGCGCATGAAAACATCAAGCATGCAGCCCCATTCGCCATATCCCACTACATCCGTTGGTCTGTATTTAATATGCCGTCCGTCTGTGTTCTCCGGAATGAAAAACACTTCGTCTATTCCGCCCCATAATGCTCCGCCTAACGCACTGTCTGTTTCAAACATATTTTCCCAATAGCGATATATACTTTCTCCCCAAAAATTTCGGACATTTGTGTCTCTTTTTAATTCATTTAGGTTATAACAAGCGATATGGGCATATTCGTCGTGTAATACAGGTAATTTTTGAGAATCGGCTTCATTCCCGACATATCCTAATTCATTTTCCCAATTAGTATAATGAGCGCTGTATATATCGTATGGTTTTTCGTCGCCTATATAAAAATAAGGATAGCTGAATATAACAGGACGGGAAATATCAGTTTCCTTCACATACTTAAATTCATTGCCGAACGCTGCAGACAGCACATCCGAAGCCGTCTGGTTCGGGTCATTATAATTGCATTCGTTTGCAAGCGACCAGATTAATACAGACGCGCGGTTGCGGTCCTTTTCTATCATTTCAATAAACTGGTCAACAAAATACTCCGGCGGACAATGATTGCCGCGCCATGTCCCTTTGAAGCAAACGGCGGTTTCCTGCTCTACATAAATACCAAACTCGTCGCAAGCGTCCAAAATATAATCTGACGCTGGATAGTGTGAGGTTCGGATAAAATTTATATTATGTTTTTTAAAAAACTCAATCTCAAAACGGTCCTGCTCTTTTGTTGTTGACCGTCCCAAATCATACGAAACATCATGGCGGCAGGTTCCCCTGAGCTTGACTTCCTTTCCGTTTACATACAATTTACCACTATCTGTTCCCCTTTGTCCGCCATATGAGATTTCACGAAAACCGATTTTTAATTCAGATTTTTGTCTTACATTTCCGTTTGATTCAAGTGTAAATGTCAGGTTATACAAATTCGGATGCTCGGCATCCCATTTGTCAGGAGCATCTACCGGAATAGTTATCTTTTGTATCTCGCCGCCTTGTTTTGTAAATTCTGTTTTATCAGAAGCGATTTTATTCCCGTTTTTGTCGGTCAGCTCTGATGTCAAAAAAGCATTTTCAGAACGAAGCCCTATCTCAACCTCCATTTTAAGCTCGGCGTTTTTATAATCATTATCAAAAACTGTATCAGTATATACGCGTATTATATAATCAAACGGTAGTGCCATTAATGTGACATCACGCAAAATCCCGCCTATATTATGGTGTGCATAAGCGCTCCCGCTTGACGGGTCAGACAGACATCCGCCATCCATATTCCATGTACCCTTATTGTCCCCCTCGGTATCTGCAACACCTACGGTCAGGGTGTATGTTTCCCCTGCTTTGACAAAATCTGTTATATCACAGTCCCATGTCGTAAACCCGCCGATATGGGTGCGTATGTATTTACCGTCAATCCATATGCGCGTGTTTGTGTACACGCCGCTGAAACGGATTAAAATCCTGTTATTTGCATAATCATTCGGAATAGTGATTTTTCTTTGGTAATAATATTCTGTATTATTAAGAATATTAAAGCCCTGCATGAGAAGCTCGCCCGGAACTATGACATCATGCTGAATTTTATTATCTAAAACAGACGGTGAAAAATCCTGCGAGCTTGCGGTCGGCAAAGGGATTCCCTCAATATTCGTTTCAAAAATAAATTTCCATTCATTTTTACTGTTTAAGCAGATTACCGGTGACGAAACCCCGTCAACATAACTTGCTTTTATAGGAATTTGCGGCACATTCCATTTTTCCACTGTTTCCTTCATTGGTTTTTTCATTATGTAATCTCCTTGAAATTATATTATATCCAACATTTTTTTTATTAATTCGTTTACAATCTGCGGGTCTGCTTTTCCGCCTGATTTACGCATGACCTGCCCTACCAAAAAGCCCATTACCTTCTGGCTTCCATCCCTGTACTCAGCAATAGCTTTTTCATTTTCTTTTAATATTTCTTTTATTACCTTTTCAATTTCACCAGTATCGCTTACCATAAGAAGATTATTTTTCTGTGCATATTTCTGCGGGTCAGCGTTATTGAAAAGAACCTCTTTTAATATTTTCTTGCCTGTGTTTCGATTAATTTGCTTGCTGTCGACCATATTAATCAGCATTGCAAATTTTTCGCAATCAATAGAAATATCCTCTTCGCCCTTGTTGTCCCCCGTCGCAATGCTCAGTAAATCCACCAGAATCCAGTTTACCACTTCCTTTGGTTTGCTAAAAAACACCGTCGTTTCGTCAAAAATCCTTGAAAGATTCCTGCTGTTTGTTATAAGCCTGCTGTCGTATTCAGACAGAGCTAATTTTTCCGTCATGCGCACGTACTTATCGCTTGCCGTTTCAGGCAGGCTTTTTTTAATCTCACTTACCCATTCGTCGCTAATATACACAGGCATTAATTCAGGGTTCGGAAAATATCTGTAGTCCGCCGCACTTTCCTTTTCACGCATGGAAAAGGTCTCCCCCGCGTTTTCATCCCATCTGCGCGTTTCCTGCACAAGGGTTTCACACCCCGTTTCAAGCGCATCGATGTGCCGCTGCGACTCATATGCAATCGCCGCCGCAATCGCTTTAAGCGAATTCATGTTTTTAATCTCCGTCCGTGTACCCAAAACATCACACCCTTTTTCGCGTACAGAGATATTCACGTCACAGCGCATCGAGCCTTCCTGCATCTTGCAGTCGGACACACCCGCGAAGGAAAGAAGCGATTTTAACTTTTCTAAATAAGCAATAACCTCGTCAGAGGTTCTAAAATCGGGATTGCTTACAATTTCAATAAGCGGCACCGACGTGCGGTTGAAATCAACAAGCGACAATCCGCTCCGTGCGTCATGCACCAATTTTCCCGCATCCTCTTCAATATGGATTTGCTTTATAGTTATAACACTCGTCCCCGCGTCCGTCTGCACCTCGACCCTGCCGTTAGTACAAACAGGAGCGAACAATTGCGTTATCTGATAGCCCGTCGGAAGGTCGGGATAAAAATAATTCTTTTTGTCAAAGGTCATTTTCTTCGCAATATCACAATTTAAAACAAGCCCCGCAGTTATACCCAACTCTACCGCCTTTTTATTTGTAACAGCAGGCATCCCGGGTATTCCAAAGCAAGCAGGACAAACATTTTCGTTCTGCTCCGCACCGAATTTCGCAGAGCATGAGCAAAATAATTTCGTATCAGTAGCCATCTCAACATGAACCTCAAGTCCCATTACAACTTCATATTTCATGATAGCATACCTCCAAGATTAAACAGCACATTTATGTCCTTCGCGATAAACTGCGAACGCATATATACCATCGACGAAAAACCGCAAAGCGTTGCAACCGCGTTAATTTGTTCATGAGTTTCCAAGCGGTGTTCATTTGCGTTCGCCATAGGAAAGGCTATAACATCATATCCGTCAAAGGACAGCGATTCAAAAATAAGGCGGCGGATTTTCATCGCTTTGTCGTAGTATTTATTATAATAATCATGCGACAAAACCATGCAACCCATTATCGCTGCAAGCTTTGTTTGCCTGCCAAAAGCCTCCGACCGCGTGTTTATATAAAGCTCGTTTAAATTATTATAATTTTCCGTCCTGTATCCGAATTTTATTCCGTCATATCGGTTTATGTTGTTGCTTATTTCGGCAGCGGAAAGAATATTAAATATCTGCTCATATACATCAAAAAACGGCAGGTCGATGTTTACTATTTCAAACATTTCGCTCTCGAATTTATTCGGATGGCATGCGAGCTTAATTTTTTTGTCATATTTTTCAAGGGTATGTTTTTTGGCAGGAAGCATTGCTCCGTCCTTTTCGTCACCTCCTGCGATTATTTGCAATATTTCAAATCCGTCCTGCGGATTTTCGCATAAAATCCCGATTTGGTCCATTGATGAAGCGACGGGAATCAGACCATACCGCGATACAGTCCCATATGCAGGCTTTATAAAGCACATACCGTTTTCCACTGCATAGGTGCGATAGCGACCGAATAAATCATTACATAAAAGCGGTGTTTGTATTTTATATTCATTGCCGTCAGGTATTCCAAACTCCGGCATATTCACTCTTCCCGCAATTTGAATACCAGCATTTTTCAAGCGTGTCACAACCTCAGCATCAAACGGCGCTGTAAAATTTTCAAGCATCTTTGAACCCGCTGTCGCAAGTATACCCTTTTGCATAATACTTTCTTCAAGATATATCTTGTTAATCATATAATCCCCTCCTACTCCACAGTCTTCGGCACAACAACATACCCGTCGTACTGCTCAGGTGCGGTTGCAAGCAATTGTTCTCGTGATACGGTTTTGTTCACAATATCTTCGCGAAGAATGTTGCTGATATCAAGCACCGACACTAACGGCTCTGTATTGTCTGTATCAATTTTTTCAAGTTCATCAAAGCTTTTAATAAGCATATCTGCCTGCTTGTCCGCCCATTCGCGTTCTTCGCCCGTCAGCGATATTTTCGCCATCGCTTCGTATTCTTTTATATTTTGCATGATGTTTACCTGCCGATTTTAGTTTTTTGTAGCGGCGACCGACCCGGTCGCCAACGCAGAATTTTGTGTCAATGGCGGGAGGGCGTGTCCCCGCGCGTCGCGGATTTGAAGCCCTCCCCTACGGTTAATTCTTTGTCCTTATTCTAATATGAACCTCGCGCAATTGCTGTTCTGTTACTTCGCAGGGGGCGCCCATTAATATATCCTGCGCGTTGCTGTTCATCGGGAATGCTATTACTTCCCTTATGTTTTCCTGCCCTGTCAAAAGCATTACTACTCTGTCAAGTCCGGGGGCTATTCCCGCGTGCGGCGGTACTCCGTAGTGGAATGCCGTGAACATTGCCGGAAAGCTTTTTTCGATATCTTCCTTTTTATAGCCTGCTATAGAAAACGCTTTTTCCATAATATCAGGACGGTGGTTTCTCACAGCACCTGAAGAAAATTCAACCCCGTTGCACACAAAATCATATTGATACGCCTTTATAGTCAGCGGGTCATCGTTTTCAAGCGCGTCCATGCCGCCCTGAGGCATGGAAAACGGGTTGTGCGAAAACCAGATTTCGCCGCTTTCCTCATCACGCTCGTACATCGGATAATCGACTATATAGCAAAATTCAAATTTATCTTTGTTTATAATTTCAAGCCTTTCGCCAAGCTCTGTTCTTATCTGCCCTGCCAATTTATTAACTAATTTCAAAACATCGCAGATAAAAAATACCGCGTCGCCTTTATTCACTTGATATTCTTCAATAAGCTGCTTTTGCTGTTCCTCGCTTAAAAATTTTGCGATAGGCCCCTTTAACACACCATCTTCGCTCAAAATGAGATAACCCAGCCCTTTCATTCCAATATCTGTTGCGAAGGCAAGCATTTTGTCAAAAAACGAACGCGGTTTGCTTTCGCAATCAGGCGCGACTATACCGCGGACAGGTTTTCCTTTAAACGCTGCAAAATCCACATCGGCAAAAAAATTTGTCATATCCCTTATTACAAGCGGATTTCGCAGGTCAGGCTTGTCAGAGCCGTATTTCAGCATCGCTTCATCAAAAGCAATCCGCGGAAACGGTGCCTTCGTAAACGGTTTGTCAGAAAATTCAGTGAAGGTATCGGTAAAAACATCCTCAATAACAGCCAGAACATCATCCTGTGTCGCAAACGCCATTTCCATGTCAAGCTGATAAAACTCACCTGGGGAACGGTCTGCGCGCGCATCCTCGTCACGGAAGCAGGGGGCAATCTGGAAATATCTGTCAAAACCCGACGCCATCAAAAGCTGCTTGAACTGCTGGGGGGCTTGCGGCAGAGCATAAAACATCCCGTGATGCTTTCTGCTCGGAACCAAATAGTCGCGCGCACCCTCAGGCGACGATGCTGTTAGAATAGGGGTTGTTATTTCGGTAAAGCCAAGGCTTTCCATCTTTTTTCGCAGAAATGAAGCGATTTTTGAACGCAGAACTATCCGGTCATGCAATTCCCTATTACGCAAATCAAGATAACGGTATTTCAATCTTACTTCCTCACGGGTTTGTTGTGCCGTGCTTATGTCCAAAGGAAGCTGATGTTCTGCATGACTTAGTATATCAACTGTATCAGCAAACAATTCAATTCCGCCTGTCAGAAGTTTCGGATTTACCATATCCTCGCCGCGGGCATGAATCACCCCTTTTGCAGATATAACAGATTCACGCGCCAGTCCTTTGATGAAAGTTTCGTCGTGAATTACCACCTGCGTTATACCATAATGGTCGCGCAAATCTATGAATATAACCCCGCCATGGTCGCGGATAGTGTCTATCCACCCAGCCAAACGGATTTCCTGTCCCACATTTTCTTTTCTCAATTCTCCGCAATTATGCGTCCTGTATTCGTTCATTTTGTGCCTCCATGTTTTTAGATCGTCATTGCGAGCCGTAGCGAAGCAATCCAGTCTTTTGTGTATTTTTTTGGATTGCCACACTTCGTTCGTAATGACGATGTATGTAAATCCACATATTATTCAACGAAAAAATCCCGCAAAAACACTATTGTGTTTTTGCGGGACGAAAATTTTAAAAATATTCCGCGGTGCCACCCACATTGACGCAAAATGCGCCCGGCTTTAATATAAAATTAAAAAAGTTCATCAAAAAGTGTTGCCTGTGTTATATAATCCTGCGGCGATTCCAGCCACGTCGCCGATTCTCTATAAAGATCATTAAATATAATACAGGGTCTTTTTGTATGTCGTTAATTAAGGATAACACTATTATATCCATTTGTCAAGGTTTATTTTATAAATTCCCTTAATTTTGCCATCATAACAGAAAAATCTACCGGTTTTGCTAAATGTGCGTTCATGCCGCAGTCAAGAGCGTTCTGCACGTCTTCTGCAAATGCGTTCGCTGTCATTGCCACAATCGGGATTGTCTTTGCGTTTTCTATATTTAATGCGCGTATGGTTCTTGACGCTTCATACCCGTCCATAACAGGCATTTGAATATCCATGAATATAAGATCATACAGCTCCGGGTTGCTTTTATACAGAGAAACCGCTTCCGCTCCGTTTTTCGCACAGTCTATCGCTATTCCCGTCGGTTCGAGAAGTGCTGCCACTATTTCGCGGTTTATAGGGACATCATCAACAAGCAGTATTCTTTTTTCTGTAAAATCACATTCACTTTCATCATCTCTGTTTTCATCGGCGTTCAGCTCGTTTATATGTTTTATACGTTTAAACGGTATTGTTATTGTAAACACAGAGCCTTTGCCGTTTTCTGACTGTACTTCAATGTTGCCGCCCATTGCATCCACGATGCGTTTTGAAATAACCAAGCCAAGACCCGTGCCGCCGAATTTTTTTGTCCTTGTGTTGTCTGCCTGCTCAAAGGGGCGGAACAGCCTGTTTTTGTTTTCGTCTGAAATCCCGATTCCCGTGTCTGATACAGCAACCGAAATATATATTATTCCTTCTTTTTCATCAGTTATTTTAGCGTCAATTTGTATGTCCCCGTTTTCGGGAGTGAATTTTATCGCGTTTCCGAAAATATTTGAAAGCACTTGAACCGTGTGCTTTTCGTCACCTGCTAAGTTCTGCGGAATGTTTTCGTCTATTTTGATTTCGAAATTCTGCTTTTTATCCTGTAAACTAAATGAATTTACAGAAACAACCTTTTCTATCAAAGCCTTGAAATCAATCTGATTTTCAGTTATTTCAATGTCGTCTGATTCAAGCATCGAAAAATCTAAAATATCGTTTATAACCGAAAGCAGATGCTTGCCGGATTCCTCGATTTTAATAAGGCAGTATTCTTTTCGTGAAGGGTCGTCCGTTTCCCTTGCAATCGATGTCATTCCGATTATAGCGTTCATAGGTGTCCGCATTTCATGGCTCATATTAGCTAAAAACGCACTCTTTGCACGGCTCGCCTGCTCTGCTTGCTCCAAAGCGGCAGAAAGCGCTTTCGATCTTTTGTTCATCGCGCGTATTGTCAGATATCCGCCTATACCCAATAAGGTAAGCGTCGAAACCATTGCTATAACAAGAATCTGAATACGGTTCCTAAGTGTGTTTATCCGTTCGGTGAAAACATCAATCTGCCCGCGAAGCTCGTTTATCTGTTCATCCCTTATATCCACGCCGACTAATGCAACGACCTCGCCGTTTTTATCCACAACCGGTGCATAAGCCGTCATCAAACCCTCTTCGTCAATCAAGCGGTCACCCGAGGCTGAAACGATTCTTTTGTCGTTCCACGCTTCCCGCTCTTCCTTCACCATCGGTTTAAGCTTGTTTGAAGGGGTATATGCCTCATCCGGATTATTGTCATTGTCTATAACGGGCTGCATAAAGCTGTCGATCCTGAATTTGAAATATACATATATCAATTCATTCTCATCCGCAAATTTTATCAGCCTGTTCCGAAATTCTATAAATTTTTCATTGCGAAGCCATCCTTCATGGTCGGTCGGCGCTCCCGGCATTGCGTGGAGATATTCAAGCTCCTCGGCTGATATAAGATTCCGGGCAGCGGCAGCTGTTGCACGTAAACGGAGGGAATAATTTTCTATTAAAACCTCCTCAGTCGTATCCATAGTGGATTTTGCATCGCCAAGACTGTCAACCGTGTTGTTCATATAAAAAACCGTGATTGAGGATACAAGAAGGGTAGCCAATGCCGAAAATAAAAATATCAGCATTGAATAATTGTTTTTTATACTCTTGAATATCCTTGTTTTCACGGTTTTGTGTTACCAGTCTTATATAAATTATTTGTAGGGCGG
>Ga0209737_10003845_pt1 | contig 10497 bp, 12 predicted proteins | sample TergutCu122P3_FD_187284 | JGI IMG/M metagenome (GOLD analysis project Ga0209737, IMG submission 187284) | Cubitermes ugandensis P3 segment gut microbial communities from Kakamega Forest, Kenya - Cu122 P3 (SPAdes) (version 2) | ecosystem: Host-associated > Arthropoda: Insects > Digestive system...
CCTTCGTGATGGCATTCCCTACCCTTACACAGAAAAAGATGCAGAGGATTTCATAATTGCAATGATGAAGGCTGACAAAAATGCAACATATTCCTTCGCCATTACTTACGATGATAAAGCCATTGGTAGTATAGCGGTATTCCGTAAGGAGAACATTCATCGTTTGACTGGCGAACTTGCTTACTTTGTTGCAGAACCATTTTGGGGTAAAGGTATAACAACATCGGCTATACGGATGATATGCAAATATATATTTGAAAATACTGATATTGTCCGCATTTTTGCTACACCATTCGAAAGTAATATAGCATCCTGCCGGGTTCTTGAAAAATCAGGTTTTCATATAGAAGGTGTCCTCCGGCATAATGCAATCAAAAATGGTCAGATAATAGATATGAAAATGTATTCAAATTGTCGGAGTTAAGGAGTTACGAAAATAATGCATATGCGGTCGATGAAGGACAGGAACCAGTTATTAAATGCCACAATTGTCGCTCCCTTTGCCCGAATTGTTTGGGGAGCAGAAATAGATAACGCTGGTTTATATTCAGCAACAGATTTTACCACCGTCGAAATTATGGAGAGATAAAAATGATAAACCTATATACAAACAATTTAATGCTAAAAACTGTAACCGCGGAAGATGTAAATGAGGTTGCAAGAATGTGGGAGTGGGAAAAAGCCCCTGTTTCGCTGGAAGAAGCCCGCAACGCGATTTTACGGATACAGGAAAATTACAGTAAAAATAAACATGGCCATATTCATCATTTATGCCTTGCTGTTATGGATATTAATTCACAGAAGATTGTCGGTTGGTGTGGGTTGGACGGACAATGCTGCCCCGGTCAGATTATGATTTTTTATTCAATTGAAACTGCGGAGCAGAGAAAAGGATACGCCACCGGAGCCATTTCCAAACTTCTTGAATATGCTTTTGAAACTCTTGGAATTGATATTATTCATGGTGGATGCGATAAGAATAATATTGCATCAGCCCGGGTCATGGAAAAAGTCGGTATGCGCAGAAACCCTGATGATGAAAACGGAGACCCCTCATTTTATATTGATAAAGATATTTATTTCCAAAATAAGAAAAAGCGTCAGAAATTAATCATTATAACCGGCTCACCCTGCGTAGGTAAAACCACGGTGGCAGAAAACCTGTTTGAGTTTTATCAAAACTGCGCGTATTTTGACGGCGACTGGGCATGGCGGGTTAACCCTTTTTCTATTTACGACCCACGCTTACGTAATGGTGATAAAACTATGTCCTTCGCGCTTTCTACATATTTGAACTCTGCCTTTGATTATGTGATTTTCTCTTCAATCGTAGTGCTGAGAGACCCAATCCGTGAAAATATTATTAACGACATTACCGCGAAGGACTATGAAGTTATTGGTTTTACATTAAAATGTTCCGAGGAAACCTTGATAGAACGGCATAGAAAACGAGGTGATGATACAGAAGTATTATTTGGCTGGTTGCATACAGAACCTCACCCCGGCGATTTCGTTATTAATACAGATAATAAAACAATTGCTGAAATTGTCGATGAAATGAAAAAAATCATCGGGTAAACTTACTATTCCTTACAGTCAAACACATTCTTCAATAATCGTTGTGAAAGCTAGAACCACCAACGATAAAAATTTATTGCCTTGAAAATCCCAAAATGGCTGGTAAAGACATATCCAACACTTTCAATTTCCAATACCTTCGCTTGATTTAATCGTTGTAGGTCCTCATTATAATATGCTAATTTTGGGGAGATAAATAAATCGCCAGCAAATAAGTATTTATCATCAACAAGAAATGAAACAGAATCGCTGGTATGTCCCGGAGTATAAATACATCTAATTTTTCTGTCGAATATTTTAATTGCTTCTCCATCTGTCATTATATTATGTGGCATGTCCGGAAGCTCAAAAGGTGGAAGATTGTGAAGCCCCCGCCCTCTCCTTGCATGTTGAAATTCAGTAATCCCCGTATATAGCGTTGCATTAGTAAACAGGTTTAATGACCCGATATGATCCCAATCTGAGTGCGTTATAAAAACAGCCACTATATCATTTGCTGATATATTTAATTTTTGTAAGGCTTGCAGAGTTTGCTCACTATCAGAACCTGCATCAAATACGATATATTTTTCCTCAGAAAGGCGCATTACAAAGAAGTTAACCATTGGTGTGCCATTTCTATCATTTCTTATAGCGTATAAGCCAGGCATGATTTCCCCCGTTGGGTAGAAATACCTCGAATACATAATAATTCCAAGAGCTGCTACCGCTACTACCAGCGTTAAAATTATAAATATTATTTTCTTCCATATCGGTATTTTTTTCTTCACTATTATTTGCACTTTCTCAATAAACTCACACAATATTAAACAACTCGTGACCCATTTCAAATATTGACGCGACTCACTCAGCCTTGATCACTTTTATTTTTAATCCACAACTATCAATTGCATTCTAGTATATCACACATAATAGGTTCGGTGATATGCTTTTTCGAAATAATGATCAATCCCCCAAATAAAGTCTGTTGACTACCTACACCACATAAAGTAGCATGAGAGGAGAAAATTCAAAATATCCCTTGACTTTGACATCGTGTCGTGCTTTATACTCCGAAATGAGGAAAGAGGTTCAGGAAAAAATGGAACAATTAATCACAATCAGCCAATTATCAAAAGAGTTCAATGTTACGACCAGAATGTTAAGGCATTACGAAAAAATGGGGTTAATTAACAGCCTCAGAACAGAAGATTATGCCTATCGCGTATATGACAGACAAACTATGATTAGACTGCAGCAAATTATAGTTTTGAGAAAATTACGCATATCATTAAAAGATATTGGTTTGATTTTTGAAAATCCAGATGTGACAACAGCTTTGGACGTGTTTATGCAGGGAGTAAATGAAATCAATGATGAAATAACGGCATTGGAAACCATGCGCTCCATTCTTAGCCGATTTATTGCAATGCTGAAAGAATCATCCGATGTTTCCCTTCAAAAAGTATTATTAAGCGATGAAATTGTTCGTGGAACCCTGAACACCTTATCCATCACGAAGTTTAATTTTAAGGAGGATAAGTTAATGGACGATTTAAAACAAGCAAGTGAAAAAATGACGAAACTTAGTGACGCTGATGTACGCATTGTCTACATACCACCAATGACATTTGCCGCATACACTGCATCAGGTGAAAACTGTGAAAGCAAAGCCGGGGATGCCATAGATCAGTTTGTCAAAGATACCGGTCTGCTTGACTTTAAACCTGATGCAAGAAGCTTTGGGTTTGACTGTTCTGATGAATGTCAAGGTCCCGGAATGCCATCACAGCACTATCAGGTATGGGTATCTATTCCTGATGATATGGAAATACCTGATAATTTGAAAAAAATACATTTCTGCGGTGGTAATTATGCAGCCCATGTATTGATGAACTGGGATTTTGAAATGTGGCGCTACTTATGTGAATGGGTTGGAGCGAGTGAAAAATATGATTTTAATTCTTCGAAGGATTATCCGGGTTTTGAAGAACGCTTAAATTATTATCACATAATTAAAAATGGCTGTGAATTACAATTGGACTTATTGTTTCCGATTAAAATGAAGGAATAGAAGACGAAAGGAATTATTGCTTATGGAAACATATGAAAGTTTGGTTTTTGAAAAATTTGTTGATAGCGATGTTGAAAGATTGTCCGATATCTTTAGAAGAGCTTTCATCGAAGATTCAAAAATTCATCTGGGAGTGGAGACAGGTCCGCCTGGTTATGAAGATGGTGGTTTTTTGAAACAATGGTATCTACATGATGATGTTACGTCCTTTACAATATCAAAAGATGGTATTCTAATTGGTGGAATTGCTCTTTGGATAAATGAAAACAGGATTAATTATTTGGGAAATATTTTTCTCGACCCAACTTATCAGGAAAAAGGAATTGGTTCTTTGATTTGGAAATTTGTTGAGCAGAAATATCCCGATACCATCAAATGGCAGACAGAAACTCCTGGCTTTTCAACGAGAAACCATGTCTTTTACGTTAATAAATGTGGCTTCCGTATTCACAAAATAACGGATTATAAAGACAAGCATGGGATAAGTTATCAGCTGGAAAAAGTCATGTAAAATCAAGGTTATGTTTATAAATAGGCAAAACCAGAAAGAGACCACTGCTTTAGTAGGTGGTCTCTCTTAATGTCTTGATTTTCAACATGATAGTATCTACATAGCCCTCTCGATTGATGAGTTGATAAAGGTTACAGAATAAGTTTTTGAAAAATTAAAAAATATTTTTATTTTCATGTAGGGAAAATATCTTTTCATGCGTTTATTATATAGAGGCTGTTTTTATCTTGATCGTATCTATTAAGCTCCATAATTTATCATATTGCTCATTTGCCGAAAAAAGTAAATCATTTTTGGTTGTTGCTCTAGCCATGTTAATCCTCCGTCTGTAGTTTATTTTCATTTGACACAAATATCATTATACAAAACTAATGTGACAACAACGTGTCATATTATGATTATTCTTTTCGATTTTCACTATATCATGATTGTGCATCACCGGCGGGGGCAAGCCCCCGCCCTACTATAGATTTTGATTTGCGAATGATACATTTGTGTAGTATAATTATTTATGTCTTTATAAATGATGAGCCGGATAAGAATGAGATTGACTGTAGAATTTGATGGTAAGCAAAATAAATGAATCAATATATTAATCTTAATCGTATAGAATTTGTAATAACCAATACTTGCAGTGGCAAATGTAGACACTGTTCAAATGGTGAACGCTTAAGTAAAAGTGGAAGCATAAATGCTGAATCAGCAGTTTACGTTGTTGAACAACTCACAAAGAGATATGCAATTGAATCGGTTATGACATTTGGCGGAGAACCGCTGTTATTTTTCGATACCGTTTGCAAAGTACATACTGCCGCCCGTGACTCAGGCATTCCCAAAAGACAGCTTATAACTAATGGTTTTTTTACGAAAGACAGTGAAAAAATTGATGAGACGGCAAAGGCACTTTGCAATGCTGGTGTAAATGAAATTCTGTTATCAGTTGACACATTCCACCAAGAATTCATTCCGCTTGAATATGTTATAGAATTTGCCAAGGCTCTTTTAAAATACAATATTCCAAATTTACGGGTACACCCTGCGTGGGTAATAGATGGACAATAACAACCCACATAACAATGAAACAAAAAGGCTTCTAAAATTTTTTACCGACATAGGAATCAGTGTTTCCAATGGGAACAACATTTTTCCGATGGGGAATGCCACCAAATTTCTTGCTGAATATTTTCCGCCCCCAAGCAATATTGACTTATTCAGTCAATGCGGTTCATTACCTTATACATCAAGGCTTGATGATATAGATAGTTTTGGAATAAATCCGAATGGTGATATTAGTTTATGCTCAGTAACAATTGGGAATATATATAATGATAATATTCTCGACATAGTTGATAATTATGATCCATACAGCAATCCCGCTTGGCGGGCGGTATTGGACGGTGGCGTTACTGAGCTAATAAAATATGCACAAGCACAAGGAGTTTCATTTGATATAAGCGAATGCCGCTCTCATTGCGATGTGTGTCATAAAATTATGGCTGAAATACAATGAAAACAAGTTCCACCTACACGGTGATTACTCTACCACCCCTTGCAGACATCTATCCATTCCAATGCCCCGGAGATTTCAAAAAGTTCGTCGCAAGTCAGCTCAATCGCACTGTTATCACTGCCACAAGCGGGGAAAACCGTCTCAAAACGCTTCATGGATAAATCGGCATAAACTTTCACATCAGTTCTTTCGATACCAAACGCACAAACACCACCGATTTCATGACCGGTATAGGCTAATACTTCGTCAGGCGTGAGCATTTTTGCTTTCAAACCAAAGGTTTGCTTAAACTTCCCATTGTCGATTTTTGTGTCACCTGCTGTTTGAATCAGAATACATCCCTCAGTACTCTTAAAAGAAAGGGTTTTGCATATCCGCGCCGGAATCACTGCGGCAGCTTCCGCCGCCAATTCGACAGTTGCCGAGGAAACGGGAAATTCGCGTATCCGCTCCTCCATTTCAAATTTTCTCAGATGTTTACGTGCTTTTTCAATCGCCATTTGTATTTCTGTCCTTTTCATTGTTCTGTGGATAAGTGATTTTAGTATATCAGATTTTTGTGATAAATTAAATATGATATGAATGAGATTGCGGGTCAAGCCCGCAATGACGAAAAATGTCACAAGCTCGCAATGACGAAAAATGTCACTCTCGACAAATAGATAAAACTATATTATTATAGAAAACATGAAAAATCCACTTTGCGATATGCACATCCATACCAACTACTCCTGTGATTCAGAAGTCAAATTCGAAACACATTGTCTTGAGGCGTTAGAAAAAGGCATAAAAACCATTTGCTTTACTGACCATGTCGAATGTAACTGCAATGACCATGGTTGCGGCTTTTATCATCCGGAACGCTTTTTTGCGGATTTTATGCCATTAAAAGAAAAATACAAAAATAAGCTCACTTTATTATGCGGGGTTGAATTTGCCGAACCACATTTGTATAAAAATGAATTAACGAAATACCACGCCCTACCTTACGATTACATTTTGGGTGCCATTCATTGGTGGTATGAGAATATGTGGGCGAGTGAAGTAGTAAAAAGAGGAATCCCCACCGAGGTGAGTTATAAATACTATTGGAATGAGGTGCTGCTTGCCGTAAAAAGCGGCGGATTTAATTGTCTAGCCCATATGGATTTCCCAAAGAGGTATCATGGCGAGCTATTGTATGATGCCAATCAAATAAATGAAATATGCAAAGAAATGGTGCGGTCAAATATTTGCTTGGAAATAAATACTTCATCATTGCGAAAAGACAAAGCAAATGGTACGATGCCGGATAAAGAGTTGTTGGAAATATATAAATCAAACGGTGGCAAGAACGTAACATTTGGCTCTGATGCCCATCGGTCAGGTGAGATGGGAAGCGGATATCCTTATGTAAAAGACATCGTCGATTATTTTGGTTTTGAGGAAGTAACTTTTATTCAGAAGGAGATGCAGAAAGTAAAATGAAAAGTCTATCAAAAAACAAATTAACAACTGAACAAATCAATGAAATAACAAAAAAAGCATTTGGTCAAATAGCTAATGGTTATACGGAAAATAATATCGGCGAGTTCAGCGCCTTATATATTATTAAATTGGCGGAAAAAGATGTTATCTTAAAAATCGCTCCCAAAGATAGTGTCCGTGTTTTGCGATACGAAAAAAACGCTATGCAGAGGGAGGTTTACGCATTACGCTTATTGAAAGCAAAAACTAATATTCCAGTTCCCGAAGTATTGTTTTATGACACTTCAAAAACCCTATGCGATTCCGAGTATTTCTTCATGGAAAAAATAGACGGTGACAATTTCCACTCTGCTTCCAGCGAATTAAGCGCCGAACAGAATAGCAGTATAATAACACAACTCGGAAGTTTCAACCGCCAAATCAATGAAATAAAATCAGAGAAATTCGGATACGATAATCAATTCGATGATTGGAAAACCGCTTTTTCAAATATGATATTTGATCTATTAAAAGACGGTAAAGATATGGAAGTAAAACTTCCGCTTCCTTATGATGAAATCGAAAATATCATCAACTCATTTATATATGCTTGTGAAGACGTAAAAATATCCCAATTAGTCCACTGGGATTTATGGAATGGAAATGCCTTGGTTAAGGACGGAAAAATTACCGGAATAATTGATTTTGAGCGGTCGTTATCCGGTGACTATTTAATGGAATTTTATTTCCGGAAATTCACAATAAATAATGATTTTAATACCGGATACGGCATTGATTTAGCTACCCTTGATAAAAACGCAAATGTACGGTTAGCGTTATATGATTTATATTTAGCTATTATTTTGATGGTAGAATATTATTACAGAAAATATGAAGTATCTCATTACGCTTGGCGCGAAGAAGAATTTAACAAGGCTTCTATGGCTTTTGAGAAATTATAAAGCAAAGTTTAATCATCTCGTCCCCTGAAAACAACTTTTTATCCCCTGTTTCGTTTCAGAGGATTTTTTTGTGGTAATATATAACTGATGATAATATCGCAAGACAAATAAAAATTTCGGACAGGTCAAAATTTGAAAGAGAAAGCAAAATACAATTTTGTAAAGAACAGCGTTTGGATGATAAGATTGGCTTGGCACCACCAAAAAAGCGTACTGGGTTTGGTCTTCGTCACAGCATTTCTCGGAGTGCTTACAAACCTGCTCGGTCTTTTCATAGCACCTACAATATTAGGAGCAATCCAAGTAAACGTAGATGCGGGTCGATTATTCGCATTGATTATCTTGTTTACTACCGGACTGATAGTTTCACACGCATTATCACAGTATGTAAGTGCAAATACAATATTCGGACAGTTCGCCGTTCGTCTTAAGATTAATGCAGCTATACAACATAAAGCAATGACTACATCTTACCCAAATACAGAGAGTCAGGTTTTCCAAAAGAAAAAACAGGCATCTCATTATACAGTTTCGGGCAATTACAGAGCAGGTGAAGCAGTATGGAATACACTTACGGATTTACTTCAAAATATTAGTGGATTTATTATTTACTTACTACTTTTAGCGAAACTTAACCCTTACATCGTATTACTTGTTCTGATTACCTCCGTTGTGAGTTTTTTTGTCAGCAATAAACTGAATATTTGGAGCCATCGCCAACGTGATGAGGGGGATGGTTATGAACGCCAACTCAGCTACATTCGTGATACGGCACGAAATCACGCATTAGCGAAAGATATTCGTTTGTTTGGTATGACACAATGGATTAACGATATTTATAACAGCTCTCTCAGACTCTACCAGGCGTTTATCGTTCGGCGTGAAAGAGTTTTAATATGGTCAGGTGTGGTTGATATAGTACTGACATTTATGCGAAACGGGGTTGCATATTTTGTGCTTATCGGACTTGTCCTAAAGAATGAAATTTCGGTAGCACAATTTTTACTTTTCTTTACGGCAGTCGGTGGCTTTGCTATGTGGGTAAGCGGGATTCTTTCTGGTTTTACACAACTATATATGCAAAGCCTCGAATTATCCATTATTCGCGAATTTTTGGAATTTCCCGAATCATTCAAATTTGAAGAGGGTGAACCGATTAAACCGGACATAAGAAAACCATATACGATTGAATTAACTAATGTCTCATATCGTTATTCCGGCGCGGAAAAAGATACACTGACAAACATTAACTTAAAAATCGAAGCGGGAGAAAAATTGGCGGTAGTCGGTTTGAACGGGGCGGGAAAAACGACCTTGGTCAAATTAATATGCGGTTTCCTTGATCCTACTCACGGAGAAATTTTACTAAACGGCGAAAACATTAAAAAATATAGCCGACGGGATATTTACCGGCATTTTTCAGCAGTATTCCAAGATTATTCCATGCTTGAAGCGACAATTGCCGAAAACATTGCCCAAGCTTTTTACGAAATTGATATGGAAAAAGTCACCGCGTGTGCCGAACGGGCAGGAATCGCAAAAAAAATCAATAACCTTCCGGATAAATATGAATCACAGTTAGGTCGTTATATCTATCCGGATGGTAGTGAGCTTTCGGGTGGTGAACAGCAACGGCTCATATTGGCACGGGCACTTTATAAAGATGCCCCAATTATCGTTCTTGACGAACCGACGGCAGCACTCGATCCCATCGCTGAGAGTGAAATGTATGAAAAGTATAACGATCTGACTGGTGGACGAACGGCGGTCTATATCTCACATCGATTGGCTTCCACACGTTTTTGTGACCGAATTATTTTGATTGATGATAATAAAATAGCCGAAGTTGGCACACACGAAGAGCTAGTAAAAGCCGGAGAAAAATATGCGGAGCTGTTTGAAATCCAGAGCAAATATTACCAAGAGGGGGTAATCGAAAATGAAAATCCATGAAGCACTAAGATTAACATTTCGCGGATACAAGCTCTGGCACCGTATCAGCCCGCACCTCATTTTATCACAGATTTTATTAGCAGTAATTGAAGGAGTGTCACCTTTTGTCGGCATCTACCTTTCAGCCCGGATTATAAATGAACTTGCTGGAAAACGTGATCTCAATACACTTATGATACTGGTATTTGCAACTCTAATTTCGGCCGCGGTTTTGACATTGCTGTGTGCAGGGTTACAAAGCTTTAATAATTGTCAGAGCTTCCATCAGTGGTTTTCGCGAAAAAAGTTAAACGCTGATAAACTACTTTCAATGGATTTTGCAAAAGTCGATGACCCGCACACACTGGAAAAACTTAATCAAATTGAGGATTGTGAAGATTGGTTAGGGTGGGGTTTAAACAGGTTGATATGGATGCTCGGACCGCTGGTAAAAGCAGTAATTACGATTTTGAGTGCGTTTGGTCTAACCTTTTCCTTATTCACG
>Ga0209737_10003846_pt1 | contig 10496 bp, 6 predicted proteins | sample TergutCu122P3_FD_187284 | JGI IMG/M metagenome (GOLD analysis project Ga0209737, IMG submission 187284) | Cubitermes ugandensis P3 segment gut microbial communities from Kakamega Forest, Kenya - Cu122 P3 (SPAdes) (version 2) | ecosystem: Host-associated > Arthropoda: Insects > Digestive system >...
CTTTACACTACCTCTTACTTGATTATATATGTTAATTTTGTGTTGTTCAAGTGTTATGTGTGGTTTTGGTATATATATAGTGTGTTGTTTTTGGTACTCTGGAGCAGGCAAAAACACTCTCCGCTTCGGTGCCCTAATTGGTTTTCAATTTACGGTATGCCTCGCTAGAAGGCGGGCAAGGAAGCTGCGAGTTGTTTTTGCCTGCTCCAGAGTACCCCGACTGTATGGATATCTTCCTGTATGAATATCTTCCTGTATGAATATCTTCCTTGTTTTACGTTTCCTTAATTAGTATAATGGTCATATGCTTAATTTATATCAGAAAATAGAAAATTTGCTTGCTGGAAAGAAAATGGTTGTTATTGCTATTGATGGGGGTTCTGGTTCTGGTAAGTCGACGCTTGCTGACTGTTTGGCTTTGGAGTTTGATGGTGTGGTTATTCGGATGGACCATTTTTTTCTGCCAATAGATCTTCAGGGGGAGGAGAGGGTAAACGTACATTATGAGCGTTTCTTAGAAGAAGTATATCCTTTCATTAAAAAACAAATGCCATTTTCTTATCGCGTATTTGATTGCTCGCGGATGGATTATCATGGAATGATTGATATATCGGTCAAATCTCTTATTATAATCGAGGGAGCGTATTCACTTTTACCATATTGGGATGATATTTTTGATTTGCGGGTATTTTGTGACATTGATAAAGAAACACAGAAGCAGCGTATTATAAGTCGGAATGGGGTGGAGAGGTATCAGATGTTTGAGGATAAGTGGATTCCGTTGGAGGAGGCGTATTTTAAAGAATACAGAATTAAAGAGAAGTGTGATGTATGTCTCACCCCAACTCCATCCGCTCCGATATATTCATAAGCGTCGCAAATGCTTCCTCAAAATCATAATCGCTGATTTGCTGTTTTAGTTCTTCGCAATACGGTATGTATTCCGCGAAAACCAAACTGATGTCAGAGAGGTAGTAATTAGCCTCGGCATTACCTGATAATAACATCGGTTCCAGGATCTCAATCAATTCTTCCGGTGTGAATAATGATGTAACCTCGTCACTATCTCCGGTTTCACTTTGCTTAACGGCAAAATCCCTAAGTTCTGCAAGAACCCGGTCGAGTTCATCCTTTAGTGATGATAGTTGCTCTTCCTCGCACGGTAAATTTTTGGTAAGTTTATCTTCAATATCGGCGGCAATAGTCGTTAGATGCATCGCCCCGATCCAGTTTGCATTACTTTTTAATGAATGGGTTACTTTACGTGCTTCATTAAGACTTCCAGTCTGTAATAACTCCGTGATTTCCTCAAAGCGTTGGATGTTTTCTTTATAAAAATTTCGTCTTAGACGATCATACAATTCGTCATTATTTACGGCATGTAAAAGACCGATGGCTTCATCAATTATCAAATCCTTTCGTTCAAGATCATACTCAACCGGAGGTTTTGTTTCATCGTTTTCTAAGGAAATTGGTGTCAGGTACTTAAGCAGACAAGCCCACAATTCTTGTGCGTAAAAGGGTTTGGAAATATAATCGCTCATTCCAAGTGAGAGATAACTTTCACGGTCGCGCTTCATCGCATTGGCGGTAAGGGCAACAATCGGGGTCGTGATACCAAGTGAAAGGAGCTTGTGGGTTGATTCAATACCATCCATAACCGGCATATGGATATCCATCAAAATTAAATCATAGGCTTTATTCTCTTCCATATATGCGGTGACCATATCAATGGCAATCTGGCCATTTTCGGCAATAAAAGGGGTAAGACCAACCCGCTCTAAATGCTCGACGATAACCTGCTGGTTAATCGAATTATCTTCACAAACCAATACTTCACCTTTGAAAGTTGGCTTTTGAATCATGGCTGTTTTATCTATTGCAACAGTTTCTTCTAAAGTCCCTTCATATAACAAACTAAATGTAAATTTGCTTCCGGCTCCGAGGGCACTTTCAACTTCAAGTTTTCCACCCATCAGAGAAATTAAATTGTGGGTAATCGATAGTCCCAGGCCGGTTCCGCCATATTTGCGGGTGGCTGACTGGTCTGCTTGGGTAAAAGGGGCAAAAATATTCTTAATTTGTTTACGCGACATACCAATTCCGCTGTCAGTGACCGTAAAACGGATTTCTGCCATATTTCCATGGTTACAAGCCAGTTCAGTTTCCAGTTTGACAAATCCCTTATCAGTAAATTTTACTGCATTAGAGAGGAGATTGATGAGGATTTGGGAGAGTTTGTTGGGATCGCCGGTCAATTTTTTCCATGGAAGCGGTGCGGTTTCAAAAATAAAATCAACTCCTTTGTCTTCGGCATTATTACGGAAGAGGTCATCTAAATGGCTTAAGACTTCCTTTAACTCAAAAGGAATCCGCTCAAACTCCATTTTTCCGGCTTCAATTTTGGAAATATCAAGGATGTCATTGATGATAGCGAGCAAACCACTGGCGCTGGTTTTGATTTTTTCCAAGTAATCCATTGTATTGTTGGTAAGACCCGGTTCGCTTTGGGCAAGCTCGATGAAACCGATAATTCCATTCATCGGAGTGCGGATTTCATGGCTCATATTGGCGAGGAAAGCCGATTTCATATTGGAGGCTTCGGCGGCTGTAGCGGCTGCTTGTTGCAATTCTTCTTGGAGTTTGATTATCGTTGTAATATCGGTGAAATGACAAATAATCAGGTTCTTGCCACTGAGTTCATCATTCTTTTTACCACGGAGAATTACCCAGGCAATCGTATTATCTTTTTTGATGACGCGGATTTGTAACTCAAAAGATTCGTTTTTGCGTAAGGCTTTAACGATGGCACGCCCGGTCCGGTGGATATCATCGGCGTGGATGACATTCACTGCTTCAGCACCGGTTGTTTTTAGGAAATCATCGTAATCATCAAAACCGAGAAAATTCAAGGTGTGTTCATTAACATAATAAACCGGAAAATTGGGTTTGTTATATACACCAATAACACCACCGGGAACGCTGGCGCTGGTTAATTCATGGGCACCGGCTTTTAACTCATCTTGAAATTTGGCAAGGGTATCTGTAACCTTACGTATCATTATCAGACAATGGATATTATTGTTGTAGGGATCGGAAAACAATTGGGTAATCCGTTCGGCCCAATAATATGTTCCATCATTACCTAAGCGGCGGTGAAACAGACTGGATTCAAGTTCATTACGATTATAGCAGCCAATCATATCAGAAATCGTAAAATCCTTAAGGTACTCGTCACAATCATCAGGATGGACAATATTTTCGGCAATAAATCTGATGGCATCATCATGTTTCAAAGAAATATCAAGTGGAAGGACAGATTGGGCATAACCCCCCGACATTTCTTGGACGTCAGTAGTCAGGTTATGATCATAATAATGCAGGCATTCGGCGATGGTTGCACGGATAGTAGGTTCCCATTTCTGATAATAATAAGAGCGCTTGCGTTCTTGGGAAATATTGATGAAGCTTATTACAGCATAATCCGGTTGATTATTTTCATCAAAAAATGACGTTGCTATCCCCTCAGTCCAAACCCCGATGCCAATCCGGGTTTTAAGTTCTATTTTTACGCGGCAGAGTTTGATGCCGGAATCAATCTCATTAAAGAAATTTCGGAAGCCTTCGATATTGTCCATTACCAAACCGGATGCAATTAATGACTCAGGCACATTATGAATCACCGGTTCAATTAAATAGATGTTGGTGGTTTGCTTCGGGATGGTCAATACCTTGGTTTTTATATTATAATGAAGAACAAAAATGTCGGAATGACCAATCACGGTTTCATAATCAACCGGGGTTAGAATCTTTGAAATATCCTTCATATAATTCCTCCTAGTTTTGATTTAATCAAATTTATACTGTCAGCTTCACCGACACCATCATCATAATCAACTGCAATAATATTAGTCTGGGGATAACGATTATTAAGCTCCCTAATGACACCCTTTCCAACGATGTGATTGGGTAGGCAGCCAACCGGTTGGACGCAAATGATATTGTCCACCCCGTCTTCGATTAATTCAAGCATTTCCCCAGTTAAAAACCAACCTTCACCGGCTTGGTTGCCGAGTGATACCACCGATTCTGCCAAATCGGCAATGCGATAGATGCCGATTCCCGGGGAAAAATGGGTACTATTAAAAAATGCTTTCGTTGCGGCACTACGGATAAATTCTACCACCCTTATAACAAGGCGGGAGTGGAAAGCGGTTTTTTTATCAGTATAAAACTGTTCGACTTTGTATATTTGGTTGTAAAAGCTATACAGTATTAAATCAATTAAATCAGGGACTTGTACCTCGGCTCCCTCTGCTTCCAAAAAGTCAATTAACGAGTTGTTGGCAACCGGTGAGTACTTGACGGTGGTTTCACCAACAATACCGACTCTGGGTTTTACTTCATCAGTTATTTTTATTTTATCAAATGCTTTAATGATTTTGCGGCACAACCGGCGGAATTTCAAGAAGCCGAAAAAACCTAAATGCTTCTTTCGCAAAAAAGTTTGGCATTTTTTGCGCCACTGATTATGCACTTCATTAACTGAACCAGTGAGTTCTTCATACGGACGCATCCGGTAAATACAACGCATGAAAACATCACCAAAAACCAGAGCATATGTTATTCTAAGCAACAAGCGGAAATTGAGTTTCATTCCCGGAGAGCTTTCCAGTCCGGTTATGTTAAAAGAGATAACCGGGACATTTTCCATTCCGGCTTTTCCGAGAGCACGGCGGAGCAGTCCCAAATTGTTGGTAAGGCGGCAGCCGCCTCCGGATTGGATTAAGAGCGCCGCCGTCCGCTCCGGGTCATAGGCACCGGAGAGCAGGGCTTCCATTATCTGACCGATGGAATGAAGGATTGGATAACAAGTATCACTGCCTGTAAACTCACGGCCGGTTTCGGTCGCCCGTTGATTATCATTTGGTAAAACAACAAGGTTGTAACCATACGCATTTATTGCTGGTTCAATCAAGCTTAAGTGGAGGGGCGAAAGTTGTGGGGTGAGGATGGTATGGGTTTTTTTCATGTCCAGTGTAAATTGGGGATATGAAGCGGCTTCGGAAGCGATTTCCCGGATAGTTTCGTTTTGTTCCCTTCTTTTCATATTGGTAAGCAGGGAGCGGATTTGCATCCGGACAGCATTAAGACTTTGGGCTTCATCGATTTTCAGGCAGGTAAAAATCTTACCTGATCCAGTCAGAATATCAGCAATTTGTTCACTCATTACGGCATCAAGCCCGCATCCATATGAGCTAAGATGAACAAAATCCAAATCATTCCGCTGTTTTACATAACATGCCGCCGAAAACAAACGTGAATGATACATCCACTGGTCATGGGCTAAAAGCGGGCGCTTTAGAGCTATACGATGTGAAACCGCATCCTCAGAAAGAACCGCCAGACCATAGGATGTAATCAGTTCAGGAATACCGTGGTTTATTTCCGGGTCAAGATGATAGGGTTGTCCAGCAAGAACAATACCGTATTGTCCGGTAGCTTCCAAATGGGCAAGCACTTCATCACCTTTAAGCTCAATGTCTTTGCGGGTTTTATTTTGCTCATCCCATGCCAGCCGGGTTGCCTTAATAATTTCACGGGGGGGAATGTCGGGAAATTCTTTTGCCAAAACTTTTGTAACGGTATTTATATCTTTAAATGACATGAATGGATTATGAAAAGCAATTTCGCCATTTAATATTTCATCAATGTTATTTTTGATATTTTCGCAGTATGAGATTACAACCGGGCAATTATAATGATTATCGGCATCAGGAAACTCATTTCGTTCATAAAATAGGGCAGGATAAAAAATAAAATCGACTTTTTGATTAACCAGCCATTTAACATGTCCATGAACGAGTTTGGCAGGATAACAAGCAGAATCAGAAGGAATGGACATAAGACCCAGTTCATAAATCTGCTGATTTGATGGGGGTGAAAGTAGAACCCGGTAACCAAGGCTGGTGAAAAAAGTAAACCAGAAGGGGTAGTTTTCATAAATATTCAAAGCACGTGGGATACCGACCGTTCCGCGGGTTATCTCAAGCGGATCTAATGCTATGTAATCGAATAAACGTTTTAACTTATAATCATATAGGTTGGGGATATCATTTTTATTTTTGTCAAACCCTAAACCCCGCTCGCATTGATTGCCGGTGATGTATTGTCTGCCGCCGGTAAATTTTGCTATTGAGAGTTGGCAGTTATTGCTACAACCTTTACACTTGGCGGTTTCAGTTGTGTAATCGAGGGATATTAATTTATCATAGGGCAGGGTAGTGGTGGGTTGTTGGGTAACTGCATACTGCTCGCGGGCGACTAAAGCCGCTCCTAAAGCACCCATGATACCGGCAAGCTCCGGGCGGATAACATTAATTCCGGCAATTTTTTCAAAACTTTTGTAGATCGCAAGATCAGTTAAAGCCCCACCTTGGACAACAATATTTTTCTCCGAATCATCATTTTCAGATACTTTGATAACTTTGTAAAAAGCATTTTTTATCACAGTGTCATTAAGTCCAGCCGAAATATCCGCGACTGTTACATTACAAACGGAACCATTATTGATTTTGATGAACTTCATTTCCAGGCCGCCGACATCGAGGATATATTCGACATTGGGATAAAAATAAGCCGCCGCATAATAATGCGCGACTGTTTCAACTTCGTTATAATCAAGCATAAAAGCGGTTTTTATCAGTAATTCGCCATTTCCGGTCGAACATGAACGGGCGATAACAGCTCCTGCTGGTTTGGCTTCATATATTTCTTTTAACGCCAAGATGGCAGTCTTTATCGGATTAACCTCATTACGACGGTAAAAAGAATAGAGCAAAACGCCATTTTCGGCAATGAGCACCGCTTTTGTCGCTTTCCTTCCAATATCAAACCCAAGATAACAGTTGCCCTGATATGCTGATAATTTGCCCACGTTTTGACTCCCTCAAAGATTGTATCTTGATTATAGCAAAGTTTGGCGAATATCGCAACAATCGTTATTTTAATCTGTTATTTTAATCCAGCTCCCTTATCCGTTTCCGGAGCGGAAAAATAAGTGATGGAAGGATCGACAACCCATCAACACCGATATCCAAAAAAACTTCGATAAAATCAGGATTTGCTGCCATTTCCCCACATATGCCAACGCTTATGTCCGCTCGCTTAGCTGCCGCGACAGTCGATTTTATCATTTCAAATACGGCCGGATAGTAATTATTGTAAATCATTTCCAAATCGGGATTCAAACCATCGGCGAGCAGGTTAAACCTCGCCAGGTCATTGGTGCCGATGCTGAAATAATCGACTTCTTTTGCTAGTTCATCTGCGATGGTTACCGCTTCCGGTGTTTCAATCATGATACCAAAGCCGGGTGATCCAAAACTTATTTTCTCGTTGGTTAATTCATCTTTTATTTCACTAATAATATTTTTTACTTTTTTGACCTCATCGAGCGAAATTACCATTGGAATCAAAATCCCAACCGACCCATAAGCACTTGCCCGGTATATTGCCTTAAGCTGGATGCGGAAAATATTTTCCCGTGCCAGACTAAAGCGGATACCCCTACTGCCGGGTGCCGGTTTCAAATAACCAATATGCTTGTCGGAGCCGACATCAAGGGTGCGGATGGCGACTAATTTGCCGTTCATTAACTGGGTTGCTTGCTTGTAAACTTCAAACTGTTCATCTTCAGTTGGGAAATCATTTTTTTCCATATAAAGAAATTCGCTCCGGAAAAGTCCGACCCCTTCGGCATCATTAAGCAGTGCTGATTCCAAATCCTTAAGACCACCAATATTTGCAAGCAGACTGATTTTGCGTCCTGATTTGGTTTCGCTTGCCTTGCCATGAAGTTTAAAGAGTTCTTCCTTGTTTAGAGCTTCGGTGGTTATTAGGTGTTTTACGTTATTTATTTCATCATCGTTGGGATACATAATAACAAAACCATCACGGCTGTTTACAATGAGGGGTATCCCGTCGATATTTTGGGGAATGGCGACATTTATAATTACCGGAATATTCATCGCCCGCGCCAGGATGGCGGCATGGGAGTGGATCGAGCCATATCTAAGAACCATTGCCAAGATATGGTTACGGTTTAAGTGGATGATGTCGCTGGCAGTTAAATCATCAGCAACAATAATACATTGCTCCGGAAGCTCATGCTTTTCTTCGGTGGTATTGGCAAGAACTCGCAACAAGCGTTTTGTGACATCTTTTAAATCTTCAACCCGTTCCTTAAAATATTCATCATCCAGTTCGGCAAAAACCTTGGCGAGATTGTTTTTGGTTATGGTGATGGCATATTCGGTATTAACGGCTTGTTCGGTGATTATATTAAGAATAGAATGCTTAAAATTTTCATCATCAAGTATCATCCGCTGAGCTTCAAAGATAGCGGCATTTTTTTCCCCATATTCATTAGCAGTTTTATGATAAATGCTTTCAAGATGTTGGCTTGTTTTAGCGAGGGCAGTGGTGAAGCGCTTAACTTCTGCCTCCGGATCGGACACCGAGATTCTAAGGACAAACCTTTGGGCGGCATGAATTACCCATACTTTGCCATATGTAACGCCAGGGTACACACATCTTCCGGTTAGTTTGCGAGGTTTTATTTGTTCCATGTTTTTATTTTAGTATATTTTAACGCTAGTTGCAATATATGTAAAATGATGTTATATTAGTTACGACAATTTGCCCAAATCATTCTATTATATTAAGGAGTACCATGAACGCAGCCATTAACAAATTAGAACGCAAATATGGAAAATATGCCATCAGCAACATCTCGCTTTATCTGGTATTGTTGTACGCCGCCGCATATGTCATCATCGCCTTGGATGAATCACTGTTAAACTATATCAGTCTCAATCCATATGCAATAATGCGCGGGCAGATTTGGCGGATTGTGACCTGGATTATTATACCGCCGTCACTACAAATAAGTTTTTTCACCTTGTTGCTGTTATACGTATTTTATATGTTTGGCACCAATCTCGAACGGTCAATCGGAGCATTCCGTTACAATCTTTACCTGCTTTCGGGTATGTTTTTTACCTTTATCGGTGCTTTAATCACGATGGCTTACTTATTTATTGCGATTCCGGAGTTAACCCATAGTGCTGTCGAACATGCAGATAGGATGGCGCTATTTGCGTCGGTTGCGATGAGTTTTAGTACCTTTTATGTGTACATGTCAATTTTTTTGGCAGTGGCGGTAGTCATGCCTGATATGACCATCTTATTGATGTTTATCCTGCCGGTAAAAATGAAGTATATTGGGATTATTTATGGTTTTGTCATTTGCCTTGAAGTTCTAAGTGGAAATATTTTTACCCGCATTGTCATCATAGCTTCAATGCTCAATTTCTTGATTTTCTTTTGGCTTAACCGGCCAAACATGATGAAGATTTCGCCGCAGCAAATTCTCAAGCGGGCCGTTTATAAGCATGAGGTAAATAAAACCAAAGTGGTGGCGAAACATAAATGTTCCACCTGTGGTGTTACCAATGAGCAGGCACCGGAACGGGAGTTCCGTTATTGCTCCAAATGTGATGGCAATTACGAATATTGCGATCTACATCTTTATACCCACGCACATGTCACAAAACACGAAGAATGATGCTCTGTAGGGCGGGGGCTTGCCCCCGCCGAAAGATTTCATAGGATTATTATGGAAAATAAAGAAATTAAATTCGCCACCTCCTTGGAAGCAGCACGAGATTTGGCGAAATCACAAGGTAATGTAATCAGTTCTTTACAAGTCAAGGAAATTTTTGCTTCCCATGATTTAAGTGATGAGCAATATGGTCTTATCTATGAATATCTTAAGAAAAATAAAATAGGTCTTGATGAGGCGGTCAATCTTGATGATTATTTAAGTAATGAAGAAAAAGAATTTCTGAAAGATTACCACTACCTTTTGTCAACTCAATATGATACTCCCTTTTTTATTAAAGAGATAATTGAAATCGCCAAATTTTATGTCGGACAAGGTGTTGCTTTGGAAGATTTAATTGGTGAGGGAAATGTCGCTCTTGCCGCCAATCCGGGTGTTATGGATGGAGATGTTTTGTCCGGCAAGATTAAGGCAGCAATGGAAGGGTTAATTGCTGAAACTAACCGCAATCGTGAATCGGATAAGCAAATGGTCGAAATAGTAAATGCCATTGCTGACGATGCCAAGGAATTGGCAGAAGCGTTTGGGCGTAAGGTGACAGTTATTGAGCTTGCTGATGAAGGGAAGTATTCGGTTGAGGAGATAATTGAGGCTGTTAGTATGGCGGGGGATGAGTTGCGGGATATTGTTGGGTGAGGGGTTTTGGTGAGATAAGTTTGTGGTGAGTCAAATCCATGGAAAAGATAAGTTCATGGGGAGTCAAATCCATGGCAGAATGCACAAACACTCTACGCTTCTGTGCCCTAATTGGTTTTAATTTACGGTATGCCTCGCTAGAAGGCGGGAACCCCGCCATTAATGGCGGGGGGGG
>Ga0209737_10003848_pt1 | contig 10495 bp, 9 predicted proteins | sample TergutCu122P3_FD_187284 | JGI IMG/M metagenome (GOLD analysis project Ga0209737, IMG submission 187284) | Cubitermes ugandensis P3 segment gut microbial communities from Kakamega Forest, Kenya - Cu122 P3 (SPAdes) (version 2) | ecosystem: Host-associated > Arthropoda: Insects > Digestive system >...
TGTTCTTTTATTTTATAAACTCAAAAGTCCCGGTTTGACTTGAACGACCCTCGTAATATTGTAGCTCCCAGTAGATGGCTACAATAGGTAGCCAAAACATGTACAGGAGTAAAACCTAGCTCTGTGCAGTAGTTGGAAATAAAAATTGTGAGTGCACAGAAGTTTTAAAAACTTATACATGTTTTGGCGCCTCAGTACCCAAACATGTAAGAGTCTTTAAAACTTACATACAGTTTGTAAATCTATTTTGTGTCTTTGTTGTATATATGATTGACAGTTTATTTTTCATTCATTTCAGTCAAATATCCGACATGGGAATCATCATTTCTAAATTATGTAACTTACTACAAAATATGTCATCATTATAATGTGTGGACACACAGAATGAATGTTTCATCAAATGCTCTGTTTACAGAACTTGCACATTACATGCTGTTAGAACCAAAGCAAGGCAATTTCTAGGGCCAGGACAGTGCAGTCGGTGTAGCGACCTGCTACAGGCTGGATGGTGCAGGGATTGAATTGTGGTGGAGTGCGAGATTTTCTGCACCCATCCAGACTGGCCCTGGAGACCACCCAGCCCCCTGCACAATGGGTACTGGGTCTCTTTCCCACAGGTAAAGCAGCTTGGGTGTGGCATTGACCACCCACCCCCATCTAGTGCTGAGGTTAAAGAAAGCATAGAGCTATGTATCTACTCCCCTTCTGGGCCTTCATCGCCTGTTCTAGGGTGAACAAACAAACCCAGTTTGTACTCTTACAACCTATTTCGCTGTGATTAATTCTACTATCCTCCCATTTCAAAACAAAATAACAATACATTTCTGCCTGTCAGTAGTGATACTATTATAGAAAGATGTTACCTACATAAACAATATACATAAGGATTCAATTGATAGAGAGATGCTACCCACCATAACAGCATGAGCTATTATTAAATTAACTGGGTTGTCATCTACCCAAACAACATTAGTAAGTAACCAATTAACAAACAGATGTTACCTACCCGAATAGCATCAGCTGTCATAGGCCCACAACAACTTTCTTCAAAATACAATTGCAAGTACTGCTCCTTGAGCCACAACATCCGCCGATCAGTCAGCTGGAGCTGTCGCTTCATCCCCCGTACCACCCAAGATAGGCCAGTATACCACATCCTACACACGGTTGTAAATTACACCAATTACAGTGTAGTGCCATAATTAAACAAACACTTCTTCTCAAGCACTTTTTGGCAAAAGCTCACTGGTACTGTCCTAAACGAATGATCACTGCAGCCTCACTAATCAGAAAGAAAATGAACGACCAAGTGTTATGTGAAAATATTTCAGACCTACAGGGCTGTACATCACCAAATACTGTGCTGGGCATCAGCAAATAATGCCGAATAGTGACTTTCAAAGTTCTGTAACAGACAGAATCATTCTACAACACCATAGTGTAAATCATAATGTGTTCTGCTGTTTTTCACCACACTGTATGAAACAACAATAGAATGAGAAACATTTTATGAAATGAATCCCACCACCAGAGTTGAAAGTCAAAACTGTAAGGTGCTACTATCAGATCATAGCAAAACGTGTCATATTATTAAATTGCACAAGAACTGTAAAATTTGAAGCACAATTCGATTACTTCAAGGACTTGCAAATCAAACTAAAGTGTGCATTGACTGAAGCCATTCATATGCATGTACTGTGTAGATAATAGAACATAACCTTGCAACTTACAAGAATGTTCATTGCATTAAGTGTGAAAAGATGAATAATGCACCATTTCACTAAATATATGGAAAAAATGCAAAAATACCTGCAGAGTGTAGGTGGACAGAGAAGAAAGAGCACACGGTTATCACTCAGATTCACTCCATACACAAGTGACAGGCAGCATTCTGAACCAGTAAATCGGTCAAGCCCATAGCGGCGGCAAGCTGTGGCAAGATCAGGATCCTTATCCCTATCTCGACCTCCCAGGACTATCTCCTTAACAACAGCTAGGTCCAAATAGCCTTCCTCTAGTGCCACTCCTGCAGGCTCAGCACCTGGTGCAGCCAGTTTTGCTGCCAGACCTGGGGCTACTGTCTCCTCTGGGTTTGCTGAGAGACTATCAACATACCAATGCATCAGTCTGAGACTTATACAATATGGGCACAAAAGGTAATTTTCCATTTTACACTTTCACATATCAACCTGGCAAGAAAGCTTAATGTGCACTGCAGCTGCAATTGTCCTATTTATGATACAGAATAATGTAATGCCTCTTACTTGTCTTTGAAGATAGGCCACAGAGCAACAATAAAAATGAATTTTGAATATATAAATATATATATGTATAAATATGAATATATAAAGATAAATGTTGAATGGATGTTTCACTATCTGTGTTGCAATTTAACTATCGTGACATAAGACATGCCACTACTGTTAGTTTAGTTTAGTTTAATTTAGTTTAGGTTAGTTTAGTTCAGTTTAATTTAGTTTAGCTTAGTTTAGTTTAGTCTAGTTTAGTATTCATCCCCTTCAGTCAAACATCTGACACAGGGTACCTCAGTTTCAATTTATTGCAGTATACACCTAACTAAGCACAACCTTGCTAATCTCACACTCCATTATACATAACAACACATCAACTCTTCCTTCACTCACCGGCTGATATCAACCATGTTTAATGTGACATATCCTATCACTAAACAAAATTAATGCTGTCACAGATAGGATCTCACCTCCCTTTTGAAAACTTGTATTTATTCAGTTCTTTTATATGATTAGGTACTATGTGATATAATGTGATTCCCATATATACTACATTTATATTTCACAACAGATGTGTTACAGAACTGAATATGGAGATTCAACCCAATAGGAAAAACAATGTCACAAAATGTATTTAAAAAGTGAACATAGGCCCTTATACAAGGAATCAAAAGCAAACTCCAAACATTATATGTATATGAGATTTCTTAGAAGTACTTGGAAGAAACTGTTAAGAGCAAAATTATGAATAAAAATGTTTGGGAAGAAGACAAAACTAAAAACTTTTGCATTGATTTAGACAATGACTATAATGGTCTGTACACATTAACAGAATGGAGGGAACAAGAATACTGAACAGGGTTATTACAATTAATAAAACAGACCCATGGGATTATCATGAAAAATATGGGTCAGCCAGGGAACTAGAAGACATCAAGTACAGAGGAAAGACCTGACAATAAATGGAAAGAGACTGTGGTAAGTTATTCAATAATGGAGACTTTACATCCACTGACTTGCATAAGATGCAAACAAGTAGGAACAAACCAACCAATGAATTGCTGCCGAATGGGCTGAAGGACTATGCAGTTATTCAGGCCAATCAGACACACACTGTTTCTGACAAATTCAGAACCACTATCAGGAGGCCACATTCTGATGAGTTTCCAATTATATGATGATGCCAACAACAGTAATTAATCCGATTAAAGATAAAAAAATGTTAAGTTCCTGAAACTGTAAGTATGTATGTAAGAGAAACCTTCAGCAAAATTTGGCAGATCAGAAGACACCTTAAGCACCTGTAATCTGGAAAGGAGCCACTGCCTCCTGTTCCAGTTCGCAGCCCACTCCATCCTGGACGGCTCCATGTCAGAGTAGCACAACTCCGCTCCAACCTGACATATACCAGTGCTGTCCGTGAACCTCCTTCAGCATCCCAGTGCACTGCTGTGCTCCCATGATGCAGCACCTGTCAGAGCACAAGATAAGACTGACAGCAGTGTTTAATCAGCTCCATGCTATTGTGTAGGAGGCCGAACTGGCATTACACTCATCAGAGCACTCTTTCAATACCTACGTTAAATTGCAGTAAAAGAATGTTCACTGCCAGTCACTTCAATAGCATGTCAGTCTGTGGTCAAGAATGACAGTATTTTAAACTGGTGAAGCAAATGAGTCTCCTGAGTATTCTTTTGAAAGGTACAGACACTTCAGTTCTACAAAGTTTTAGAGCAAGGGGCTGTTATCCTTTACAGGAATGAGAAACTTCAGCAACAGATATTCACTGACAATGAGTAACTTCAGCAACAAATAGTCACTGACAATCGACGCACAAGGTCGAAATTATGCATTTTAACTTCACCACTATACGCATCCAATCACACAAGATTAAAAAATTGTAGCTTACAAGGCCAAAAGTATTTTGTTTTTCTTGTTTCACCTTAATGGTGTATTTCAGCTTATGAAAAGCTTCCTTCCAACTAATTGAATATTCTCAATTAATGTCACAGTAAAAAATTGATGGTATATGTTAGCAGTACACAATGATATGCAAAAAAGATTGAGTTACAATGTTATGTATCATAAAATATGTGAATTACATTTGGACACCCACAAATATTACGTCATCCATGAAATGTATGTATACTTTGTGCTCATGACATTAATTTATTACTTAGAAAATAAATACCATAAAAGTAACAGTAGCATGTTCTTTCTGTTCTTAATGCAAAAAGTCATTTAGATGTGAATTACAATGCTTTCATTGTATTAGTTTATATACGATAAAATTAAATTGTAGTATTATGGAACTCTTTTGGTGGCCAATACATTTTAATACCCTCTCTGCTACATAAATACACATGATCTATCAAAACGTGACACGTTATCTTCTGTACCTGCAGTACATGGTGATCAATTCCACTGTGTGGCGCAGAAATGGGGAAGAAGCTGACACCATGGTCATTGCTAAGTGGTTGTACAGGCCGATATGTATCAAGGTCAAGATCATAATCATGATCCTCTGATTCATCCACAAGATATGAACGCTCAATGCTGGATGTGTGGATGCTGTAACCATAAGAAAACAATTCAAACCTCTCAATATATATACTACCTTACTATATTTCTTCCATCTCTATTTTCCTACCCCAGTTCCCACCAACCTAAGTCCTCCATGATGCCCCAATCACTAACCTCTCCCTCCAAAATGAGATCATAGGCCTATTTTCCTCTATCACTAGTTACTGCCTATCACTAGATGTATTAAATACACAGGTTTCCATAGATCACGGGACTTGTACTGTGGGTACTAAGAGAGGCCAGAACACAGCACCGTTACTTGTCCTTGAGGATATCCAAAACACTGGCATGGTCCATCACCCAAAATTGGGATACACTTAATGCTACATAGCGGTGTTTCACTGAACTTTATTTCCAGATGACCTCATTGCTAATGCAATCCCAAAATAAAACTAAAGGCTACTGATACAAAATGAATATAGATTACAATAGGTGATTCACAAAAAGAAAGACCGTGCAAACCAAAACTGAAATATTTTCACTGTGCGGTATGTGATATGAGATCAGAAAAATGGAAATTTCTGTCGTTGTTACCACACATTCTTAATGTATTAGGAGAAAGGCTGGTATGACACAGTCTCATGACAGATACACCAGAGGGTATTCTTATATTCTATTTCTGAATATGCAACTTTAATACAATATCCACAATTAGAGAAATTTGTCAATGGAAATATTTATTCACTCATTCATTCATTTATTATACATTCATCATACTCACATAAGGTTTAACAAACCTTCTGGATATAGAATTGGTCATCAAATAATACAGAAATACAGAATATACATGCCATATCAAAGCATATGCCATAGTGACAAAGAATCATATAAATGCAATACAAGGAATGTATATAGTTAATTTAAAATCAATACAATAATATCATAATATTTGGAAAAATGAACTGTAATAAAATTATCAAACACAACATATTTACTAAATTAAAACCTTCTATCATGGTAGAAGGAATATGTTAATACAACTGTAATTTGTTGATGACAAAGTAAAAATATATAATGTCAAGATTGTAGAATGATGGTTAATTACAGTTCTAGAGTAAAACCAAATCCCAGACCTGAGTGGGGGAGGAGGCACCTTTGAACAAAATTCAGAAAACATTTTCTCAAGCCTATGAAAGATATTTTATTCAATACAAGGGCATAGAATTTAGCATATAAGAAATGTGTTTATATCACAAAATTAAGTCACATTTTTATGTAATTAATATTTATCTCTGACAATGCATCATGTAAAAATCTGCCCCATGCTTGGGGTACCTTTGAACAGCCATGGGGCACTTCTGAACACAAACAAAATTACTGAAAATAAATGAATGTAAAGTCCATAAAAGCACATTGTTTCTCTGTCTACATAATTCTTTCCTCAAGGAATTAACACTACAGTATTTCAGTGTTGTAGTGCATGCCGTCCCACCTGAAGAAAATGGTCATGGAAGTTTCACCACTATGTCTTCCTTTTCTATTTCACTCATGTTATCTTTATCAGAAAAGGCAAACTGCGATGTCTCACCATGTCTCCACATAACCTTCACCTTATACGTGAAAGCCTCCTTTCTTCAACTTTCCCAGCGTAGAGTACATTGGTTGTCTTAGTAGAAAACTGAATCAACACAAAATCATCTGCAGTTATTTCTTGAGTTTCACTTGTCTTGGGTGTTTTTAATATATCATCAATTTTCTCGTTGAAATTTTTTTTATCAAATTCACTTGAAGAAGAAAGTGATTTTTGTAACATTCTTCTGCTATATTTTATTTCTATAGTTTTTAGCCCCTTTCCCATAGTTCTTCTTTACAGCTGCCCTTGCAGGTGCTTCTTGTTCCATGCGATCCTTTATTGGAGCATCAGTTAAAATGTGAGACTTCACCTTCTTCCTTTTTCTTCTCTCACATCTTGGTCCAGGTATTGGGAATGGACTCAGAACTTCTGATGAAAGGCTATCTTTGCTAGTCCCAGAAACTTCTTGTGCTACAGGGGTGCTAGCAGAAGGAACAGGGATCTCTTGGGTATGTAGATCTTTTTCCACAGATGTAACAGATGATGGCTCAAAATCCAAGTCGCTGAAGGCAAGTCTTGAGAATGGCCATATACCAGGCTTAGCAAAAGCTACAGTTATATTCTTTGCAGTAAAAGAAGCTTGATATGCAGCATTTGTCAATGACGCCAGGTCATGGATTGTTATCACTTTACCAGGATTAGTAGTCATCCAATCATGTTGTGGCACGCATAATTTTCCTTCAAAATGGTCCCATCATTCCTATATCTAGTGGCTGTAATTGATGAGCGCAATGGGGAGGAAAGGTAACTAATGTGATACCATTTCTCTTGTATGGAGAATGGAATCAAGAGTGCAACGACTTTCACGATTGTCCATTAGTAGATTGGGGCTTCTGGAATGTTTCTTCACATGTTCAAGGACTTTCAAGAATAGAGGACCTGTGATCCAACTGCTGTGAGAACTATTCACCAACCCCAAGTTTCCAGGTGGTACACCAAACATCAGTGAGTCATGAAGTCTTGCTCTTGGAAAGACGAAAACTGGTGGTACAGCATTACCAACAGAATTTATAATCATACATATGGTAATCATAGTTCCTCATTCACTAGAGGCAGCTTGTCCAACCTGTTTCATCCCAATCTAAGCAACAATGTTAGGAGACTGTACAGCTGTGGATAGTCCTGTTTCGTTGATGTTATACACTCTGTCAGCAGTAAATTTCCAAAATTTCAAGATTTAGGTTCATACTCAATTGTCGAAGAATTCCATTACGTTTGTTTTATTGAACACGGAGGCCCTGAACAGACTTGTATTTTCGGGCTTACGAAGCGTAAGGTTCTTTTGTCTTTTCATAAAGCCCTGTAACCATTCAATTCGTGCAATCTTGTTATCAATTCAGCTACTGGAAAATTTACACTGCAGTCTTCTGCCACAATCGTATGCCAGCTGACGGATTCGTTTATATGCCATTCCGTGATTCATTTTGGAACATTTAATTACGTAGTCCACTAATGTCCACTCCTGGTTTTCACTGAAAATTATCCGATTTGTGTAACGCGAAGTAAACACATCGGCCCGATTGCACTCGTCACCATTGCTGATTTTTTAAATTCTGTAATGCAGTGTCATATGGGTCATTCTGTATCTTTCCTGTACAGCTCTCATGGCTTCTTGTATAACCGCCTGTGGCACATCAGGTTTATTTCTCTTCTTTAAATATGTGCGAACCATTTCTTTTTCCTGAAGTAGTTATAAGCTTCATGAGTTTCTTCCAAAATAAAAATTAAGATCATAAATTTATTAAGGGGCACATTTGAACATTGTTAAAATGTGCCCCTTAGAGCAATGTTCAAATCTACCCTACGTGCAAACATGAAACATAACCTTTTGTTATAATACATAGGGAATAATTACAAAAGTTATACCCCAACCACAAGATAAAGGACGCAATGGTATATAATATGACATAAACTTGCCTCTACAAATACAATGCAGACACAAATCGCTTAGAAGTTAAAATTTAAAAAAATTACTTTGTGAACAATCTAATGCTGATCACTTCACCTACAGGAGACTAAACACTAAAATGGAGGGAAAGTGAACGTCACATGCTGAGAAGGAGTAACACTCTCAAAATAGAAAAGTATTGACATATACTTTAAACTGAAGGCAAGATATTTAATTTGTTCAACAGTGTCTCTTACTACTGACAAGTTCCACATCCAGTGGTGTCTGTACCCCATGATGGATTTATGGAATACAATAAATGAATGAATGAATGAATGAACTTTAAATGAAGAAAATCACTTAAGGTCAATCTAAGATGTTTAACATTGTGAGACAATTTTTTATGTCAGAGGGGGATTACTAAAAATCTTGATGCCAAAATAGTAGGTCCCTGTCTGACACATTAAGTTAGACAGTGACTGGTAAAGATTGGATTTTTCCCTGGTATTGATGTCAAGAATCTCAGAAATTTGCTTATATAGATCTGTATTGTTTACTACAAATAGTACAAGTGTAAACATGTAGTGCGATTGAAATGGTAAAATCTTTAATTTTTTTAATAATTCTGCAAGATTCTCTATGTCTTGACCTGGTGATAATTCTAATTACCCTTTTTTGTAGTCTGAAGACATGAAAACTATGTGAAGAGTTTCCCCAGAATATTATTATATAATTCATAACAGATTGAAAGTAGGAATAGTATACCAACTTTAGAGTATCTAGAGACATAAATGGTTCAGTTGCTCTAATTGCATAACAAGCTGTACACAATTTAAGAACCAACTGGTCTACATGAGCTTTCCAAGATAATGAATTTTGAATAACTATTCCAAGAAAGTTTGTATTAGAGGTACTTGTAATAAGTTTATTATTATAACCAGTAACTATGTCAATAAAAGAACTACTTTCAGTCGTGAAATGTACGTAATGTGTTGCTTCATAATTTAAAAATAATTAATTGGCATTAAACCATTCAATTAGTTTGAACAAATGTAGTGGTGATATCTGTTTTAAAATCTATAGGACTGGGATTAGTAATAATTTAAATTGTATCAACTGCAAACAGGACTGGTTTAGAGTTAATTGTAATAATTTCTGGTAAGTCAACATAAAAAACGAAATGCAACAGTTTAAAAATCAACACTCCACAGAACACACACAGACTCCAATTTCAAGAGCACTCTGAGGACACAGTCTTAGATCCTTAATTATGAACTGGAAAGCCTGTATTTGGTGTAATGACACTGCCTGAACTATAAAATGCATGCATGTTGTAATACATTATATGCAAAGGAAATGTAACAAGGTAATTATTACATAATACACTTGCATACCTGAGTTGGTCCCTTAGCAGGTTGTGTGCTGATTCCCGTCCCTGTGCATGATAGTGCTGGTGGAATGAAGCAATACGATCCATGACAGCCTGTGTACGATAGATTTTGTCCAAGTTGATGAGGCCCCCAGGTCCAATTCGTGTGAAATAGTGGTCTTCACCATTATAGTCTGAGATAAACTGCAAACAGACATAATCAGAAGTTGCAAACAAGTAAGGGCACTTATTGCATCCAGAATATTGCAGTTGCTCAATTTAATTCCAAGGTTTACTTCCTGTAAATACATTTTCAGACAAGTCCATGAAAATACAGTGTACATTAAAAATACAGAGACAAACTCTTTGCCCCTTCTGACATCACAGTGATTTGACACAAACAAATACACAGCATTGTCAATGTATACCTGGCATAACTGTTATAAGTACACTTACTGAAGAGTAAGCCTCATAAACATACCTTCCAACTGACCTGCAAAGTTATACTATTTACTAACATATGCACAACAAAGTTCAAGCAAATAATTTTTCTTCTCTTTGAACACATGTTAATATTAATGCAATTAATACGAATTAAGTTACAGTCAGCATAAATTACCATAAAGTCCTGATTATCCAACCTAAAAGATACTGAAGGAGGAGTGGCTAATTGAAAACTGGAAATGTTGGATAATACAGAAAACTAGTGAAAAATATGAGGGTCGGTAACTAAAAATGTAACTAAATATATTATTCAGTTACAAAGAAATATAAAGTAAGCATCATATAAATGTTTCTCATAAAAAAGAATTTAACATACTGCAAATCTA
>Ga0209737_10003849_pt1 | contig 10494 bp, 11 predicted proteins | sample TergutCu122P3_FD_187284 | JGI IMG/M metagenome (GOLD analysis project Ga0209737, IMG submission 187284) | Cubitermes ugandensis P3 segment gut microbial communities from Kakamega Forest, Kenya - Cu122 P3 (SPAdes) (version 2) | ecosystem: Host-associated > Arthropoda: Insects > Digestive system...
TTTCGCGCTCGACTTGCATGTGTTAGGCCTGCCGCCAGCGTTCGTTCTGAGCCAGGATCAAACTCTCCAGTTTGATCTTATTTTTGTACGGGCGAATAATTATTCGCCCCTACCATATTGACATTTTCGTACAGGCTATTGCCCATACGTTTGGCTCGCACTTCTGCTTGTTATTCGATGCTTACGGACGCGCAATGCGCGACCATGCGACACCGATAACTACATTCATTTCTCTCTCTTCTTCGGTTTTCATCTTTGCCGTTCAGAGCATGCCCCGCCGGCGAGGGCGGCTTATAGGCAAGTTCGACAAAGAGGTCAAGATGTTTTTTTTCTTTGGCTCGAATCCGTCATCACACACCCCTTTTTTCAAAAGATGTCTCCTCTTTCCTCTGCTTTTTTCCTCTGCTTTTCCAGCCACAGTTCCCATTTCCTCACCGTATCTTCATCAAAATCATGTTGTGAGGCATCTTTGGCTGCAATAAGTTTCACCTGATAACGCATAGCGTCAAGCAGGAAATGGTCAGAGAAATCGGACAACAACTGGATTGCGCGCTCAGCACGCTGAGAAGCCTCATCAAATTTGCCCATGCGCCGGGAAAGTTCGACAGGAAGATAAAGTGCCACGATATAGCGCCAAACGTCTTCCTCAGACATCTTATCGCCTTGGGATTGTTTCACTGCGGCAAGTTCTGTGGCAACAACATCATAAAAAGTCATGGCGCGTCTGGCTGCTTCCCTGTAGTCTCTCCTGAAAGTATTTGGGTATAGTTGCGTCATGTACTCGGGATCCCTTCCCGAGTATTGCCAGGAAGCTTTCAGGTACACCCCCGCAATGTTTTCGGCTGATTCTCCCTGAAGCTCCATCAAAACGCCAAGGGCAAAATAAGATGACTTTCCCCTGGCTTCCTTCTGAAAGCGCTCAGAAGCAAGATAAACCTTGAGCTGCTCAATTTCCTCCGGGGTAAATGGTTCATCGGGCTGATACATTGGGAAGGAACATACTTCGCACTGCCCCACATACCTCCATGGCATGGCATGGCTTAATCCCATATCAAGCTCCGTCTCACAGACAAGCCGAGAGCGTATTTCATAGCTAACGATTTCGGTTCCATCGAATGGACATGTATAGATAACTCTATCAATTATCAGCCCCATATGCAGGAAGGCAATCAATACAGTCGTAAAAAAAACCAGAAGTTTTGATTTCATGGCAAGTATCCTCGTTGTATTCGGTACATGCTGGCCCGAAGGATGAAGGATGGTGGTACGTTTAGTGGCCTTCTTCGAACATAAAATTTCGAACTTCATCGCAGTCCTCCTCCTGCTCCTGGCATGGGAATACAGTTCGACACCACGGGTTACGAGCAGCAATAACCCGCCTGTCGATTTTTACATTGGAACAGCAAAAAACCCTTGCGCCTTCACCAAACACCAAAGTGCTTCAAGCTCAGCTGCGTATGATATTGGACGTCACAGAGGCCCTTGTCACCTCAGTGAGATCAGCTTGAAGCTGATCTCGGCTGCTCTCCCATCCTGAACAAACGAAACGTTGCTCAAGATCTGAAAGCCAGCCACAGAACCTGCAACCAACATTTTTTCTTCCCTGCTTCCCACCCAAGTCCCAGCTACTTGCAGTGTGCCACACTTCACAGGGGTGAGCAAATATTTTCAGCCCGATACGTCACCCTCTACCCCTCTGTGCTATCAGTTTTTGCATCAGCATCGAGAAGGGAAGAGAAGCCGTCTCCAGGTTTTCGACCGCCTCAAAAGCATCGTAAGTCTCGGATGGAGGTATTGACGGGAATGCGCCACGCCAGTGTGCCAGGTCTATGGTCACGCGCATGTCGATATGCGTAAAAATATGCCTCACCCAGCCCTGTGTCGTCTGGTAAGCATCGATCGACGGTTCAACGCCAAGGTGGACGAAAAAATCGCGCCAGGCACCAGGTCTCGGCATTCTTGCCTCCACAAGCGCCGCTCGCAGGGCATCGCCATCGCTGACCTTTGCCAAAGGTATCATGGGAAAAGTCCAAAGCCCGCCAAGAAGTGCCCCCCGCGGCCTTCGCGCCAGGAGGATTCTGCCGCGGCAATCCTTTATGGCAAGCGCGGCACAGAGCATGAAACATTTCTCTGGGCGCTGCTTTTTTTGAGGAATGCAAGATGTCAGCCCAAGGCGCCTGGCAGCGCAATGACCATGAAGCGGGCATGCCTCACACTCAGCATTGCGCCCGCACATTGACGCGCCCAAGTCCATGATGGCCTGATTGGTGCGCCCCGCCTGCCCCTTCTCTGCAATGGCATTTGCCCACGACATCAGCATGTGCCTCGGTTCACCGCGCGACAGATCGCCACGAATGCCAAAGAAACGGCTCAGCACGCGCTCTGCATTGCCATCGACAGCCGGCACCTGCGCGCCCCATGCCATGGAGGCTATCGCTCCCGCCGTGTATTCACCCACACCGGGTATTTTGCGAAGCTCGGCTACTGCCGATGGAAAGATTCCGCCAAGCTGGTTCACGACATAGCGCGCGCCTTCGAGCAAATACCTGGCGCGGCGGTAATATCCCAGCCCTGCCCAAAGGGCCATCACCGCTTCGTCGTCCGCATTTGCCAGCGCAGCCACATCCCCGAATCGCAACATCCAGCGCTCGAAATACGGAATGACCGTCACCACCTGCGTCTGCTGAAGCATCACTTCCGAAACCCACACGCGATAAGGCGAGGGGTTGTGACGCCACGGCAAATCTCGCCCCTCAGCCTCAAACCAGCGCCCAAGCGCGTCTGCAAACCAACTCGCTATTTCCATTTTCTTTTTTCTTTTTTGTGGGGAAACTGCTCCCCCGCTACGCATTGCTTTGGGTGAGTGGCAACATGCATCGTTTTTGGCCAAAATTATCGCACCTTGTAACGGCCTTCTGTCTGCGAAGGCGGAAGAATCTTATTGTTCAATGCCCATCCCAGGCCCAGAGCTTCTGCAAAATCAAAGTGCTTTGAGCTTTTCAGCACAATAACCGTTCGCTGGAGCACCGGAGGTGCTCAATGTGAATAACCGCCGGTGGAGCGAAGCGCAACCGGCGGATAGCGTCCCCCCCCCCTCCATCAGCCCCGGCGGGGCTGAACTATGAACCTATATGTCAAAAAACTGACGAAATATGCCACTCAAACGACTTTGCGAGAGGCCCTTACCTGAGGCCCCTTCGCGATGGCGCGGCAATACTGCGTCATCTCTCCCGTTTCTTCGAGCAGAAAACCAGGAACGCGCAACCATTGAACCGCCTCAAAACGCGCCGCCAAAATCTGATGCCATTCTTCTTCCGTCTGCCGATACCGTACCCAATCGTCCAAAAATTCGACCTGCGGCTGAATCCCTCCCGGGCAATCCTCGCCGCAGCGCTCGAACACGCCCAGAAAAAGGCCATTTTGCGTCAGAACGCGGCAAAACTCGTCCAAAACCGGCGCGATGGCAGGCAAATATTCTAAACAGCCAAGGGCAATCAAGATATCAAAGCGGCCGTCCGGGAACGGCAGCGGATCACTGAGGTCATGGGTAAGGAACATGATATTTTCGCTGCGCTCGGCCGCCAAATAGCACATCTCCGGTGAAATATCGATCCCCACCACCTCTGCCCCATGCGCCGCCAGCAAACGCGCCACCTCGCCTGTACCACACCCAACGTCGAGCACACGCAGACCCGACACACTGGCCAGATCCAACGCTGCCTCCACATGCGAAAACGGCGACCAGTTCAGCACTTCGCGCATCGTCTCATAGGTTTCGGCAAGCGCATCAAACAACACCTGCGGTGACTTGGTTTTCATTTTTTCTCTTTTTTGTTTTTGTGGGGGAGCCAGCTCCCCCACACCCCCTGCAATGCCTTTGGCATTGCTTGTGGGTGAGGTTGAGTAACCCACATGTCACACGAACGCCAAAAGTGAAATTTTTGCGTCATTGGGCACAAAAAAACTCGCCCCCTTTGGGGAGGGCGAGTGTGTCAAGCAACAGTATTGATCTACAGGCTCAACATTGAATTGGAAATCGTCGTGGACAGAATGCCCTTGGTCACCTGACCCTGGTTGACAAAGTTCCACTTGCCATCGGCTTTCTCAGAGACAGAGATCTGAACTCTGAAGCCTTCCGGCTCCTTAACGGCTGTTTGGCCATTTGAGCTGATCGTATTAGCGAGCTTGCAGTCGCTTACCTCAAGGACATCCAACTTGTCGCCAGTCTCAATGACAGCGCCCATTTCAAGGATGAGATAGCCGCCTACACCACCGAGAGAAACAAAGGTATACTGTTTCTTTGCAGCTTGTGGATTGACATAATAGTGGCAGGTATCTGTATTGGTGGGATAGCTCACGAACGAATCCGGTTTACCCACGGCTGCCTGAGGATCGAAGGCAAAATTATCTTTGAGTGTGCTGTCGCCATCGCCACGCCGATAGCCAGCAACTCTGGTGGCATAATGTGTTCCGCCGCTGCCCTGCTTCACCAACACGACGGCATCAATGTCGACACCTGGATCTTCTTTTGTGGCGCTGGTTTCAGCAGGCGAAAGATCGTCGATGCGGACGTATTTGAACTTGGGGGCGCCTTCCTCGCACATATTATTGGAATTACAAATGTAACCTTCCTCGCATTCATTGTCATCTGCGCATTCCTCTACGTTGGCGTTGATGCAAGCACCACCGTTTTCCCAGCTCCACACCAACTCGTCGGCACTCTCAATTTTGCTGCAATCAGGTTTGCAGCTAGCTTCATTCGTCGACGGATTCACCCTGCACATCTGATTCGAGGCACATAGCGGTGTCACGAGATCACAGGGATCTCCTATCAAATCATCTTCGCAAGCCACAAAACCCAGACCCATCACTGCCATCGCAGCCACTGCAAACAAAGATTTCTTCATCACTACCTCCATCGCATAAGGAAATTTACACATGCCGCCATCAAACGGCACCGACGCGTCTCGTATTCAAACACCTGCCAGCAAAAGGAGCACTCAATACACCCCACTTGTCACAGCACATCAGAGTACTAGCAAATGACATACCGGTTGTAAAGATATTGGCCAATTTTGACAAATCTATCCTTCACCCTGCCGTATGCCATAACGAGCCCAATGGCTTCGGTCATTCCCGTTTAATGCGAATGCGGGGCCGGTGTCCTGCCAGACTATAGCGTTTTCGGCTTAAGGGGTTACACAAGCAGACAGGGTTTCTTCTGCTCGCAAGCGAGGTATGTCGCCAAAACAATAACATTTCGCCCTCTACCCACAAGCGATACGAAGTATCGCAGGGGGTTTGGGGGAGCAATGCTCCCCCAAAATTCCCCCACATCAGTGCTTCGGCGCGCCGAGGTTGGCCATGGCGCGGCTTGAGAATCCAAATCCAACCGAAATGACGTGCCAGGCATGCGGATTGACCTGGTGAAAAGTGTAATCTAGGCGAATATGAAGCTCAGATACGTCAAAGCCAATCCCGCCTCGCAGGCGGAGCTCTCTGGCAAAGGAAAACGGCAGGTATGGCGTTGTCCCACGTCCATCCCCCCAAAATGCCCAGCTCGGTTCAGCCATCATGTAGACGTACAGACCCGGCATCGGATCAATCCACATCCCAATCAGCAGCGGCAACCCGAGGCCCGGCGGAACATTGTGCTTTTTTGAGTCTTCCTTAACAGACTTATACCCATCGCACATGAGGCCGCTGGCCACAAACAGCACCAGATAATCCGTGCCAAGCCCCAGACCAAGCTTAACCCCCGCCGAATAACTCACCAAATCCCCTTTCAGGCCTATCCCGATGGAGCCATATAATTCTCCAAAGCGGCCCACCAGGGTTCCGGGAACACGGTCCACGGCCATGGCACGTGCATGTACGCCAAGTACGCTGCGATCACCCATGCTGTAGTGAAAGTTCAGGCCAAAATCCAACGCCCCGGAAGGCTTGTCCTGCGCCAGCGCCTGCCCGCAGAAAGCACATAACAGCAAGAGCAAAGCTAACACTATCCTCACGGCGACTCTCCAGAGGGTTCGGCGGCAGAACGCAGGGCTGCCGAAAAATGCCAGGCATCAAGAAGGGGCCGAAATGATTCCGACGCCCCACAACGGCGCAGCATCTCGACGGCGCCTTTTCTGCACGGCAAGCATGCTGTCGTCTTTGCGCAAAGATCACCGTCGTAATAGGTTCCAGCCGGCAACCCATGCAAAGCCTGAGCCATGGCTTCGCAATCTTCCGATGCCACCACCATCGCCTCAAGGCTGAGACAATACTCCGCCAATCTATCCGCTTCACTGCGGCAGCCAAACACTACAAAGGCCAATATCACCATCGAATAAGCTCGCATTCAAACCTCCGATGATTCAGCCTTTAGCCAGACAATCCCATGTTGTCTAGATTTTAACGCCCTGCTCGTTCATCGTTTCGAAAAATTCAAGTGAGCGGTGCCAAAGCGCTTCCTGCTCATCCTGATCCTGCTTGGAAAGACCCTTGGACTCGTCCCTGACCTGCAAGTGAGATTGGCTCTCCGATAATGGCTGTATAGTCTTGATCTCAGGCATTTTCGTTCTCCTTAAACGCTTTTTGTGCCCCCGAAGTCCACGCTTTTACCCACATCCCGACAAAAATCAATACTTTAACAACAAATACCCACATGTAAGACGAAATCCTTTCGCGATTCATTCCCTTCGGGGTTAGATAACGATGGACATGAACAGGGCAGACTCGCAGGTCTGCCCCTACATCATTACCTTATTACCTTGCTCTGCAGCGCCCCAATACTTTTGCTGTTTCTCGTCATTCGACTGGAATGGCAAACGTTTGGCAAAAAAAAATGCGGCATGCGCCGGGGGAGCGTCATGCCGCTGGGGGCTGCGGTGACATAATGCCACCGCAGGGGGGTAAGTTGGAATTTACGTCTACTTGACAGGTTTGACAAGCGTTTTTTTATAAAAATCAACAATACCTCTCAAAGCACAATCCCTTTGCTTCGAAACCACGAGCTCAATCGGATGTGAGGTATGTGGCCTTAATGATGCATTTTGCCACTCCATCCAAAGCGATACGTGCCCCCCTCCGTCGATGCCTCCCTCTCTGAGGGAGGTGGCGCAAAGCGCCGGAGGGAGACCGCCACCACCTCCCCCGAAGGGGAGGCACGCAGGGGGGAACGCGTTCCCTCACAAAAAAAAGAAAAAATGCATCTGAGAGCGAAAAACGTGCCTTTTAGAGAGTAGAGCGAGTTGTGGTCGCCATTGCGCTAACCAATACGATGGAGAATGAACGATGATGATGGTATCAGGGACAGTTGGGAGATTTCGGAACGTTTTTTGCTTTTACCGTAAGAGCACGAGAGCCTGCGTCATGGGTTCGGTGCTGAAACTCATATTTCTCCTGTTTATGGGCTGCAGTGAGCCCTGGGCTGAAGAGTCATGTTATGTCCTGCCGCCTGCTGCGGCATCTTCTGCCGAGTGCGATGCAGTGGCCGCAGACTGGTCTGTTCAGTTTCTTGCCAATGCATTGGCGCAACCCCTGCCATTGACGCACGGCATAGAGGAGGTGCCTGCTTTGCCGCCGCCACCGATAAAAAATGCTGCCAACAGGCCAGGCACTGAGCATCGCAAGGCATCACCCTCCAGCAATGCCACAGCAAAAACGAACACAAGCGGTGCTGCCGCAAATACGAACTGCGTCGATATTAACCATGGGGATGTCAACGCGCTGATGAAACTGCCCGGCATTGGTCAGAGCCGTGCCAGGGCTATCGAAGAGGCGCGCGAAAAGCGGCCCTTTAAACGCAAAGCCGACATCCAGCGCGTCAAGGGTATCGGAAAGCAATCCTATAAAAAGATGGCCGACTTTATCTGCGATATATAAGTTTTTTTGTGGGGGAACGCGTTCCCCCACCCCTCCCTGCAATGCTGCGCATTGCCTGTGGGTAGAGTGGCAAAAAGCATCATTTTTGGCCAAAATTGTCGCATTTTGTGACAGACTTTGTATTTACGATCCTGAAACTCGACACCCGTCGCCACCCCCATCTCGAAGCAGCAAACCACAAACAAATTGTTTCACCCTTGCTCGCAATGCGAGGGATGTCGCTTCAAACAATACATCCTGCCACTTCACCCAAAGCGATACACGCACCCCTCCGTCGGCTTCGCCGCCACCTCCCCTAAAAGGGGAGGCACGCAGGGGGTGTGGGGGAGCGCTCCCCCACAGAAAAAACTACCTACAAACGCGGATGCCGACGAGGCCGTCGATGCCGGAGATGGCATGGGTATCGATCGCTGCCGATACTTCGACGATGGCGTAGGAGACTGTGTCACGTGTCTTGGCGACTAACGCGGTGATGCCTGAAATTGCCTTTCGGATCTGTGCTTCGAAGTCAGCGTTGCCGAGCGCAGTGATGGTGAACCTTTGTGCGGCCTGGCCTGCATCAAGTGTGATTTTTGGGAAGTTGACGGAATTGACGATGTTGCCTTGTTCGAGAAAATCGACGATTTGGTTGACGGCCATATAGGCGCAGTTCTCTTCGGCCTCTGGGGTCGAAGCGCCCAGGTGCGGCAGACAAATGGCATTTTCGGTTTGAAGGAGTTTTTCATCGCCAAAGTCGGTTACGTAGCAGGCGACTTTTCCTGCTTCGAGGGCAGCCACAAGGCTGGCGGTATCGACCAGGCCGGCGCGTGAGAAATTCATGATTCGGACACCGTGTTTCATGAGCGCGATGCTTTCGGAAGAGATCATGTGCTTCGTGTCTGGGGTCTGCGGCACATGGAGGCTGAGATAGTCGGATTTTTCGTAGACATCGTTGAGATTCGTTGTCGTCAGCATACGCGGATCGAGTTTGGCAGCAGCTTCTTTTGTCAGGAACGGATCATAGCCTATGACGTCCATGCCAAGCGCCAGAACGCCGTTAGCCACGATTGAACCGATGGCACCCAAACCGATAATGCCCAGCGTTTTGCCTTTGATCTCGGGTCCGACGAATTGCGACTTGCCCTTTTCGACCATCTTGGGGATTTCGTCGCCGTGACCGATGAGCGATTTTTCCCAGGCAGCACCGCGAATGATGGGGCGGCTTGAAGCGAGAAGTCCCAGCAGAACGAGTTCCGCCACGGCATTGGCATTTGCCCCGGGGGTGTTGAAGACAACGATGCCTTTCTGCGTACATTGCGCGATGGGGATGTTATTCACGCCGGCCCCGGCCCGTGCAATGGCGCTGACGGTTGCATCCAGCGTCATCTCATGCAGATCGGCAGAGCGAACCAGAATGGCGTCTGCGTCACTGAGATCTGAACCAATGGTGTACCTATCCGCGGGAAAGAGTGAGAGGCCCTGGGCTGAAATTTTGTTCAAAGTTTGAATTTTGTACATTACTTGTTCTCCGCTTCAAATTTGTCCATGAAGGCGATCAGAGCTTTGACGCCTTCCAGCGACATGGCGTTATACATGGAGGCGCGCATGCCGCCCACCAGTCGGTGGCCAGCCAGATTAACCAGACCAGCGGCAGCAGCTTCCTTAACGAACTTCTTGTTCATCGCGGCGACCTTTTCGGCATCCTCTTCGGTAAAGACGAAGGGGATGTTCATGATCGATCGGCTGTCGAGGGCAGTGGTTGGTCGATAGAAGCTGGATTTTTCGAGGTGATCGTAGAAGAGGTTTGCCTTTTCGTAGTTGCGTTTTGCCATACCCTCGGCACCGCCGTTGGCTTTGATCCAATCCAGCACGAGGCCCATGACATAAATCGTGTAGGTGGGCGGGGTGTTGAACATGGAACCTTCATTGGCGTGGGTATCGTAGCGCAGCATCGTTGGCACGGTGTTGGGCAAATCTTCGCGGATCAGATCCTCGCGAATGATGACGAGTGTTACGCCTGCGGGTGCAAGATTCTTTTGTGCGCCGGCATAGAGGAGGCCAAACCTGGACACGTCCAGAGGCTCTGACAAAATGGATGACGAAATATCCGCCACCAGAGGTACATCGCCCGTGTCTGGCAGGTAACCCCATTTTGTACCAACGATCGTGTTATTGATCGTAATGTGAACGTAATCGTAATCACCCTTGATTTCGGGAATGTGAGGGATGTAGTTGCAGCCTTTATCGCGCGATGAGGCGACGACATCGACCACATCCATAAAGCGTTTGGCTTCATCAATGGCTTTTTTGGCCCAAACGCCCGTATCGACGAAAGCGACTTTGCCCTTTTGCTTCAGGTTGAGGGGAATCATGGCAAATTGCAGGCTCGCGCCACCCTGTAAAAACAGAACCTTATAATTATCCGGGATCTGCATGAGTTCGCGTATTTTCGCCTCACAACCTTCGATGATGGGCTCGTATGCCTTCGAACGGTGGCTCATTTCCATGACTGACTGGCCTGTACCATGGCAATCCATCATTTCTTTGGCACAGATCTCCAACACGGATTCCGGTAACGTCGATGGACCTGCCGAAAAATTGTACACTCGCGCCATTTTTTTTCTCCTTAACATAAAAACCGTATCG
>Ga0209737_10003851_pt1 | contig 10494 bp, 4 predicted proteins | sample TergutCu122P3_FD_187284 | JGI IMG/M metagenome (GOLD analysis project Ga0209737, IMG submission 187284) | Cubitermes ugandensis P3 segment gut microbial communities from Kakamega Forest, Kenya - Cu122 P3 (SPAdes) (version 2) | ecosystem: Host-associated > Arthropoda: Insects > Digestive system >...
TAATACTCTTTTGGGAATTCTATTTTCTTCCATTCTCTGTACATGTCCAAACCAACATAATCTATTTAACCTTACTGTCTCTAGTATAGTATATTTTTTAACACTTGCATAAATTTCTTTATTAGTTAATATCCTCCGGGTTTCTTTTTCATTATCATATACTGAGCCTAAAATTCTTTTATACACTTTCCTTTCAAAAACGTTCAGTTGCTTGCTATCTCTCACAGTGTCCAAAGTTTCTGATGTATATGTTAACACTTTGTCTATTATTGTGTTCTTTAGTCTCAATTTTAGCTTCTTTGATATGTCTTTATTTTTAAAAAATTTCTTAGCATAAAATATGTTTTGTTAGCATTTTTTATTCTTTCATGCAAGTCTATTTGGTTATCGTTATCTTCATTAAGTATAACTCCTAAATAATTAAAATTTTCCGCTCCCTCAAATTTGTATTTTTTTATTTTCAAGTGTATTGCTTAAAAATTGCATTTTGTGTTGTGCATATGTTACAAGAGAGTTCTGTTTGATTTTGTTATGTAATATGCCATTGGAAACCCACTTCAACCAATCACAGGTAGCAGCTAAGCTGCAGAATTGGACCTTTGAAAGTCTGTTGACAACAGAGTATATATAATTCTTAATGCAGGCAGAGTTTTGCAGAGTGGTATACACATCTTGCATAACTTTATACAGAAATCTCCCCATTCTTGAACTTTTTAAGTGTAATGGCCTTGATGGAGTAAATCTCATGGAAATAAATTAATGTCAGTAATTGCAAGAGTAGATTATTTCAGAAAAAAGACTGCAAGGCAGTAATTTAGTTGTTGTATATTTTGTAAAAAGAATGAAGTGGAGTGTTACAGACTCAGCTTATATTGACAGTAACAAGAGTATTTCAGGGTTACCATTTGATGTTATACTTGTACATAGCTTTAGAAACATTACCTGTTGTCAGCAATATGGTAGACGAGTTACACTGTAGTTTATCAATGGATGTATGTGATTTTCTGAAAACATAGTTAACATCACTAAATAATTAACAGAAAGTGTACCAAATGTAAGTATGAGCAGTTAATTATTTGCCCTTTACTTATTAATATATAGGGTTATTCAATGTTCACTGTGCGTCAGTCCACATCTGTTTGTTCCTTCCTTTCAGAAGTTCACTGTTCTCAGAAGCAGACCAGGCAGTTTCTATATTACATGTTCTGTAATTGTATATTTCACTGTGTACACACAGAAGAAAAAAGTGTCACCATAATATGGAGTCATCAGGCAGTAATGATGATGATGATGATGATGAAGACTATGATACACTTTTATATAGCCTAGTACATCATTGTGCAGAGGATCTTCCAGAAGAAAGGAACATATATGTACAGCCGGATAGTTCACCTAAAATAAGTACAATGTATCAAAGAATTGTAAGAAATGTATCAACACAACCAACAACATCATATTGTAAATTTGAAGAACAGAAAGTGTGTCATTCAGGCACAGTTCAAAGCCCTGCTTGTGACATTGATATACTACCACACAATAAAAAAACTAATACCTTAACCAGTGAACTAACAAATCAGAGGAATGAACGTTTGACTAGGGTTAATAAAAGTTCCAAGGAGCAATGTGATGTAGAGGTAATAACTATAGAAAGCAGTGATACTGAGTGTGAATCTGTGGTGGAGGTGCCTGAATCTGGCGATACTGATGGACTGCTGCATAATGACAAAACTGATACATTAGCCATCAGGATAAAAAATAAGAGAAGATATCAGCATTTGAATATGGGTAAAAAAGGTTTAGAGCAGGAATGTATAATCAATGGCAGTGATACTGATTGTGAGTTAATATTGGCAGTGGAATCAGTGCCCTCTGTGTCTGCTGGGTTGCAAGGGGCTGGTGGCAGCAAAGGGAAAGAAGGCAGGTGTGTAATGAAAAGTTCATTTACTAAAGGAAAAGATTCAAAAACAAAGAAAAAGAAGCAGAATAAAGGAGCAAAGGGAATGTGTAACCTAAGAAACAACAGTGATTATGTAAGCCCAAAGTCCTGGACTCCAGAGATGCGACATTTCTACAATGATTCATGGGGAGGTGAAAATTTTGATGTTAGTAAATTACAGAAGACTATGTCAGGTAAGAAAAAGAGTACTTCATCCTTTGTTGTATTACAAACATTCATTACCTGCCAGTTGTCAGTTACATTTGGGTATAAGAGACCTTTGGTTTGGGTGATTAAAATGTTTATGTTTTTCCTGTTCACATTCTAAGATTGGTAATATAATATATACTAGTATTAAATTTTCATTTCACTGAAGAACTTTGGATACGTGGTAATGTATGTTGAAGTTATTTATTGAGTCAAATTATTCTTTCAGATAATCCTGCTGATTGGCATGTTGTGGAAGCTGATGTTTTTCCCCACCCCAGAAGTAGATACTCAGACAGAAGCAAAAAATGTTACAACTGTAACTCCTGGGGACATTTTGTTATGTTTTGCCCTCATCCTAAAAAACCTACAGTATGCATACTTTGTGGAATGAGAGGTCATGAGAAACAAAATTGCTCAACACCAATGTGTCTGAATGTGAGAAAATTCTTAAAATTTTTGTGAAATAGAGTAAGATGCTTTGTGATCATAGATCTTGCATGTGCATGTGTAGGTGTTTCTGTCATGTAGTACATGTGACTGTTGCAGCAGACAGTAGTTTCCTAATGGCATAATTACAAGGGAGCTTTAATTTACCACTGTGTCATATCTGGTGTGCCTGAAGTGGCCCAGAAAGAAGTTCTGTCCAACCTGCACTGATTTTCATGGACAGGATGCTTGTGAATAATAAGAAAAACTGAAAGTATAGTAAATGTCTTGGATACAACTGGAGTATGGATAAAGAAGTACTGTGTAACCATTAAACACATTATTATTATCAAAACAGTGTGCTGCTTGAACTCATACTGAAAAAAAGATGAATGTCATTAGGTGAAAGGAATGTGATACATTACCAGTTATGCAAGTGACATTCGATTATAAACACTGAATTCGGATTCACAAAAGATAGGCAGTCAAGGCAGATCCCACACACACACACAAGGGTAGTTACAAAAGGTGTTACAAGGTGTAGATGACAGGTGCAAGAAATAAGTATTGTTTGTACTTTACTTCAAGATATGTATGAAATTAATGCAGCCATAATCCTTGTCAGCTCTTATTGTTTATTTGTATAATCTAGAACTTTTTAGTGATGGTGCTGTAGAGGTTGTGACTGTAAGGAATTGCTACATCTATTAAATATCCTTCTTTGATTGTTTTGTCAAGCATTTCTATATCATCATCATCATCATCATAATGTTGGTTTAATTTAATTTGGTCTGGATATTAATTCCTAATTTTAATATATATTTCTGTGGCTTTTGTGTATATGCATGGTATTTATATTGCTTATCTAGTATGAATGTGTTTGTTGAGTGTTTTATTGGGATTGGTGTCAACAGGTGTAGTGTTGTGGGAAGTAGAAAACACCTTTTAGACACTGTGTTCGGTGTTTTCTGAAGTTCGTGACATTTTATTGCAGTGTGGTGAGCCTTCCATAACGTACAAAGATTCCTGTAGAAAATGTGTGGTCACAAAGCAATTACATCTGTGCAATAGATGTAATAAGGTTGGTCATCCTTCTAATGTGTGCCCAAATATATGGAGGAAATATCATTCAGTGGTAAGTTGTAATCCATTATTTTCAACCATTTTAAAGCCAGATATATCATATTCTGCATAATTTTACATGATGCACCATAATGTTGTTTAAAAAAAATTCATTTTAATGGAGATTTCTTTTAATCTGAAGCATTTTACAGAACTCCTGAGGGACATTACCAGCACCCCAAGCAAAACAGCCTCCCAGTAAACCTGTCATCCATTTTGAATTTGGAAAGAGATGTGCTACAAAATTCCATCCTTCATTTTTCATCTTCACGTAGATATTGAACCACATTAGTTTTATAGGTAATTGAGTAGTCATCCTTCACTATGGTCTGCAGGATTGTCTTCTTGATGCTGAATGCCCATTATAGTTTCTTATTACATGGGAGAGCTGTACTGAAGCACGTCATTCACACATGCAATATTGTCTGATGGACAGATACATCTGCTTCATCAGGGATAACTGTCATTCACACTCGTGGTTGTATGTGGTAGCTTCAGAATGTTCCCAGTATCACTTTGTTTCTGAGAAATACAAAACAGTGCAATCATTTAAGCTACATTTTCTTCAAAATAGTCCACTTGTGCAACTATACTCTTCTGACATCAACTTTAAAGGTGTTGAAATCATTCCTGGAAACCATTTTGTGAAAGCCTTTTCAGCTCTTCTGTTGCATTCTGAATGAAGGGAGTAGGATCACAAAAGTGTTGTCCCTTCGGTGCTGATTTCAGTCAAGGGAACAGGTAAAAATTAGCTGGAGTCAGGTGAGGAGAGTAAGGGGGATGCTGCAGTGTTGTGACATTGTTATTTGCTAAGAAATCCTTGACCAAAACTGACTGGTGTGCAGGAGCATTGTCATGAAGGAGAAACCAACTGTTCATTCTCCATTTTTCAGGGTGTTTCCTTCTGACTGCATCCATAAGGCAACAAATGATGTCAATGTACATTTCTTTATTCACAGTTATACCTTCAGGGATGAACTCATAATGGATGATGCCCTGGCTGTCAAAAAAAAAAATCCAGCATCACCTTTCCTTTATCCCTGTAAACTTGAAATTTTTTGCTTCAAGGTGGTGGTGGTGATTTCCATTCAGAAGACTGCCATTTATCTGTGCATCATACAGGAAGCACCATGTTTTATCCCCTGTAATTATGTTGTTAAGGAATTTTTTGTCTTTATCAGCCATATTGATGAGGTCACCAAAAATGCTTGTGTTTCTTTTTGTTCAGGCATCAGCATATAAGTTACTAAATGTTGACAAACAAGGCACATGTTCAACACATCATGACGAATACTGTGACAACTTCTTACAGAAATTCTACCCTCTGATGCAGTTTGGTTCACAGATTTCCTTCTGTCACTTCTCACAATATATTACACATGCTTGACATTTGCTTCATTTGTTGACGTTGTTGGATGAATATGCGGGTCACTGTCAGCGCTCACATCGATTATGGAAACGTTTATGCCAGTCATACACCACAGATTTTTTCATTCCTCTTTCACCATACGCCTGCTGCAACATGGTTAATGTTTCTGCTGTTGATTTCTGCACCGAACACAAAATTTGATATATATACATTGTTCATTTGTCGACATGTTCAACTGTGATGTGACCTTATGCCCACTAAAGAAACAAACAGCTGCTGTTATGTCTTTAGAGGTTATGAAATGGCAAAACTATTTCTGTGATGACATCATGAGTGATGCCAACTTACAAGACAGAACTTTTACATGTATATATATTTTTCTGGCATGTCAGAGTAATCTTACCAGTGCACATGTAACAGTAAAAAATATTACAAATGTACCTTATAACAATATTAACCTTCTTTATATTGTGTATAGTATGTCAGAGTTCTTGCTCATCCTGCTCACATACCATACCTTCTGAGAAAATAAGGGAGTTGCTTGCATAGAATTGTGACACCAGAATTTCCACATTATATATTACTTTTATTTCATTTGATTACCTGTTAAATTCTTTATGTTTTCAGACTTCAAGTAAAGGTTTCAGTGCTGCGTGTTCAGAAATATGTTACAAGCCACAAAGAGACCAGTGGTGCCCTTACTGTGCCCAAAGAGGTCACCAGTTTCATGAATGCTCATTGCTTGCAAGGAAGTGTTACACATCATCCAAATCATATAACCCATTCAAACACAAATTAGAATTTCCAGAAAAGAAGAAGAAGAGGAAGAGGAAGAGGAAGGCCAAGTCAAGTTCATTTGTTTCAACCATAGTACTTTAACCCATATTTGGAATAAAATAATGTATGATTAATTTTGTATATGCTTACATATTTCAGTTACATACCATTTTCTTTGAATGCATACATCAATGTGCATACACGTGTTAATGTACATATCAGTACAGCTGCACCATCATCGGGCAAGCTTGTAGGTTATCATCCAGCAGTGCACTGAAATAGAGTAATTACTGAGTCATCTAGACCTTGGTGGTTTGGATCCCCAGGTGGTCTGATCAATTGTATGGAGCACCGAGAGGAACTCATACTCTGGGATACAAGGTGTGGGTTTAAGAGGAAGAGGCAGCCAATCTTTGTTCATTATTTACTGTCTGGTACTGTACCTATGCTTTAATAAAGTTACACATAGTGTTTAGTCATGATATTTTGTATGTTACCTCCGGCAGGGGTCCCCTTGGTGGTTGAGACTCCGATGTCATCCTAACCCCCACTTTTCCATTACAGTCCAGATGGCCAAGGGGCTACTGTAGGTAACTTGCTAAGGTGAAAGTGCATGAGTTTCAATATTCTCAGAACAGCGTAAGTAACAAACCAAGTGCGTGGAGCAGAGTCCTTCCTGAGAAGCTAACAGGGCCTCAGCTAGCAAACTCCCTGCATTTTATGGTAACCTGAAGGTTCATTACCACATTCATAAGCACCTGCCACCTGCCCCTATCAAAGTAGATCAATCCAGTCCATGCCCCCCCACCCCCATCGCAATTCTTGAGGACCCATTTTAATATTATCTTCCCATTTCTGCCTAGGTCTTTCAAGTTGTTTCTTTCCTGAGGTCTCGCCACAAAAACCTTATATGCCTGTCTCCTGTTCACCATAAGTTCTACATGCCCCACTCATTGCATGTCTCTTGTTTTCATCACCCAAATAATATTTGGTTAGGAGTACAGATCATGAATCTCCTCATTATGTAGTCTTCTCCACTCCCCTGTTACCTCATCCTACTTGGGCCTAAATATCTTCATCAACACCCTGTTTACGAACACCCTCAGCCCTGTTCTTCCCTCAGGGTGAGAGGCCAGGCCTCACACCCATACAAAACAGGCAGAATAACAGTCTTGTGTATCTTGATCTTTATATTTTTGGATAGCAAACTGGAAAACGTAAGATTCTGCACCAAATGACAAATAGCATTCCCCAACTTCAATCTGCTCTTGGTCTTTATTCATGTTCTTTGGGTTAATTTTTTCATACATGGAATTTTGGTTGGTTAGGGTTCTTGCCAGATATTTTAACTGCCCCACCCTCTCAGAAGCAGAGTACTGGGAATCTAGTACATTAGAATGTTAATTAAAACCCACCAACAAAACTGGAATAGGTATACACATTTGAAGAAACATTGTGCAATTAGAGCTTATATATCAAACATTCAATTTTGAGGCTTATATATGTACACACAATGGTGCAGGGTCTTGTTGTTTGTCACATACACTGATTGTTGTTTGTCACATACACTGATTGTTGTTCACTTCTTTTCATCCAACACACTGACAATTCAGCGGTATATTCAGCACTGCTGTATTTCAGTAATTACTGCATTTATGAGGTATTTCTGCTATCATCTCTTGCTAGTTCGGCAGTATTAAGGGATAGTGTGTGCCTGCATGCACATACATGTGTGTTATTTTAGTTTAGTTGGTGGGTTTTACTTAACATTTTAACGTACAAGATTCCCAATATTCTTGGTGTACAAATATGTATATAACTTTAAGCTTGTAACTCATGCACTTTCAACATATTTATGTGTTGTAGTGTACTGCTGCAAGATAACCTACAAGCTTGCCTGATAGTGTCTGTGTATCAAAACATGCAGCAACGTGTATGTATATTGATGTATATTTTCAAAGAATGTTGTGTGTGAGTGAACTATGTAGTGCTACCTTAATCCATTTTAGCAGAGTTCATATTAAAATTTATTTACGGTAAAAATTTGTACAGTTCTGTACAGTAAGAATGTATATTGTATGAGTTGAGTGACAAGTGTATGTACTGTAGGTTGTTAATATCGCATAAAAATGTGTATATGCTGCATTGTGCTCACATAAGATATATTGTTTACCTCACACTTGAAACTTTTTAACTTAGGGACCAGTGATCAAGAAGACTGTATTTTTAATTTGCATCTGGTTTCCTGAACATCTTATGTATTACTTTTATACACAGTTGTAGTGTTTCTGTGTTTTTAAGTCTTGTTACTATTACTTTTCAAATATCAATTTCTCAGTTCTTATTACCATCATACCTGCTTAATTGATGCAAAAAATGGTATGTATGTCAATTCTGCTATATGAGATTGCTAGGTATATCTCAGATAATGATACAGATGGTATGGGAAATTTGTATGTAATAGTGCTTTTCAGATAAAAAGAATTGAAATCATAACTGTAAAGTTTCATCAGTATGGGTTTCACTCATTGCCTCAACTCAGTAATTCAAACATTACCTTGTAAAATGTGATTTTGTTCCATGAGGCTTTCCGAAAGATTTTATTGATAAATTGCTCTTAATAGAGGATATTACAGGTACAAAAGTAGCAAATGATTGTATCTGCATAAGCACACTAAAGTTGGATTCTGGTTTACCAGCCAGCATACTACAATGCATGCATTGAAAAACATCAGGAACTGTTAGACTTCCTGTCTCTTTGCAGTTATTACATTTGCTCATGCCCAAGCACTGTAAGATTTTCCTAATACAAGTTGAGTATCACTTGATATAAGCAGTAAAACCAGCTTACCTATATTATAAGATGTGCTTAAAGTGTTGTCTTTGTACACATTGTGCCATTTAATAGGTGAAATTCACCCACAGAAGTTCTTGAGGAATTTCCAGAATTTCTCTTGTATGTTTCCCTCATCAGTATAGGGGTAAGAGCAGGTGAGGATGTCCCCCCCACCAGGATTCTTGTCCAAAAGTGATCCAGAAGACTGACTTTGATAGTTAAGTTTATGGAAAATTTATACAATGTGAACTGGTGAAAATGTGAAGTACCATATCTGACTGAGTCCATATACCATTTTTACCCATTCTTCCCTTTTCATATTGGTGAAACTATCTTGAACGCATTTGAATTCGTGCTTTCTGAGTTTCAGGGTTACAGAGGCAGGATCAAGAACATGATAAAGTAATTGAACTGCTGATTCATCTCTAATTGGTACACTCTTCAACAAAAATCAAGTGGCTTGATATTTCGTACATCTTGCTCAGGCAGTGACGTGACGTACAGTTGCCATCATAATTCGAGTCGTATTACTTTCCCCATATTTGTGCATTTGTGGCGTTTCCCTGTCTTCCATTCATTACAATCAATCACGCCGCATATATATTAACCAAAGACACCAATACATTCACTTAATTTGAAGTTAAAACATGAATTAATGGCCATTAATTTTCTGAGGCGTGTGGCTTACTAGCTCTGCTTCCACAGATGGATGTTGAGAAATGGTGGTTGTTTGCCACAACCAGAGTTAGCCGAGTGCGTTAACGCGTGATGGCAATACTCCTCGGAAACAAACTACATTGGTTCGAGTCCCAGTGTCAGGATATAATTTTTTTCTTTTTTAATATGTTTTATAGTCACAAACACTCAATTAAATTATGCAGTAACACATCCATTATTTAATTGTATGTTTTAAAAGTTATCTTTGCTCCATTGGCAAGGTTAGGAATGCGAGTGACGCAGATATTTCTGTTATTTTTCCATAATTCTTTTTTCTTTGTTTACCGACATTCTGATTTAGAGGGTTCGTGTTCGAATGGGACTAAAACTAGGCATGTGAATCTCGTTGTTGCTTGCAGGCTGTAGCGGGTCACGAGATCTGACATTGGGCTGCACGATTTGAAACATGTACAGAAAGGAATTGTTGAGCATATGATGCATGTGCTGGGGAGGTCTGGACTGAGAGTGGTTTCACTCTTGCCTTGTTTCAGCAGTGGGGTGTGGGGAGTGAAGTACTGTTGGAACAGGTACAGCTCAATTTTAGCTTTTGAAACAAGTTCATAAATATTCTTCTCCATCGCCCTCTAGAAGACAGTAACACATTTTAAAAAATGTGCGTTTTTAAAAGTCTTAGTGGCTACAATGATTATGGTGGTTATGAAAACTGAAATGCGCATTTTTTAACAGTAATGAAATCAAAGGTAATGAATAGCATATGTTGGTTATTTTAAACTACTTTGCTGCACGATCAAAATGATGGATGGATTGTGCCTTAACCCTATTTAATGGTTTGTTATAAGAATATTTATTTAAGAATGTTATTTAAAGAAGCCTACATTGCTTGATAAAAATCATTATATGATTTTAAAACACTTTTACTAAAGGATTTATCATTAAATTAAGTCACGTTTCTTTCAATTTTCTGCCACCCGAATCAAATGCCTTCCGCAACTGCTTTATTTTAAGTCACAATTTTTGAGCCGTGGACCAAAAAGGATATTATACCTGCTGCTGGTTGTGTATGAAATCGGAGGGGTGGGGATTATCCATGGGCAAAAACTGACCTGCCGGCAACAATATGGTCATTAACCCTTAAATGAG
>Ga0209737_10003852_pt1 | contig 10494 bp, 5 predicted proteins | sample TergutCu122P3_FD_187284 | JGI IMG/M metagenome (GOLD analysis project Ga0209737, IMG submission 187284) | Cubitermes ugandensis P3 segment gut microbial communities from Kakamega Forest, Kenya - Cu122 P3 (SPAdes) (version 2) | ecosystem: Host-associated > Arthropoda: Insects > Digestive system >...
AACATTACTAATTGCATAGTTCTGTGCTTCTTCTTCAGCAGCACACGGTCGTGTATTGCCGCCCGGTAGATCATCTGTTCTTCCTATCCGCAGAGCTTTGTGATAGACGTAATAGTGTCGTCGCCGACTATCTTACAAGGGCCAAACATGTGGAACGCCAACACTGCCCGTCCAAGTCGTATGATGGCTTCAGCGATGTCTGCACTTATGTAGATCAACACGTGCGTGTTGTATCTTGTGGGTCGAAGTCGACAAAGGAGAGCCTCCAGATTTTTAATTTTTCCATCGGCAATACGTTGCGAAGAATAGCAACTTTGCCATAACAGAAGACTGTAGCCAAGAATTTCCAGCTGAAGGCGCAACCATGAGTTTTATTTTCTTTGAAGTTGTCATGTAGCCCAGTCCGCTTGGTTTCGGGTTCAAAGTGGTGCAAAGAGGGTGGCTATTTTGATATCTGATTGTAATGATGCCGCGAATGCTGACACACGAAGAATAGGCAGGGAAGGGACATCCAAACTGACCTGTTGCACTTTTGCATATTGTCACTTTTGAATCCTGTATCCACTACTTTGAACTTGTCAAGGCTTGCTGCGAAGAGAAGAATAAGATAATATGATTTTTATGTTTCATTTATTTTATGTTTAACGGAACGTATTCTTTTTATTTTTATGCATCCTGTTGTATTTTCTACTATCATAAACAAATTAAAATATAACGTCCAACACGACACATTAATAGCATATCACACAGTGCTGCATGTTTCGGTTCGCATGAACCATCATTAGGCATTTCCTTTTACAACAATTTAAAAACACACGTACATTTGAGCATGCATTTATCCTGTTATTGAGATCTTACTAACTTTAGTTATTTATTAAAATAATGAATATGCGTCATATTTATAGGTTGAAATATCCAAATTATGATGTAAATAAAAATAAAATTGAAATTAAAAACCTTCATATTCTTTTCTGTCTAAAGGGACACGCTGTTTCAAGTAAGTCCAATCCTCCCCGTTGTGTCTTGTTTTGTGCGTTTTTCCAGCTCCTGTCTGTACTTTTTGACTAAAATTAAAAAAAGTACTTTTTTAGTTTTTGTACTCAACAAAGGGAATTGTGGGAGACTATTTCATGCTTTTTTACTCTTTGTTAAATTTTATGCTGCTTGTACTCTAGAATTATTAAATAAGACTGCCGATTATATTCCCTTTGTTTATGTGTGTCGTACCCACAGCACTACAGCACTACACGTACACCAAGCTAATGTAATTGGCGGTCTTATTTAATACACACAAGAACACGAATAAACGAAATACAATAAAACAAAGAGTAAAGAAGCACAAAATGGATTCCAAAAATTCGCAACGTTGAGTACAAAAACTAAAAAAGTACATTCCATAATTTTAGTCAAAAAGTACGAAGAGGAGCTGGAAAAAACATACAAGACACAACGGGGAGAACTGGACTTACTTGAAACAGCGTGTCCGTTTAGACAGAAAAGATTATGAAGTTTTTTTTTCAATTTTATCTTTATTTACATCATAATTTGGATATTTCAGCCTATAAATATGACGCATATTTATTATTTTAATGAATAACTAAAGTTAGTAAGATCTCACTAACAGGATAATTGCATGCCCAAATGTACGTTTTTTTTTAATTGCTGTAAAAGGAAGTGCCTGATGATGATTCATGCGAATAGAAATTTGTAGCACTTTGTGATAGGCCATTAAAGTGTTGTGGTGGACGGTATATTTTTTTTTGTTTGTGATAAAATATAACTTTTCTAGGAAAAAAAGAGAGCTGTACCAAAGTATTATATTTTTGCTTTCGTCTCAGCACTGAATATTGAAGTTAGTTAACTCTAGTCAGTAATAAGCTGTAGATCTATCGATACGAAATCTAAACAAATTATCTAGCTAGGTAACTACATGGATTAGATTCCTCCTGGCGAAGCTAACAGTCTTCCAGTCTTCTAGAAATTTCATGACTTTTATGCGGCTTTAGTAAATATGGTCGTGTATTCTACATCTAAGCTTCCATACAGATTTCCAGAGAACAATTCTTAATGCAATTCATATCTCCCGCATGCCCAATACATGTTCCTACCATTTTGGACCTAACTGACTTCTGTTTCCTTCAAGATATAATCATTTCCTTAACCATGAAAATGGTTTTTGAACCTTTTAATGTTTTCAGGAAGAGCTAAATTTCTTCAAGATCGAAATTTTACCTTAAAAATTTAAGAATTTTAAATATTTACGTGTTTTCTTGAATGCCTAAACGTTGTTTTCTTAATTCTGGATAGTCTCTTGAACATTGAAACGTTCTTTTAAATTTCTAAATGTTCTGCGAGTTTCAGCAGTTTTGCAGTTGAATTTTTTTTATTTTTCTGGTATATCGTGCAGTACCAATATTTATATTGTTACTGATTTTTCGCGTCCACCACTCAGTCCCGAATCGTGGAGCACTAATCACCCAACGACATGGAAGAGTGTTCCAAAAGACTGGAGAATTTTTCTAAATGTTTTCTCCCTCTAGTTTTAAAGAAAATTCTTATACTGAGTCTGTTGAACTTGGTGCGGTAAATTTTTCTTATCTTCAACTTGCAGCCTTCTGAGACAGCAGTTATGGTATGAAAAATTCTGTGAGGAAACTTAACCGAGAGAGTGCAGATTATAATCTTGTATGAAGTAACCATTCATTGGTTTTATATTTTTCTGTGTGAATATCGGAGGAAAGTGTTAAATTCGGCCACGATAATTACCTCATATTTTTATCAATCACCATGCAACCAGATTTGAACATTTTGAAGTGCGTCTTAAAATAATCGAATGAATCAAATCAGGTAAAAGATAATCCAAACCCCTCCACCACCCCTAAAGGAATTAAAACAACATATTTAACAGCGAAGGAAATAATTTTTACAAATATGTAATAAGCTTCCTTTATGCTCACCCGTGAGTAGATTATCGTGTAACAGCCTCCTTAAAGAAAAGTAATGACAAATCGGCGTATCTGATTACGAACTCATATGACATGCAGTCATGTAGCAATCATTCCTGATGACAGTGACTCTTATTTTACTATCTCACAGTAAATATGTTAACAATGGCCAGTCGATAACATGCCATCCGCCTGCGAGTCGCATGGGTATCCATCAATGATATCGATCGAACTACTTAATTCTTCTACAAAACAAACATCAACACCCCTAGAGTCAGTGTTAACTAACAAACAACCACGTGGACTGACCGCCGAACCTCACATTCAGAGACACTGCCTGCGGTGTCCATGTAATGGTATAATGACTGCTGAAATTTCATCGAAATTTACACTTTAAAATACATGAAAGCTTACATGAAATTCGACATTGTACTTACTCCGTGCAATGGACATTTTTTCCCTCGTGGCTCGACAAACCTACCTAGGCCTCTTGATTGTTGAGGTTTAGAAATCACACTCAGGCACACCACACTAGGTAGGAATCCTCTGGACGAGCGATCAACACGTCGCAGAGACTTCTACCTGACAACACACAACCATCACAATAGACAGACGTCCAGGCCTCCAGCGTCTTTCAAACCCGCAATCCCACGGAGTGAGCGGCCGCAGATCCACGCTTCAGACTACGCGGTGCAATGGACCTACACAAATAAAATTTATTTACCAACTAATTGCTCTTATCCATTTGTATACCATACTAATCCAAAACGTTTCGGCTATAACCTATAGCCATCTTAAGAGGTTACTAAATATACAAAAGAAGTATGAAGTTTAAAACTTCGAAGAGAGTTAATGGTAAAAAAACACATATAAGTATGCTATGACGGCGTTATCTTAGGATGTCAAGAGTTATATAGTTTAAATTAGGCAGGATTCATGTTAAAACCGCATGTACAAAAACATCTTAAATAGTAAAATTCTCTTCCAGTCTAGTTGAAATTAAGTCCTGTATATCGGCAAGCGGTATACTCCTTTAACGATCACTGTGTTACTTAAATGAAATGTTTAAGAATGTAAACCCTTGATACTATAAGCTAAAAATAATAAGATACATACTGGAACTGAAAAAAACGAGGCACTGGTTTTGTTACAAGACAGCTCTTTATGATCCTGAAGATACCCATGCAGTGACCCCTCGTTCTTCACTTGAAGTTAGTCTAGGTGCAATACAAAGCTTTAGAAATTGAAAGAGGCCATGAGATTCGAAGTGCAGCGATTGAATATGCAACCGAGGAAATAAGATGAGAATGAAGGGTTAGGGGAGGAAGGAGAGCAGGTAGAGGCAGTATGCTGATTGCGGGGGTTGGGTGTGGTTCTGGAAATATACTTGTGTAGTTGCTTTGTTGCATATTATATTCAATGGTTTATACAATGATTCCTGTCCTGTATAAATAACAAGCGATTCGACAGAAAGAGACAGGGTAAACGTGTAAGGACGGTTAAACTTTATTCACATCTACCATCCCGTGCTTTTCAATTCAATTATTATAATTTAAGCCAACAAATGCACACAATTATATTAGCGTTACAGTAATGTAATTGTGAGCATTTGCTGGAACTGTTAAAGAGTCTTTAAGGATTTTGTGGCACATACAGTCACAGAATGAGGCTTTTATCACTTTTCTTATTGTGTGCCTTATTCCTTTCTTAACAATCTGGATGTGGTCCAGCTTAGGGAAAGCACATATGGACAGGAAGTCTGTCGCGCCCTCAGAGGTCTGTACAAGAAAAGATATCTTAAAACTGTTCTGAAAATTTTTGCTGGAGATGGAACTAATAATTGAGGGAACCTTGGTCAGATGGCACGTGCTCCCTATCCTAAAACTGCTGTATATTTAATACTGACTTATATTTTCCTGCCTATTTAAATTACTTATTTTTTAATGTATAAAGCCCTATTGGGAACGTAAGAAGAATGACCAGCAAATTGTACATGGATCGGAGTGTCAAAGTACGACCACGTTGAGACAAAAAGTGTGAAGACTGGACGAGGTGTTAGACAAGGATGCTGTTTGTCACCGATTCTGTGTAATTTATACAGCAAGTACCTTACCAAGGAAGCTGTTGAAGGGTTTGGAGACTTAAAAATAGCAGGTCAGTAATTCGCATTGCGAAAAGTGTTGATGATATTGTAATACTGGTTAAGAAAGAACCGGCACTACAGAGCAGGATTTACTATATTAATTGAAATTGGAAGATTCTATAGAATGGAAATAAATGTGTAAATTCTAAGGTACCCCCTAAATGAAAATGTCAAGACAACCATCCCAAGTACACGTTATTACAGATCGAAAACAGCCTGAGAATGTGGTATATATCAATTATTTGGGCAGCATAAGGGCAGTTTATGAACGATGTACGCGAGAAATTGAATCCAGGATTGCCACAGCAAAAGTAGCATTCAGTAAAACAAAAAATCTTTTCACCAGCAAGTTGGACTTAAACTTAAGGAATAAAGTAGTAAATTGCTACATTTGGAATGTAGGTCTGCATGGTCCTGAAACTTCAACACTTCAGAAAGTAGATCAGAAATACCTGGAGAGTTTTGAAAATGGCGGTGTTTCAGGTTGGAGAAAATCAGTTGGCCCGATTGTGTAAAAAATGTAGAAATATCACAGTGAGTCAAGGAGGAAAAGAATATCTTACAAACAATAAAAAGAAGACTGACTGAATAGGACACATCTTGCCTAAGAACTGCCGTGTAAAAGACGTTATTGTTGGCAATCTAGAAGGAAAGATAGAAGTGAAAGGAAGACGAGAAAGAAGACGTAAGCTGCTATTGGATGCCGTTATGGAAACGAGAGGATGTTAGAAATTGAAGGACGTAGCAGTAGATCGCACTCTGTGGAGAACTGGCTGTGGAAGAGTATGTTGGCCTCTCGTAGAACAGACTACGGAGTAAATTAAATCCTTGTTGAAGTTGGTTCTGTGTAGCAAACCCAGTGGGGTGAGATTTTTCTCATTCATTTAGATCGGCCCTAAGGCCCTCCCAGCCTCCTGTACACAGGTGCTGATAAGTTCTTAGCCCGACCTACTTCCCGATGTATTTTGTTTGATGGTGAGAATATTTCGTTTGATGTTAGTCTTTTTATATATATCAATGGTACTAATATTCCTCCAATTATGATTATAAATAGAATATATGAAACTCAAAATCTTCTGTCGCTGTAGCTTGTTTTCTTCCTGGTCGGGCTAAGGACTTATCAGCACCCCTGTACAATTGGTGCAGAGTCTTTGCTAGGGATCAAACGACCAGGGCATGGTCTTCTGCACCCACTCCATCTGTTGCCGAGGTTAAAGAAAGAGTGATGCTACACTTCTAATGGGCCCGTTTGCCTTAATGGCATGTCACAAGGTGAACTTCAAGTTTTATGGAGAGTATTTCCGTGAGTAAAGGTTGTGACGCTGTTACCCACGAAGGATGGGGTAGTATTGTCCTAATTTCTGAAAATGGTAATTTTTATGGCATATCGACTTTCAGTGTACTGTGGATGCTAAACATTTAACGTTATATTTGTTACGTACTTTCATGTTGAGAGCAAAGTAACTTTAATGGATATACCCCACAGTAAAACACAGCGTCTCCATTATGCGGAACAGGCCTGCTCACCTTTTGTGTGATGCGAGTAGCTTCGGCAAAACTTGGTGGTCTGCATGCGGGCAAAATGAAGTACAATGCACAGAATGAAAAGTAAACATGTCTACGTGCAATTATATGTGTGATTTTAACTTTTTATTTTTCTGTGCCTCATGTGCAGTAAAATAAAATGACAGCAATACAGCAATAGAAAGCTTTATGAAAGAAACTCAATTCTAAATCTAGTCTGTGGTATCCATACTTTGGCCAATTTTTATTAAATAATTCAGTCATATAGGCCTAATATGTCTCCGGAAACAATCGCTTCTTAAATTTTCAAAATTGTTTTTGGCTTCTCTTGCGGCTTTGCCAGGGAAATGGTTTTAAATGTTTTCTCATTTCAGATGTCTCCGCAGTCAGCAAAACACTCTCGTCGCAGGCAACACTTTGCTTCATGAATAAATGCTTTCTGTGAAGGGAAATAATGACTGAGAAACATACAAAATGCATACATACACAGTGTGAGCAAAATGTAGGAAGATGTAATGTTCAGAAATGTACAGTGTTTACACTATTAACCGGCAGGTGGTTCATTGTGTAACCACTGTACTGGAGAGAGTTGAAGATATTTATCAACACATATAATTGTAAATTAACATGATGTTACTCTCGCAAGGAAGTTTTTTTATAAATTACAAGTTCATTATAATTTTTATCTCTGTTATTTTAGTACAATTGAGGCAAATATCGCCCAAAATATGCCGCACAGGAAAGGAAAAATACAAATACTAGCAGTGTTAGGTACTGCGCTCTTTCAGGTTTATTCCGAAGCCCGCAAAAGATGCACGTATATAAGGTGACTTTCGTTAATATAGGTGATTTAAGACCGTCATTTGCTTGATTTATAACTTTATGTACAATCTGATACTTTTTGTACAACTAGAATATGCCTTGGTCATAGACACTCAGTTCCCCATTCATTCTGTAGTCTCACCAGTGACCTATCCGTTTTCATGACAAAAGTTGGAACAGTAATTCGTTGGACTTCTGAGATATGCAACACCTTTACTTCATTTCGCGCAGTGGGTCGTAGACTAGTAACAAGTGACTACATAATTCAATGAGTAACCCCTCAAATATGTAAGTGACTAGCTGATTACATGGAAGTTTCAATAAGCTTTTCGCTCTTCTGGCTTTTCACGCAACATTTCTTGGCAGTTTGTCGACGTTTCGGTATGACCTAACGGTCCCTTCTTCAAGGTTCAAGCAGTGCAAAGAAACGAATTGCTTGACTTTAGAATATGGGCATATAGGCCGTAACGAAACGTCGGTAAACAACTGCCAACATACGCTGCGCAACATCCCAGAAGAGCTAACACATTATTTGCACCGCCGCGGTAGCCTGAAAACTTGAGACCTTTGAATAAATAACCACCGGAGAAAAAATTGTTGTGTAGCTAAGTGACCGATCAAAAAGCGTGCCAGATGACGAAATTAACAAAATAAAATAAGTAACTGACTGAATGAGCAGCTAATGAAGGAAGAAATTAGCTCTCTGGGTATATAATGTAGGTAAGGTAAGAAACTGCGTGGTACTGTACAAGGTACTTCTCTAGTAGTATATGGTCATTTGCCTGATAAAACGTTTCCTCTTTTTACGGGATCATGATGCGACGCTCTTGTAAGTAGGTGATTTTTATTTAAAGATATTTCCTATTGTCACTGAGTAACAAGTTTTGTTTCTATAGCAGTTAATATTTATTTAAATGACCAAAGCATTCCCCAGATTCGTTGACAAAGTTTTTTCGTGTGACACGCCATGCTTATTGCTGCGATGAACGTTTCATGGCTCGATTTGTTGCATAATAAGAGTAGGAGAGAAAAGAAAGGAATAAACGCCAGTAGGACAAGGAATTCAAGTATTCCATAAAAGTACTAGTGGCCCATTGAAAGATCTGCTCCTTGCCGTTGGCCGAAAATGCATCCCCTTATCTTTTTATGGGAGTGGGGGTTGTGGGACTACGGCCCATTATGGGCCCATTGCCTGTCCCCCGGATGATATAAAATTGAAATAGATTCACTGCTGTACTGGCAATTGGCAGGGGGAAATGAAAATACTAGGAGCGAACAATGTGCCAATACCACGCGATCCAAAATTTGTTCCATTGTCATTTTATTCAAATCCCCTGTCAGTGCCATTTTGTCGAAACCGTGTGACGGTGTCACGTACGTCTAACACCTTTCCTAGTACCACTTTGTCCAAAACAAATCTCGCATTGACTACTGTTGGACTGAACCAAGGCCTGCGACTAGAAGCCGATGACGAACCGTATTACATACATGGCACGTTCGTGCTCTCTCTCAGAGAAAGCCCTAGTTTAACTATTGTAAAGCCCCCTCTGAGTAATAATTAGTGTGAATTAAGAGCGACCCGCCAGTTGTGCTGAACCTGTCGCGAATTATGTCGGTTATCTTCATTAGAACATAAAGTCCTTTCCCTTTACCTTGTTCCTAACCTTAATTTTAAAATGGCTGAAAGGGAAGTTATTATTATCGTGCCACGGACCTTGTCTGGTTAAAGATTTCACAGCTTGTTTCATATTTGAGGATCTTCCAACTTTAAATGTGAAGAGTGATTTGTGCCTAGGGGTCCGCGAGTTCAGATAATTTGGGAGGAGGAGGTTTGCATAAATAGTATGACAGATTACTCTCCTTTGATATATACAGAAAACCTTCCTTTACAGATACCATCATTCCTAACGACTCGTGTCACACCCGCGAACTCAAGCTGTCTGCTATCAGATACCTAGTCAATAGAATGACAACATACAGTTTGGAACCTATAAGCATAAAAAAGGAATACGATAGACTGAAACAAATTTTGCACAATAACAAATATGACACATCAATCTTGCACAAAGTCAGTAACAAGAATAACAAAAGAGAACATGACACCCAAAAGACAAAATGGCCCAAGTTTACATACATGGGCAAAGAAATAAGACTTATCACAAATTTGTTCAAGAACACAGACATTAAAATTGCATTTACCACTAGTGATAACATAGCAAGACTCCTATTTACACAATGTAACCAAATTCAAAATAAATATGATAGATGCGGGATTTACCAGCTTACCTGCCCATCATGCAATAGAAAATATTTTGGACAAACGGATAGCCCGTTTCGTATCAGATTTCAAGAACACTTCCGAGACTACAAATACATTAACAATAAATCAAAATTCGCACAACATCTGTTAGAGGATGAACACCCCGTAGGCCCCATGGAAAATATAATGGGTACCTTATACACAACCAGGAAAGGCAGAATGATAGACACCCTAGAGAAGTTCTACATTTATAGAGAAACCAAACGCAACAACCAGATCAATGGCAAACTAACAGTAAAACCTAATGTAATCTTTGACGCCCTAGTTCACGAAGACCCCCACAGAGGGCACATCTCACAGTAACCATATTACCGGCAAGTTACTCAGTCGCATAAGATGTATGCACCAGTAAACACGTCTAAGTCTCAGCCCACAGAGGGCACATCTCCTCAGAGTAACCATACTACCGGCAAGCCATTCAGTCTCATAAATTGTATACATCAGTAAACACGCCTAAGTCTCAGCTTTCTAAATAACTGTAAGTAAACACACAACTTTTATATTTTTATATTCTAATAACAAAACACTACTCACCTCTACAATCCTCATGCCGTTCAAATCGATTGGTTACAGATTATCGACAAAGATTAATTATCGGCATACAACGTACTAGACTCTGGACGTTCTTGCTTATATAACATCCGTATTGCGAGCTATATAGTGTGAACAGCGTCTTACTCGGATGCAAAATTAATGACAATTATATACTTTTGCATCTTCCAAGCGCACTGATTTGATGT
>Ga0209737_10003853_pt1 | contig 10491 bp, 6 predicted proteins | sample TergutCu122P3_FD_187284 | JGI IMG/M metagenome (GOLD analysis project Ga0209737, IMG submission 187284) | Cubitermes ugandensis P3 segment gut microbial communities from Kakamega Forest, Kenya - Cu122 P3 (SPAdes) (version 2) | ecosystem: Host-associated > Arthropoda: Insects > Digestive system >...
TTTTTTCAAGAAAGGAGTGTATCTGCCGCAGGAACCGATGCGATACGAACTGAAAATAGACGAATTTTACCTGATGGATGCCATCAATTATACAACAAATGAGTATTTCGATGAAAAGGCATTGATTTACAACATTACGGAAGAACATTTGATGGCTGAAATTGAGCATGTGGCACACGAACTGCAGTTCAAGTTCATAAAACAAAAACAGCAGATTGACCAGCCTTTACCCAAGCCAGCAAAAAAGGAACCGGAAAGTGATCTGGAAGAAGTTGATTTGCATATCGAGCAATTAGTAGACAGTCTCAAAGCGTTAACGCCCGTAGAAATGTTAGATATTCAAATGAAACGTTTTTCTTCCTCACTTGAAGAAGCCATCCGCAATCGCAAAAAACGGATCGTTTTCATACACGGAGTGGGAAATGGCCGCCTGCGCCTCGAAATACAGAAAGTCTTAAAACAAAAATACCCAAAACTGCGGTATCAGGACGCCTCGTTCAAGGAATACGGATTCGGTGCCACTTTGATATTTTTATAAACGATATATGATAAATTTGCTTATTCACCTTTAAAATCAATAGTCTATGAAAACCATTTTTTTATTTTTAGCATTATTTGTTACGGTTCCATTTGTTTCGGCACAGGAACCAGTACGTGTTATTGTTTTTGGCGCACATCCTGATGATTGCGACATCAATAGCGGTGGTATTGCCGCTCTGTTTACACAAATGGGACATAAAGTCAAATTTGTGTCGTTAACCAACGGAAACAGAGGACACCACATCATGAACCAGTATGAACTTGCTGCCCGCCGTTATAAGGAAGCGCAGGAAGCAGGTAGAATTCTCGGTATCGAGTACCACATTATGAACAATAACGATGGCGAATTACAGCCTACGCTGGAAAACCGTTTTGCAGTCATCCAGCTCATTTGCGACTGGGAAGCAGATATAGTCATCACTCACCGCCCTAATGACTATCATCCCGATCACCGGAATACATCCATACTTGTACAGGACGCCGCCTACATGGTTGGTGTTCCGAAGATGGTTCCGCATAGTAAACCTTTACGGAAAACGCCGCTGTTTCTTTATTCACCCGACCGTTTCCAAAAACCGACGCCATTTTCACCTGACATAGTGATCGACATCACAGCCGTAGTCGCAAAAAAAGCAGAAGCTATTTGTGCTCATGAATCTCAAATTTTTGAATGGTTACCATGGGTGGGAGGAAGACCTGACGAAGCGCCCGCCGACCCGGCAGAAAGACGTAAATTTTACATCGACAGTTATTTGCAAAGAAGCAACATCAACCGGTTTAAAGAAGCAGCACAGAAATGGTATACACCCGCTCAACTGCAAAACATCAAATTCGCCGAAGCGTTTGAAATATGCGAATACGGAGCCATGCCCGACAAGGCAAGGATCAAGCAGTTGTTTCCAATGTTGCCGTGAGCATTTCCCTCAAAGCCACAAAGGAATTATATTTCCAATCCTTCGGATTGGGAACACGAGTATTTCATGATAATTTTCGTCGATTATTAAATAATTTTTTTGTATTTTTGTTGCGTCAAAACAAAATGATTTGAAACGTTATAAAGTAAATGAAGTCATTAAGTTATTGGAAGCAGATGAGTGGTGTATGTCTTATTGGAAAGGAGATCACCGTCAATTCAGGCATCCGATAAAGAAGACGAAAGTGACGGTAAGTGGTAAACTATCTGAAACGGTGAGTCAAGAAAATTTGAACAGTATTTGGAAACAGGCAGGATGGAAATAAAGGATTTGGCATCATGGAAAAAATACACGTAAAAATAGGATGGAGCGGAGATAATTACAGTTGTGTTGCAGATAATACAGTTTTAAACGGTATTGTATTAGCAACCAGCAATACATTGGAAGGTCTCAAGGAAAATTTTCAAGAAAGTTTGTATTTTCATATCGAAGGATGTATCAAAGATGGTGATCAATTACCTGAATGGCTGATACACGGACAATATGAATTAATTTATTCACTTGAAATATCTGCATTGATCCATAGGTTCGACGGTGTTCTCACACGTTCGGCCATCGCCCGTGCATCAGGCATAAATGAGGAACAAATAGGACATTATGCATCAGGGTACAAGATACCGCGCCCACATCAAAAGGAAAAAATTATTAACGCAATGCACAGCATTGGAAGGGAATTAGTGTCGGTTGTATAATACCTTTTTATAATTCCCGCTTCAAATAATCCAGCAAATCCTGCCTCATTTCGGGCGTTTCATGATGTCCGATTTCATAGATATTCAATTTCCATTTGCCAGCAGCGCCCATCTCTTCGTATACTTTTTTAAGCGCTTTGTCGATTTTGTGCAATCCCGGCACAGGCGTTAACTTATCAAGACTTCCGGCAATGGCAAGATGTGCGCGGGGCGCTATCAGTGCGTTGATTTCGGCGGTGGAAAAATATTTTAGCAGCGACGGAACATAGTAATAAACGCCGTGCCGGTCAAGACCGCCGTCCTCTATCAAGGCATCAAAATCGGTAAGGCAGCATATATCGACACAAACCTTAACCCGTGTATCTAAAGCGGCTACCCACCACGACATGGTACTGCCCATTGACATGCCAATCGCACCGATCCTCGAAGCGTCTACTTCCGGTCTTTGGCAAAGGTAATCCATCGCCTTCAGACTGTCGTACACCATCATGCCCCACATACACTGACCCCTCCACAGCGCTTCCTTGAAAAATTCCGACTCTCTGCGCCCGCTTCGCTCACCGAACACCCAATGGTCGATGCTCAAAACGCAGTAACCCATTTGTGTGAGCGCCTCTGCATATGGTGTTTCGGGCATGTACGAATTACCCTGGATCAGTTCATCCTTGCCCAATTGATATTTTCCGCCGTGGGAATGGGAAAACAATATCGCCGGCATGGGGCCTTTGGCGTTTTCGGGCAGTGCGAACCATGCAGGAACTAACTGTTCACCGTTTAAATCCAGCAAAAGTTTTTCCAGCACGTGGCCGTTTTTTTGCTCGCGGCTTACCACCGTCGCAGAGATTTCGCGATCGCGGGGCGGAAGGTCGCAGAGTAAGCCGTAGAGTTGCTCCCGCCGTTCCTGTGGCGTACTGTTGCTGGCGGGTTTTTTTTCGGAGTTCATATTGCATGCTCCTGCTGCAAGACCTAATCCTGCAGCCGCTAAAGTTGACTTTTTGATAAAGTCGCGTCGTGATTTTTGATGATTCATGGTTTGTTAATTTTTAATATTTAACTGCAAAAATAGGTATTTTTTCGATGTCACTACGATTTTTTGAACGGTATAATGAAAAAGGGGCGACCAAAACGGTTCGCCCCAAAATTTTCAATTCTTAACTCTCAATTATCACCAAGCCCCAATTTCTGCACTTCCAATATGACTGTAGCCAAACTGACCATTGTTACTGAAAGTATTATTACTATCATTAGTGAAATTAACAGTTTCTGTAGTCGGACTACTACCTATGCTTGGAGAAGATGTGCGGACTAAAATACCCCACGAGCGGCTGTTGGTAATGGCGCTATTCTTGACGGTCAAAACTCCTGCACCAATACCAATACAGGTTATATTACCGTTAGAACTTAAATTATTTGTACCTGCGCCGCCATATGAAATATCGCAATACTCAAGCAGGCTGCCGCCTGAAACAGTAGAAGCATTACTGTTAGTGAAATGAATACCATACCACCAGCCTTTTTCGGGCGATGTAGCAGTAAAGACGATTCTGTTTGTTGAAGTGCCTTGAGCATATAATCTGCCTCCTGCTCCGATATTTACAGATAAATTTTGACCAAACTTCAGCTTTGTGCCCGGCTCAATTGTCAGCGTAGCGTTAGATGCTGAATTGCTTATCGTTATATTTCCGGTAATGGTATACTCGTATTTTGTCAATGTCATATTCGCATTGACCGTACCACCATTAATACCAATCCCTTTTGTACTGTTAAACGTATTATTGGCGCCCAGGGCGGACAGGTTCATAATACCAGCGCCTCCACCACCGGCATATAGAGGAAACGAATAGATTTCAACATCGGCTTCGCCGCAATTGGTGAATATGTTGCGGTCGAATGTAATGAAACCACTGCTTCCACCCCGCAAAGAAACTCCTGAATATTGTGAGTTGCGGAATGTGCAGTTCATGACGCTTGCTTTGCTATCATCTAAATAGAGCATACCGCCCTCAATTGCAGTCTGGGAACCCGAACCGTATTCGAATATACAGTGTTCAAATTCGCTGCCATTACTACTTGTGATATTAATGCCGTACCAGTCGCCTAAATCCGGGTTTCCCAGATTGCTTGTGAACGTAATTTTGTCCTGCTCAGTGCCTTTGGCAATAATTTTTGCACCGCCACTTACATTTATTGACCTATTGGATCCAAGTTTCACAATGGTTCCGGGTTCGATGGTAAATATGGCTGCAGCATTGATGGTCGGGCTGTTGTATACTAAGTGATATTTGTGCTTTCTCAATGTCATGCTCGCATTCACTGTTCCGCCATTGATTCCAATCCCTTTCCCATTCGTGCTGGTAAGCGTATTATTGGAACCCATCCCAGCCAGGTTCATGAAACCGGAGTTAGAATATATCGGATAAGATCCTACTTCGTTTTCGCCACAATCAATTATTGTGTTGTTGTCGAATGCTGTGAAACCGCTACTTGTGCCACGTAAAGCAACTCCCGAATATTTTCCATAGCGGAATATGCAGTTCAAGACACTTGCCTTGCTATCTTCTAAATACAGCAAACCGCCCTCAATTGCAGTCTGGTAACCAGAACCGTATTCGAAAATACAGTTTTTAAATTCGCTACCATTACTTCCGATAATATGAATGCCGTACCAGTCGCCTGCTTGGCGGTTTTCCCTGTTACTTGTAAATGTAATCGGTTCTGCGGTACCATCAGCAATAATTCTTGCACCTGCTTTCACTTCAATTGACCTATTGGTGTTAAACTTCAACGTAGCGCCGGCATCGATGGTTACTACGGCTGAATTGTTGAAGGTGGGACTATTGTATGCAATGATGTACGTGTGCTTTCTCAATGTCAAATTTGCGTTTACTGTACCGCCATTAATACCAATCCCTTTTTCAGTAATAATCGTATTATTGGCGCCCATTCCGACCAAGTTCATCAGGCCGCTATTAGAATAAATCGGATAGGAATCAGCTTCAGTAGGGCTTTCGCCGCAATTGGTGATTGTGTTGTAGTCGAATGCCGTGAAGCGGCTACCTGTACCTCGTAAAGCAACTCCTGAATATTTGGAATTGCGGAAGGTGCAATTTAAAACGCTTGCTGTGCCGGTATCATAAAGTAACAGAAAACCGCCCTCGATTGCAGTCTGATACCCCGAACCGTATTCGAACACGCACCACGCAAATTCGTTGTTTGTTCCATATAGCCAGAGGCCATGCCAGTCGCCTGCTGCAGGGTTTTGCATACTGCTTGTAAAGGTGATTTTCTGCGACGCCGTGCTACCTGTACCTTTGGCTATGATTTTAGAATTTGCATTCGCTGTCAAACTTCTGTCTTTGTCAAAGCGGATTTCAGTGCCCGGCTGAATAGTAAGGGTATTGCCGCCTTGGAGTGTCAAATTGCTTTTTACCTGATAAATAGCGACCGGAAGCGTTACATTGGCGCTGGCATTGATCATTGCGTTGGTAAGTTCGATAACTTCGCCGGGTACTATTCCTTCTTTGGTGATGGTTACCACCCAGTTTCTGGTGGTTTTGCCGTCTTCGGAAACAAGGTTATAGGTTACAGGAGTTGTGAAATTGTTTACTGTTTGTTCACTCACCTGAGCCGTAGTTCCCACTTTCACTGTTGCACCTTTCGACACTGTAAATTTGGCCTTGATGGTTGTCAAATCCGCTGTTGCCAATGCCTTAGCGGTGATGGTTGCGTCGGTTACTTTGATAGTTGCAGTACCATCAATACCGGTAAAGGTAAAAGTTTCGAAATTCGCCAGGTCGTTCAGTTCGCCGGGATCTGAACCTTCTTTGGTGATGCTTACAGTCCATGGTTTGTTGGTTTTTGCGTCTTCGGAAATAACGACATAAATCACAGAATTTGTGAAATTATTCTGTGTTGAACCGCTCACCTGAGGAGTGCCATTCACTGTTACTGTTGCTCCCTGAGACACTGAAAACACGGGCGCGATTTTTGTCAAATCTGTTGTCGCCGTCGCCTTTGCGGTGATGGTGGAAGCGCTCTCGTTGATGGTTGCCGTTCCTACAATACCGGCAAAAGTAAAGTTTTCAAAAACCGCCTTGTCGTTTTTGAGCGGTTCAGGTTCTACCGGGCATCCCATCCATGTGAAACATACTGCGAAGCAGGCAACGATTGTTGCTGCTTGCTTCATAAAAAATCTAAAATTTTCCATTTGTTTGAATTTTTAATTTTAATTGATACATCATTTATATTACGAATTTATTTAAAAAAAGTTTACTATTTCCTGAATTAATTGAACATTTTTTTTTGTAGAGATGCAACATGACACGTCTCTATTGTTTTACTATTTTTTGTGTTACAGCGTTACCGTCTGAAAGGGCAATTTGCAAGATATAAATTCCCGGAGACAGCGCTGAAACATTGATGCGGATTTTGTCCAACTCGTTGTTGAATGTAACCGGAATGGATTTTCCTGCAACGTCGAAAAGTTTCACTGCAATCGCCTTTTCACCTGCGCCATACACCCATACATCATTTGTTGCGGGGTTCGGATAACCGATAATGGTTACTGTTTCAGCGGTTTCAGTTCCGGTGGTTTCGGTTCCTCCTGCAACAATGACGTAGCCTTGCTTCACTATTTCGTCACTTCCGTAACTGTTGGTTGCCATCAATTTTACGGGATAAGTGCCTGCAGTATTGTAGGATACTTTGGGGTGCTGCTGTGTGGATGCAGCCGGCGTTCCTCCTTGAAAAGTCCAACTCCACGAGGTGGGGTTTCCTTCCGTCATATCCACAAATTGAATGTTGAGCGGACGGCCTCCCGATCGGGCGTCAGCGGTAAATGATGCTACCGGTTTCGTACCCATTTGCCGCGTACCAGTCCCGTAATATACCGGAAAAGCGGCGCCGCTGGCGATAAGTTGTTCAGTGCCAAAGTTAACGGATATTTTGTCGCTGCCCAAACCAATATAACCGACATACAATTCTTCAATATCACCTGAACCATTATACTCGGCCATAGTGAATGCAAGATGCTTGTCGTCCATACTGAAACTGGGGTATGAGTGAAAGTTGTTGGTAAACCCGTCTATGTCGCCAGAGGAAAGGTTCACGCCGAAGGTGATAAATCCATTTTCATTATCATAGTAATCGAAGGCGATGATGTGTGGTGAATTTTTTGAAAAAACGGGATTCATGATGTTCACGCCCGGTGTGAGGTCAGAAAACAGTTTTACAACTTCTCCGGTTCCGAACGAATTTTTCTGGTTATCCCACACATGTATTAAACCGATGTCCCAGTGATCCACTTCTTTGCCGCCTATTGAAGAACCAACTACATTATAGGCGTCGTAAATGAGATATTGGCCGGTGTGGTCAAACTCGATGGCGTCGGCATAGCGTGGGCCTCCCGATTTTGCGCCGCCTGTTCCGGTTGTCGGGTTATAAAGCCGGAAAGACGTTATCCATTCTCCTGTTTGTCTGTCAAGTAAATAGATACGCCCGTCTTCATAAGTGGAAATAACAGCAATGCGTTTGCCATCGCGCGAAATGGCAACACTTTGGTTATCTCCTTCGGCATTGATGACGGTTTCCTTTCCAGTGGTCATATCCAGTAACCGGATGTTTTTATGAATATCGGCAAAAATTACAGACTTCCCGTCGTCGGTCACGCTGGGTGTGCTGTACATACCTGTGGTTGAAACGGGAGTAAGCGTTTTGTAGTCGGTAGTCTTATACAGGCTGTTTCTATCGTTAGGGTCGGTATTGCAAAGTAATAAACCCCATTGTCCGGGGTTTTTTGGCAGGTCGTTGGGCGGGTTGTTGTCAATTGTATCATCCACTATACCCACTTTGTCGAAAGCGTTTCCTATGGTCTGAACATCGTTGCTGAAGTTTAAATCTTTTGCCGACTGTATAACCGCTTTACGCAAATCGAGGAACTTTGAAGTGGGCGTGAGGTAGTTCGTCAAAGCGCGATAGAACACCTGCTCGGCTCTTTCTTTGCTCGTTGCCGTGGCATAAGTGTAGTATGCATAGTTAGGAATGCCGCTGTTGATATGTACTCCGCCGTTATCCCCTGATCCCAGATACATTTCGGAAACATGCGCAGGCTGCCAGCAATCATCATTAATGTTTTTTCCACCGTTGTGCGGGTTCGACATGTCGCGCAAAGCGCCTGAGGGGAAAGCCGTTCTGTCTTTGATCACTTTTTCGCCAATCGTCCAGTTGGCGCGGTCAACCATCGCTCCGAATATGTCGGCATACGTTTCGTTGACAGCGCCCGACTGGTTTTTATATTCTAATTTGGCAGTGTTCGATACTACGGCGTGTCCAAATTCATGGGCGATCACGTCCAGGGCGCCAGGCAAAGGATGAAAATCGGTATTGCCGTTTCCCAGTGCAATGATTTGGCCGTTCCAGAATGCGTTATCATACCCGTTTCCGTATTCGTCGGGAAAATTGATGAAGGCCATCATGCTTGAGCCTTTGCCGTCAAACGATTTGCGGTTAAATGTGTTTTGCAGATAATCATATACCAGCGAGGTGTGGTACATGGTGGATATGGCTTGCGGATTGTTCCAGTTGGCCGAACTGGAAGTGGCAAAATTGAATGACTTGCCTGTATACACTCCTTTGTCATTCTTTACATCGTACACTGCTATAATTCCGGAAAAATCATTCTTGTTGAACATCGTTTTGGTGGCGTTGACCATATAATGGGTATTGTTTTCGAGATAGGTATCTACCGTACGCGATACGCCGTTCAAATCACTGCCGGTCCCTTTGTTGGGACCGTCAGTGGGGGTGTTGTTGTATTTTTCTACTATTTTGCCATTTTGGGCGTCAATATAGTAAATCCATTCATCGCGGATATTGGGCCGGATAATGACCCTGTAACAATAACGGTAGGTTTTCAAACGGACAGGGTAATAAATGGCTTCGAAGGAGGGTTGACTGTATCCCATCACCGACCTCATCAACTCGCCCGGCGCTTTGATTTCGGTTGTTGCGCCGAGATCCTGTTGCGCAATACGGACAGCATCGTCAGCGCTCAATTTTGCTGCGCCGGTATCTATCTGCGTCGTATCTACCGTACAGCCCATAAACCGCTCGCTTTGCGCTGAAATATTCAGAGTGAAGTCCATTCCGTATACGGGAATGCTGCGATACATTTGTGTTCCTCTAACAAGGGTGAACCCCAGATGGTCGGTTTCAATATGGTGGATTCGTACCTGTTTTTCGGGAAGCGGGATATTCAGATGGGGCGTTTCCCTGAAAAAACTGAACGTGGTTTCTTCATGACTGCCAGTCATGGAAGCCTTCACTTGCGACCGTTCGCGTTCGATAAAAACAGTCTGCGGCGCTGTCGGGCGCATTTCTACCGTCTTCACCGTATCCTTTTTGATACGCTCCGGAATCTGTAACTGTCGCCCGCCGGGTGTGATAAACGGATTGTTCGACTGCGCGGACGATTTCGTTTGCCCGTTTTTCGAACCGTCAATTACATCGCTGCTGCCTTTGGCCGACGGCCGCACAACAGTACTGTCTACCGGTATTCGCTCAACCTTTTTAATCCTGGCGTCCTGCCCGTATACGGAAATAAGAGACAATAAAAAAACGGATAATAATAAATATCGTTTCATAATGATTTAATATTTACTGTGGTAACTGAAAATGCCATTTCATGTCGGAAGGCGCTTTGGTGGTGATTTTTCCTTTTCCGGATTCGGAATAATATATGCGGTTCCAGCCTTTTTTCAGTGAAACTGCAATATTCGTACCGCCAGTGACGTCAACATCCTTGTCCACATAGACGAAAAAGCATATCGTACTTTTGTCATTGGTAGCATGGAGATAATACCCCTTAAGGTAGTCTTTGCTATCGAACCCCAGGAAATCGACATCAATTGCCTGGGCTTTTGTTTCGGTGAACTTGAGGGTTCCGGATACCTTAAAAACGTCTTGAAAGAGTTTGTCGATATCCATCAGATGCTGGTTGGGTATAGCAGGAAGGTTGATGGTAAACCCTCCATTGCTGTACGCAACGTTGCCGCATTCAGTTCCACGTACCTGACCTTCGCTGATATATGCGCCGATAACCGCGTACACGGTTGTTGCGCCTCCGCTTTCAACCGCTGCCGTAACCAGGCCGTTGAACCCGCCGGATACAAGAGGTTCGCCTTTATCCTTCTGACATCCGCTAAAAAACATCATGGCAATTGCAACGATTGCCGTGATTCTACTGATTTTTATTACTTTTTTCATTTGATTTATATTTAATGGTTTAA
>Ga0209737_10003855_pt1 | contig 10490 bp, 13 predicted proteins | sample TergutCu122P3_FD_187284 | JGI IMG/M metagenome (GOLD analysis project Ga0209737, IMG submission 187284) | Cubitermes ugandensis P3 segment gut microbial communities from Kakamega Forest, Kenya - Cu122 P3 (SPAdes) (version 2) | ecosystem: Host-associated > Arthropoda: Insects > Digestive system...
CCCTCGGTTCGTTGACCACTTTCTTTTCGGGACTGAAACCGCAGCTTGATATCGTTTCCCCCATATTAAAAGCTGTCCCCGAAATCAGCGGGAACAAAACGGTTGTGACTTCCCTATCGGGTGGAATAGAAGTGCAGAACCTCACCTTCCGTTACAACGAGGGTGGCAAGAACATATTAGACGGTATTAATATCAAAATCCGCTCGGGGCAGTATGTGGCAATTGTAGGCAAAACAGGCTGTGGCAAATCCACATTGGTACGGCTGTTATTAGGTTTTGAAAAACCAAACAAGGGTGCGGTCTACTACGACGGTAAGGACATTACCAAGCTTGACCTGCCATCCCTGCGGCGCAAAATTGGCGCGGTATTGCAGGGTGGCAAGCTGTTTACGGGTGATATTTTTTCCAACATCGTTATATCCGCACCCAACCTGACCCAAGAAGACGCTTGGGAAGCGGCACGGATTGCTAGCATTGACAAGGATATAGAAGATATGCCGATGGGTATGCACACCATCATCACCGAGGGTAGCGGCGGTGTTTCGGGTGGGCAGAAACAGCGGCTTATGATAGCACGCGCAGTGGCACCAAAACCGAAAATCCTCATCTTCGACGAATCCACGTCCGCGCTTGATAACATCACGCAGAAACAAGTTGCTGACGCGCTGGCGAAGCTCAAATGCACCCGCATCGTCATCGCCCACAGGTTGTCCACCATCAAGGACTGCGACAAAATCTTCGTGCTGGATGATGGTAAAATCATCGAAGAAGGTAACTTTGAACAACTTTATGCAAATAAGGGATATTTCCACGAGCTAGTAAGCCGCCAAATGATAACGTCTGCATAAAATTTTTGTCACAAACTTTCGGTTTGGTTGTATAAACGGTAGAAGGATTAATTAAGGAGGTGAGCGTATGGACGAATTTGAGCAAAAGCTGAAACAACTTTTCGACGCGCAGGATTTTTTCCGTAACCCCGGACTCGAAGCAGTCATAAAGAATGCAAGTATTCCGGAAGAAAGCATACGCTCCCTTGACGATGACGAACTGGAATTCCTGTTCGCCGCCGGAGACCTTCTTGCCGTTCATGAAAAGGAGGACGGACGCGGCAATGAAGAATCAAAAAAATGACGGAAACACCGCTCTGTCCGAACAGATTTTCAAAGAGTACAAATCCCGGATATACGGCTACATAATCAGTAAAGGTATTCCGTTTTCTGACAGGGACGATGTATTCAACGAAATAATGTTAAAGGCGGTTTCCTATGAAGCGCGGTACGATGGCAATAAAAGCTCCCTTTCCACATGGGTATACATGATTTGCCGCTCGGTGGTCGCCAACTATTTTAAAGCAAAACGGACAACGTTTCCGCTTAATGAAGCTATACCCTCAGACTTCAAAGTGGAGGACGGTTTAGAACTTGAGGAGCAGCTTGATAAACTAGCGAAGCAGCTCAATCGCCTGCCAGAGCGGGAGCGGAAAATAATTGTACTAAGGTTTTACAAGGATATGGAATACGGCGAAATCGCCGGGACGATGGGAATATCGGAAGCTAACGCAAGGAAAATCTATTCACGGGCACTTAACAAACTGCGAACATGGATGTAAAACCCCGTGCAAACTACATCCCGTCATTGCGGGCTTGACCCGCAATCTCACAGAATCATAATAAAAAAATAGGAGGAAAGCAAAATGGAAAACAAAAAAACACAACTTGACGAAAACATGGAAAACACCTTGGTGGAACTTGACGATGACGAACTTGACGCGGCAGCGGGCGGTACGGGAGCGGCACAAGCGTTGGTGCAAAAAAAAGCAAAAGAAGAAGGTTATACTTATCATGTAAAAAGTTTCATTGTTGCCACGAAATGTGAATCTTGCGGTAAAAAACACATTTTCGCAAAGCGGTATAATAATGCTATCCCTTTTCATGAAACTTGTAAATGTTTTAATTGCAATACTACGTGGCGTCAAATCCGGCATCAACCATCACTCACATTTCACAAATGAAGAAGGAGGAACACACAATGGAAAACTTAAAAAACGGCACAATACCCCTTGACGACGATGACCTCGACGCGGTGGCGGGTGGCAAAAAAGACAACAGATGCCCCAAATGCGGCAGTAGTAATTTCAGCCACAATAATGCCCACCAGCATAACACTTGCAGAGATTGTAATCACAGATGGGGCCCGGGAGCATAATTTTAAGAGGATTATATTAATGAAAAATACAATTATCGCCTTGCTGGCATTAATAATGGCACTCACCTTCGCCGCCTGTTCGAGTAGTGGCACGCAGGAAACGAAAGTCCTCGGCATCGTAATCCCAAACGCGACCCATGACTTTATGGCCGAGAGCATACGGCACGCCGAGGCGGGTGCTAAGGAAATGGCACAAACCTTCGGCGTGGAATATAGGTTGCTTATTTCCGAAAGCTCCGCCGAGCAAGCACAGCAAATTGATACGCTTATCAATGAAAAAGTGGACGCACTCGTTTTGTGGCCCCACAACGGTGAGGAATTAAAAGACAGCACCGAAAGAATCGGGGCTGCGGGTATCCCCCTTGTGGTGTACGACCGCTTGATTCCGGACTTCACACCCACTGCTTGGGTCATGGGCGACAATGAGGGACTTGGACGTTTGGCGGGCGAGTATTTTAGCCGATTCTTCGCGGATGAATTGGCAAACGGCGAAGTTTATTACCTTGAGTTTAAAGGCGACACCTCCACTGTACCCAAGCAGCGCAGCGGCGGCTTCCATGAAAGACTGCACAACAGTTTTAAACGCGTGGGCGAACCCTTTATCACCTACTACCAACGGCAAACGGCAATGGAACAAATGGCGGAATTTTTAACATCAAACCCGGACGCGGAAAAAGTGCAAGCAATTTTTACCCATGACGACGAAGTTGCGCTGGGTATATTAGATGCAATCAAAAATCATGGGGACGCGCTTAATATCAGGCTGATTTCGGGCGTAAGCGGCGATAGGAACTACCTCGATACCTTCGCGCCCGTTTTAGGGCAGTTTGGAATCGCGCAAGTCACATACGAATATTCGCCGTCGATGGTCAGGAACGCTGTCGAAGCCGGAATGAGGCTGCTTGCCGGTGAGGATTTATCGGGCTTAATCCTTGTGCCTACCTTTGAGGTGGATAACCAAAACGAAGCGGAGTACCGAAGTAGCGAAGTTTATATTACACGGTACAGCCAATAAAAAATTAGGAGGAACACTACCATGACACTAACACAAAAATTTGCGGAACTCACTCCCGAACATCTGGAGCAGTTTAACACCGTAAAGGACGCAGCGGGGCTGGAAGCCTTCGCGGCACAACACGGCATCGAATTTACCGAAGAAGAAAAAGCAAAGCTGGCGCAATATTTACAAGACGGGCTGCTCCCCATCGACGACGACGACCTCGACGCGGCGGCCGGGGGATGGCATGATATTATTCTGTGTTCGCACCCATACTGGGTGCATGCCGAAGGATTCAGTTGGGTAGAATGCGAATACTGCCACCGAACGCAGGTAAAGTCGCTGAAACCGAGGCTACTGCCCGGCAATCGTCTCTGTGGTTTTGAAGACTGTAAGTGCTTCGCATGCTCTAGTAATTGGAAGACAATTGTTATTTGCGAAAGAACCGGCAGAGTACGTAGGTGGGACAGCAGATGGGTGGATTGTATGTGTGGAATACATGTCAAATAGTTCTTTGCGAAATTAGCGGCAGAGTACGTGCGTGGGACAACAGATGGGTGGATTAATAGGAGGAACACACAATGGAAAATTTTGAAAACAGTGCAATTCCCCTTGACGACGATGACCTCGACGCGGCGGCAGGTGGCACAGGCGTACAGGAAAGCACGGAAACAAAGTGTTCCGCTTGTGGTAGTACCGATTTACAATTACAAGGTACAGCAAAAAGGTGCAATGTTTGCCGTAATATTATGATTGAGGCAAATCATTAAGCTTGAATATAATGAAATGGAGAATTCTCCTATGATATGTAAAAAATTAAAGTTGGTATTTTTACCCATAATGGTTCTTCTTGCGGTACTTTTGGCTTGCTCCCCCGCAAATGATATGGGGGAAGCAAACCTTCCGCAGGGTTACTTAGGACAGCTTTCGGATGGTGATATTCTTACGACACTCGAAAACGTCTGGAACAGCCTTCCCGAAATAGTGAATGACGACTTGAAAGCAATCGGCGGCGATGTTTTGGACAGCGGGTATATAACAGGCTTTAACATCCGCAATACCGCGTATTCCGTCGCGTTCGAAACCGAGCGAACTTTACTTTACAGCCATTCAAGCCGCCAGCATATCCGTGAGCTTATAGCATTACTGGCGTCGCTGGATATTAACGCCCGTGTCGCGCTAGAGCCGAAAACATCATGGTATTACTGGGATGGGCTTAATTATGACCAAGAATATGACATACATTTCGAGTTTGAGACCATAGACGATAAAATCCGCTTTGACGGGATTATTAAGGAACACGCCCAGCGGCGGGAGGACGCCCAAAACTTGCTGACCGACAGTTGGTGGGCACCGCTTTATGCTTCCGGTACTACGGTGGACGCGCAGTATAAACGAATCGTAAATAACTCTTTTTTCTTTGAAGACACCAATTATTATATCGTGTCTTACGGGCTTAACAATGAGACTTTGGATATTGTCATTCAAGAATTTGAAGCCCGCGGCGCAATCGCCATACTGTCACCGATTTACGTGAATATCGCTTTTTACGATTATTTGGTTGCTAATCTTATAGACACGGGAGAAACGGAATGAATGAAAGCAAACAGGGGTTACAATACAAAAAAACTGCCTATATGAAAAGAGTAATCGCGCTTATTTTATCTTTGCTGTTTATTATATTTACGGGCACAGGCTGCACCAAGCAAAACCCTGCACCTGAAACAATAGACCTTTTAGCATGGGGCTCCCAAAAATTCCTTGAGAGAGCCGCCGCGGCCTTTCAGGAAGCCAACCCGCAATATACATACAATTTCACTATTGTATCCGTAGGTGAGGGTGATACCAAAACCCGTATGTTCGAAGACCTTGAAGCGGGCGCGGATGTATTTGTTTTTGCTGACGACCAACTCCGTGATTTGGTGAATGCCGGAGTTCTTTCTGAGGTTACTCATAACGTTGAAAACATAAAATCCCGCAATCTGCCTAATGCGGTAAGGAGCGCCACCCTTGACGGCAGATTAATGGCATATCCCCTGTCAGCGGACAATGGTTACTTCTTCTATTATGATAAAAGCGTAATTTCTGAAAGTAATGTCGAAAGCTTGGAAGCTATCATCGAAAGAAGCAGGGAAGCGGGTATGAAATTCACTTTCCCAATTGATGTTGGTTGGATTATTTCTTCTTGGTTTCTTGCACAGGGCGAATTTGGCATCGAAAACGGTCAGTTAATCTGCGATTTTAACAATGCAAATGGTCTTGCCGCCGCCGAGGCTATGCAAGCGATGCTTGATAGCGGTGCTTGGAGCAGGGGTTGGGCTGATGAGTTGGTCGAGGGTATCGGCGATACTTTGTCCGGCGGTGTCGGTGGCACTTGGATGGCGGCAGATATAAGTGAAAAACTTGGCGAAAATTATGGTGCGGCAAAACTACCTACCGCCACTATCGGCGGCCGGCAGGTACAGCTTTCCAGCTTTATAGGTTGTAAATTAGTAGGTGTCAATAATCGTTCTGATGTTCTTGTCCATGCGATGGATTTCGCTGATTTTCTCACAAGCGAAGCCATGCAGCTTCTGAACTTTGAGATGTTTGGTATCGGTCCTTCCAACGAAAATTTGGCGAACAACGATACGATCAGGCAAAATCTCGCAATTTCCGCATTGATTTTTCAAGCCAGACATGCGCATTTCCAGCGCGATGTCCCGGGGATATTTTGGGAAGCAGTCGAGGAGTTTGGCAATAGCCTGATAATCGGCAGCACCTCATCACTTCAAGAGCTTTTAGATGAAATGGTTGCAAAATTACAGTAATAATTGATATCAATCTGTATTTGTAGTATTATATTGAAATAACACTACAGGAGATACCAATGAAAAAGTACGAAAGCCTGACCAAAGCGGAGCTTACCAGTTTATTAAACGAGCTGGAAGCAAATTATGATGAAATGAAAAGAAAGGGTTTAAACCTCGATATGTCGCGGGGAAAACCTTCACCTGAGCAACTTAATTTGAGTAATGAGTTGTTAAAAATAGATATTTTTACTGCAAAAGACGGTACGGATTGCCGAAATTATGGTGGTTTAACCGGAATAACGGAAGCACGCCAATTATTTGCGGATATTTTGGACGTTCCGGCAGAAAACGTGATGGTTGCAGGAAATTCTAGCCTTAATATGATGTACGACATGCTTTCCCGTTCGGTGACCCATGGAGTAATGGGTTCAATCCCGTGGTGCAAGCTGGAAAAGGTGAAATTCCTTTGCCCGGTTCCCGGTTATGACCGTCATTTCAAGATGAGCGAGTTTTTTGGTTTTGAGATGATTAATATTCCAATTAAGGATACCGGTCCGGATATGGAGCTTGTGGAAAAATATGTCAGCGATGATGCTGAAATCAAAGGGATTTGGTGTGTTCCAAAGTACTCCAATCCCCAAGGTATAAGTTTCTGTGATGAGACGGTGAAGAGATTTGCCAGGTTGAAACCGGCGGCACCTGACTTCCGTATTTTTTGGGATAATGCGTATGCAGTCCATCATTTTGATGAAAATAATCATGATGTCCTGTTAAATCTTTTCGTTGAATGTGAAAAAGCCGGAAACCCGGATTTATTGTATGTGTTTGGGTCTTTTTCCAAAATAAGTTTTGCCGGGGCGGGTATATCGGCGATAGGGGCATCAAAAGCAAATTTGGATTTTATCCAAAAATCACTGGCAAACCAAACGATTGGTTTTGATAAGTTAAATATGCTTCGGCATGTTGAGTTTTTTAAGGATTTGTCCGGTATCAAGAGTCATATGAAGAAGCATGCCGCGATTATCGCGCCCAAGTTTGATGTGGTTCTCTCTTGCCTTACGAAACAGCTTGGTGGTTTGGAGATAGCGAAATGGCAAAATCCCAAGGGTGGATACTTTGTTTCATTTGAGACTTTGCCGGGTTGTGCCAAGCAAGTTATTTCATTATGTAAAGGTGCCGGGGTTACAATGACGGAAGCCGGAGCAGCATTTCCATATGGAATTGACCCGGATGACAGTAATATCAGAATCGCGCCTTCATTTTTAACCGAGGCGGAGCTTGGGTCGGCGATGGAATTATTTGTTTTGTGTGTGAAGTTGGCGAGTGTGCGTAAAAAATGTGAAGAGATTTTCTAACTCTTATAAAACCAAGAGTAAGAAAATCTAAAGCTTCACATGGGAAGAATGCAATAAAACCTGCATTCTTCCAGGTTTCTGGAAAGGTTTGGTTATAAGATGGAAGAAATTAAACGTTTAAAGCGGGAGCTTGTCCACAAAGGAAAAGTAATAGATTTTTACCAAGATACGATGCTGATGCCCAACGGTAATACTACCAAGTGGGATTTAATCGACCACAAAGGTGCAGCGGCGGTAGTCGCGGTGCGGGATGATGGTAAGTTGGTGATGGTCAGACAGTACCGTAATGCCTTGGAGCAGGTCACCCTGGAACTTCCGGCAGGCTGCGTTGATTACCGGGGTGAACCGACTATTGATGCTGCCCGTCGCGAATTGACGGAAGAAACGGGTTATACTGCCGAGTCACTTGAGATTTTGATTTCTATTTTTACCACAGTGGCTTTTTGCAATGAGAAAATTGATATTTATGTTGCGAAGGGTTTAAAACCGGGTAAGCAGAATTTGGATGAAAATGAATTTATCAATGTTGAAGCTTATGATGTTGATGATTTGTGTCGGATGATTTATGATTTGGAAATTCAGGATTCCAAGACTGTTGCGGCGATTATGGCGTATAAGAATAAGTATTGTTCATAAATTCTATAGCATTAGTTAGACAAGCCGGCATATAATGTAAAAATCAGTTTTCGGGATAATTGGACAACATGGGTAGAAGAGAGACCGAGCGTTATCTGAAATGGCTTTTTGCATTTGCCTTAAGTTTTTTTTCCGGCATTTTAATAATGAATATCACTAAAGTTTATTTTTTAAACGATGATGGCATTTTAAATTTCAGCACGTTAAGCCGTCTTAGGTACCTTCGCGTAGATGGAACACTGTTATTAAGATATACTCTTTTGGAGAGGTTGAAAACCGCTTTTGTCTTGATTGTTTTCTCAACAACTTTCATTGGTATAGCTGCTTCATATATTTTTGTGGTATGGCAGGGGGCTTTGACGGGGATGCTTTTGACGGCCGCCGTTATCCGGTATGGTTTTAAGGGTATTATTTTGGTGTTGGCAGGGTCGTTTCCCCAGCAACTTCTTCTGATACCGGCATGGGTAATGCTTCTTAATTGGTGTTATCAATTATGTTGCAAGTTTTATTTTCCCAATCGTGACACCGAAATTGTGTCAAACCAAAGACATTATCTTGTCAGAAAATGTATTATTCTGTTATGGATATTTGGAGTTGTCATAATAGCAAGCATTTTAGAAAGTTATGTAAACCCAATTATTTTAACGGAGTTATTAAAATTGTTTTAAGAAATCTACATCTTGTATATTTTTTCTTAATAATTACGACATCTTGTACTTTCCAAAAAAAGACTAAAAATAGCGTAAAATAAAGGAAAAATGTGCTTGCATTTCTCTTTGAATGTGATTAAAATGGTAGTTACCAGTAATAGGGTTCAATGAGGGAGTAGTTATGGAACATGTAATAAATTCATTCATTTCTTATTTACATAATGTCAAGAAGACCTCTGATAACACAGCAATGTCTTATCGCCGGGACTTGAAAAAAGTATACAACTTTATGCAAGAACAGGGGATTGGGGATGTTAAAGAGATAACAGTTACAAATCTTAATTCATATATTTTATATCTTGAGAAAAATAAATTTTCCGCCTCAACGATTTCCCGTAATATTGCTTCAATTAAGGCTTTTTATTATTTTATGTTAAAAGAGGGGATGGTACCTGAGGATGTTTCCGATGTTTTGAAAGCACCGAAAATCGAAAAGAAGGTTCCCGGGGTATTATCCACTTCCGAGATTATCCGTTTGCTGGACCAACCAGCCGGGATTTCACCGAAGGAGTTGCGGGATAAAGCGATGCTTGAGCTTCTTTATGCGACAGGTATCAGGGTTTCGGAGCTTATTTCACTTAAGGTTTCGGATTTGAATTTGCAAATGGGTTACATTATTTGTTTTGATGCTAATCGGAAATCCGGCAAGGAGCGGATTATTCCTTTCGGAAATGCTGCCCGTACCGCGATTATGAAGTATTTGAGCAGTGGTCGGGAGCGAATGATAGAAGATCCGGAGAATGTATTTTTATTTGTTAATTGTTCGGGACAGCCGATGAGCCGTCAGGGTTTTTGGAAGTTGATAAAGTTTTATGCGAGGAAAGCTGGTATTAATACTGATATTACACCTCATACGTTAAGGCATTCTTTTGCCGCCCACTTAGTTGAGAATGGGGCGGATTTGCAAATTGTCCAGGAGATGCTTGGGCATTCTGATATTTCGACTACCCAGATTTACGCCAATATGCACCATAACCGGATGCGGGATGTGTATGCGAAAGCGCATCCGCGGAGGTGAGTGTTAATTTTGCAAGAAAACACATAGGATTAAACCAATAATTATCCCAACGAGAGCAAATACAGTTGGGATTCTGCTTTTGGTGGTGACGATGGATTGGGGTAGGATTTCGCCATATACCACATAGAGCATCGCACCCCCGGCGATTGAGAAGGATAGGGCAAGGGCAAGGTCGGAAACACCACCAATTAAGACGCCTATCAGTGCACCGATTACGGTGGTTGCCCCGGTAAGCATTACAAGGAGGATGGATTTGGTTTTGGTTAATCCTCCGGTCATAAGTGGGGCGGATATAGCCATTCCTTCGGGGATATTGTGTAGTCCTATCATTATAGCGAGGGTAAGTCCGAGGGTGGCATCGTGGTATCCGGCAGCACCCATTGCGAGGCCTTCGGGGATATTATGCAAGGCGATGGCGACGAGCATGATTATTCCGGAGCGAAGCAAGCTTTTTTTATTTTCAAGCATTTCATTGGAATGAAAAAATTCGGCGTATGATTCGTGCAAATTTGCCGAGGATTTTGTTGTGGTTGTGATTTTATCCATTACATCATTTAATATTAGGACGATTATTGCCCCGGTTATTAATCCGATAACGGTTATCCAGATGTTTGAGTGGTTGATTGCTTCGGGTATCAGTTCGAAGAAGACGATACTGGTCATTACGCCACCGGCAAGTGATAAGAAGATGCTTATCATTTTTTCGGTGCGGTTTCCAAATGTGGCGGTTATGACCCCGCCTAGTCCCATGCCGATAACCCCGGCGAGTAGGCTAAG
>Ga0209737_10003856_pt1 | contig 10487 bp, 10 predicted proteins | sample TergutCu122P3_FD_187284 | JGI IMG/M metagenome (GOLD analysis project Ga0209737, IMG submission 187284) | Cubitermes ugandensis P3 segment gut microbial communities from Kakamega Forest, Kenya - Cu122 P3 (SPAdes) (version 2) | ecosystem: Host-associated > Arthropoda: Insects > Digestive system...
CCCCCCACTGCCCCAAACCCCACCGGGGGCGGCGGGCGGCCTCCCCCGGAAACCGAAGAAGCGGACAAAGCCCCTTGCGCCCCCCCCGGGGAATGCGCTATAGCCTCCCCCAGTGCTCAAAACACTTCACAAAGCGGTCTTTCCGCGCCCGACAGACGTGGCTTTTTTGTACCATGTCTGGCCGGGTGTGAGACGGATACAATACCCGAAAGGGGAAGAAGTCCGCCGTCCTTTGTGCGGTTTTGAGCACCCGGTCACCTCTCAAAAAGAGGGCCGCTACTCAAAAAAACACAAAGGAGGGCCAGAAATGGCTTACAAATACACGACAGAGCAGGACTTGCAGCAGCGCCCCCCCAAACGCACCCTGTTGGACTTGCCGGTGGTGGGGCCTCCACCCCCGGAAACAGAGGAAGAGGAAAACCCCCCTCCTGAAATGCCACCCCACGCTTTGAGCCGCCAAACGAGCTAACAAACCGGTCTAGGGCCTGTCCCTCAATGAGGATTTTTGTTTCCTGGTGGCTTGCGGGGAGGCTTTTGCGAAGGGAGTGCACTCAAGTGCATGACCTGAGCAAAACCGAGCCGCAAGTCGCCAGGGAACAAAAAGACCATTGAGGGACAGGCCCTAAAACGGAATATCATCCTCCATCGGCTCAGGCCCACTGTCCGGGTAGCCACCCATGCCGCCCTCATCTCGCCTTCCGCTGCTCTCCATTTTTCGGCCGTCGGGGCCTGCGCTTAAGAAGCATACGTTGGAAACCACCACCTCCGTGGTGTAGTTTTTCTTTCCCTCCTTGTCGCTCCACTCCCGCGTCTGCAAACGCCCTTCCAGGTAGACTTGTCGGCCCTTCTTCAGGTATTCGCCGCATAACTCGCCGAGTTTGCCCCATACCACAATGCGGTGCCACTCCGTGCGCTCCTGCTTTTGTCCGTCTTTGTCCTTCCAGCTTTCACTCGTCGCAATGCGAAAATTCGCCACCGCCTGGCCGCTGGGCGTAAACCGGACTTCCGGGTCCACCCCCAAATGGCCAACGAGAATGACTTTATTGACTCCTGCCATAAAGTTTTGCCTTTCTGTTGTGTGCTTGCCTTGCCAACGGGCCCAGGGCTTGCTTGCCAAAACCCTGCGCCCACTTCTTTGCTGCTTGCTGGTAAAACGCTAGACCGCTTTTACCTTGAATTGATCTGCTGCGACCCACATTTTGCGTACATCTTCTCGCGCTTCCTCCTTCGGCCATCCTCGACGTGGCTTCGGCCACACCTCCGGGGGCCGAAGTCCGGGCCGCGAAAATCTGTACGCAAACTGTGAGTCTCGCGACAATCACCTCAAGGTAAAAACGGTCTAGACCACTTTTGCTCTCCAAAGCGCCTTGCCTTTCGCGAAACCTGCCTTTCGCAAAACCTGTCTTTTGCAACCATGGAAGCTCGTCGCCCGGGCCCTGCTTCAATGCTTTTTGCAGTCCGTTTTCTTCGTTGGCTTATTTCAGAGTCTCCAACCTCTGCAAGAGGCTTGAAACCTTTTTTTGAGGCTCCCTCTTCGCTGCGACTGCCGCTTTGAATGCTTCCTGCAACCCCAGGGCCCTTTCTGCTCCTTTTGAAAAAACCGACACCAACATATCCATCGCCACAAGGGTTTCCTCCTCGGGAGCCTGCAAAAGTCCTGCCACCATCTCCTCCGGGGCGCTCTCTGCGACGGCTGCCAAACCCTCTGTCAGCGGTATCTGCAGTCGAGAGTACCTCTGGGCCCAAGGCGCCAACTTCAGCAATGCCGAAATGGCCTCGGCGGAGCCGGTAGCGGCTGTTTCAATGAGGGCATTGAGTCCCGGAAAGGGAATTCCCATTTGCAAGGAGAGGGCATTGAGTGCGTCCAGGAGTGCAGGCTGTGTGTCCAAACTCTCGACGACGGCGGCGGCAATTTCGGCATCCTTGGAGTCCAAACCGTAGAGGGTGTCCACAATCAACACGCGGGAGACGGGGTGGGGCTCGCTGCGTAACATTTCCTGAAGCAGGCTTCGTCCCTTTCTGTCTTTGGCCAATGTCGCATAGGTTTTCACTTGGCGTTTGAAAGTTTCCAGGCCGCCGCTTTCAATGCGTATGGCCGGCTTGAGGGGCTGTCCTACGCTGGCGAGCAGGGCCACCAGTGCGTCAATGGAGCGGGTGACTTCCGGGTTGCGGGAGGAGGTATCATTCACCAATACGGAGAAGACGAAGCGCTGCTTGTTCATCCCCTGCGCATAGCCCGAAAGCGCGGAGACGTTTTCCAAAGTCCCCGTCTTCGCACGCAGCCTTCCTTCCGCCTGGGAGCCTGCAAAGCGGGAGCGCAAAGTCCCGTCCCTGGCTGCAATGCCCAAAGAAGAAATGAATTCCGGTGAAAACAAAGCCTCCTCAAACATATAGCGCAGGAGGCGGTTGGTTTGGGCCGCTGAAAACCGGTTGGCGTCGTTAAGGCCAGAGCCATTGCGCATGACATAGCTTCCGCGGGGGATGCCGACTTCCTTCTCCAGGAATTCGGCCACCGCCTCCAGGCCGTTGGCATGGGTGGCGGGGAACCCCCGGTGGAGGCCGCCCATGACTTTGATGAGTTGCTCGGAGACGAAGTTGGAGGAGTTTTTGTTCACCCGTTTGAGGATGATGTTGAGGGAGTCGCTCGACGCGGTATGGAAAAGCTCGGCCGACGAGGGGACTTTCCCCAGGACGACTTGCCCGTGGACCCGGACGCCATGCTGGGCCAAAAGCACCTTCAGGGTGTGGCCAAAATAGCTGGCGGGGTTTTCAATGCGTCTCCATACAACCCAGGTGCCCTTGCCGATGGGGACATGCCCCCGGACTTCAATTTCCTGTCGGCGCATGGAAGCCGTCACGTTGGGCTTTTCGGCTTCCAGGTTGCTTCGGACGACAAAGCGCCTCTGGGTTGCCTTCCCCGTCAGCAGCTTGGAGTTAAGCCGGAAGTATTCGCTGGCAGGCTCAATCTCGACAATGGCCGCCTGCCCTCTTGCGGCTCCTGGGCGCAAATAGACGGCGATGGCATTCCAGTTGAGGGACAAGGCCCCCGTCGGCGCCAGATAGGCTTTGTCCCCTTGCTCCTGATCATACCCGGCTATCCACTTCTCCCCGTCGAAGTTGCTTTCGTCGAGGACCAAGTCTCCTCTCACCTCCTTCAAACCTTGACGTGAAAGCTCCGCGGCGATCGCATAGAGGCGCTCTGTCGTCATGCTGGGGTCTCCATTCCCTCGGACAAAGAGGGTGCGTACGCGACCATTCTGCGGAAGCTTGTCGACAAAAAACTCCGTCTCAAAACGATGGTCCGGCCCCAGAAGGCTGAGCGCCGCCGCCGAGGTAAACAGCTTCACGTTGGAGGCCGGATTCAACAAATCTCCTGCGGCATATTCAAAAACAGTGCTCTTATCGTCTAAGCTGATAACTTGGAAAGAGATGCGCGAAGACTTCAAAACACTCTGCTCAATGGCATCCGAAAGCGTATTGCGAAGCAACTCGCGCTCGTTCGTGTTAGAAGCACCAAAGAAGGATGAAGCAAAAAAAAGAATTGTAGCGAACGAAATCATCACAGTGGATTATGTTTAAGGTAGAGATAGAAGCAATTCATCCAACCAGGAGAAGGGAAAGCAACTCATATGTACAACTTCAGACCTCAAAAGGCCGCAAATGTTTTGAGGTCCTCTTGTGAGACAACAACTCAAGTTCCACAATTTTTGCTGGCGTCCGCCGGAATTGGCGATGCTGGCCAAACTCTCTCCAGGGCCAAACTTTTTGAGAGAGTGGCGCTCGGTTTTCCGAGCGTGAAAAGCAATGGCCTGTGAGCACCTCTATCCCCCTTTTTGAAAGGTTTAACATGGAAGACATCAACGAATTTGAAATGGAACAAGCTTCCGGACAGGAAGTTGCCCGGAAGAAACCCGTCGCTAAAAAAGCGGTGAAAAAGCCCGCCGCTAAAAAAGAAGTGAAGAAGCCCGCCGCCAAAAAAGCGGTGAAGAAGCCCGCCGCCAAAAAAGCGGTGAAGAAACCTGCTGCCAAAAAAGAGGTGAAAAAGCCTGCCGCCAAAAAAGCGGTAAAAACGCCCGCTGCAAAAAAAGCGGTGAAGAAGCCCGCCGCTAAAAAAGCGGTGAAAAAGCCCGCCGCCAAAAAAGCGGTGAAAAAGCCCGTTGCAAAAAAAGTGGTGAAGAAGGCAGCTCCCAAAAAAAGAAAGTAGTCACATTCTGAATGAAGGGTTCAAACCGGCACGCTTGGTTGCGCTGCCGGTTTTTTTGTTTCCCCCCCCCCCCAGCCCCCGGGGGGCGAGCTGTGGGTTTTGCGACAGTCACTTCAACATAAAACCGGTCTGGTGTTTCGGAGGAAACAAAAATAGAAAGCAATCGAAAGCCAAGCGGATTAACCTGTTTTGTCGGAGGGTCTCCATATGCTCAAAGAATTTCGAACATTCATTGCTCGCGGCAACGCCATTGAAATGGCCGTAGGCATCGTCGTGGGTGCTGCTTTTACAAAAATCGTCAACTCGCTGGTGAACGACATCATCATGCCGCCCATCGGGCTTTTGCTGGGCGAAATCGACTTCAAGGGTTGGTTTATTGCGTTAAACGGCCAAGACTATGCCAACTTGGAAGCGGCCAAAGCCGCGAATGCGCCCACGCTGAATGTGGGGGTTTTTTTGAATACCACCGTTGAGTTTTTCATCATCGCCTTTTGTATTTTCGTCGTCGTCAAAGGGTTTAACAAGCTTGCCGCCGAGGCGCATACCGTTGCCAAAGGCCTTGTGAGCGCAGACAAAACGGAAGACAAAACGGCAGACAAACCCGCGGATGCTTCCAAAGACAAAACCTAAAACAGTCTAGGGACTGGCCTTCAATGTGGCGGGGGCAAAGGCATGGTTGAGGGGGCCATGGCCTTTGCCGGTGAGAATGTCTTTGCCGGCCAGCAGGGCTTTGTGGACATAGTGGCAGGCTTCGTTGACGGCCAGGGGGAGCGGTTTTCCAAGCGCGAGGTTGGCAGCAATGGCGGAAGAGAGGGTGCAGCCTGTGCCATGTGTATTCCGCGTTTCAATATAGCCATGCTCCACCTGTACGCAGGAGCCGTCGCGCTGTGCCAGCAAGTCCACCACCTTTTTTCCTCCCGCCGTAGGCAGTGGAAGGTGCCCGCCTTTGAGAAGCACCGCCTGGCTTCCAAAGTCCAGCAAGTCAAAAGCGGCCTCCCTCATCTGCTCTAAAGAGAGAATGTCGCGCCCCCCCAGGAGGGCCCCCGCCTCGTCGAGGTTGGGCGTTATGAGTGTGGCCAGAGGAAACAGCCAGCGCTTGAGTGCCGAGGGCACGTCGGCTTCGGCAAGCGCGTCTTTGCTGGAAGCCACCAGCACCGGGTCCACCACGAGGTTTGAAAGGAAAAACGCCCGGCAGCCCTCGGCCACGGCTTCGCAAATGGCCGCATTGGGGACAAGGCCTACCTTCGTGGCATCCACCTGGAAGTCCGACAGCACGGACTGCATTTGCGCGCGCACAAACTCAGGTGGCACCGGCAGCACCCCCTGCACACCCTGGGTGTTTTGGGCGCTCACACCCGTCTGCGCAATGCAGGAGAAACACCCCAGCGCCTGAGTGGTTTTGGTATCGGCCTGAAGCCCAGCACAGCCACCGCTGTCGGAGGTGGCGATGGCAAGCACCGTGGTATAACGAGAGGCGTGCATGGGTCGGACCGTTTCTGTTTTAAAGTGACTCTACACACTAAACCGGTTTCAGGTTGAAGTGAGTCTTTTTTCCCGTCGCCCCCGCGAAAGCGGGGGTCCAGGAGTGCAGTCGAAAAACCATTCACTTTATTTTCTTTAACAACGCAACCTGCTTTCGCAGGGGCGACTTCAGAGCAGCTCGCTTCAACTTAGAAGCGGTCTAGAGGCTTTTGATGGCGTTGATGAGCTCCAAAATGACCTTCTGGGCGTCACCGTAGACCATACGGGCATTGTCCAAATAGAAGAGGTGGTTTTCAATGCCGGCAAAGCCCACGCCCTTGCCGCGCTTCACAATGAGCACCTGTTTGGCCATGTCCGCGTTGAGGATGGGCATGCCATAAATGGGGCTGGTTTTGTCCGTGCGGGCGACGGGGTTGACGACGTCGTTGGCGCCAATCACCAGCACGGCGTCCGTGGAGGCGAAGTCGGCATTAATCTCATCCAAGTCAAAAATTTTGTCATAGGGGACGCCAGCCTCGGCCAGCAACACATTCATGTGTCCGGGCATACGGCCTGCCACGGGGTGGATGGCGAATTTGACGTCCACGCCGTTGTTTTCAAGCAGCTGCGCCAACTCCCAGAGTTTGTGCTGGGCTTGGGCCACGGCCATGCCATAGCCGGGGATGAAGATGGCTTTGGCGGCATAGGCCAGGGCAATGGCCGCATCCTGGGGGGCCGCCTCCTTCATGCTGCCTTTGACGGCCTCCGCGGAGCCCCCGCCTTCGCCGAAGTTGGAGAAAAGCACATTGGCCAAAGAGCGGTTCATCGCCTTGGCCATCAAATGTGTCAGGAGGCTGCCTGCGGCGCCCACCACAATGCCCGCAATAATCATCGCATTGTTTTTCAGTGCAAAGCCCTCAAAGGCCACCGCCAGGCCCGTGGCAGCGTTAAACAGAGAAATGACGACAGGCATGTCGGCGCCGCCAATAGGCACCGCCATCATCGCCCCGTAGGCCAGGGAGGCGGCGAAGAAGGCCACAATCAGCCACGCGGGGGGCTGAGGCAAAACAGCCATGGCAACGCCCATGGCGGCGGCGGCCAGCAAGACAGCGAAGTTGAGGTATTTCTGCCCGGCAAAGCGCCATACCTTGTCCATTTTGCCATCCAACTTGGCCCAGGCGACAACGCTTGCCGACAAAGAGACAGCGCCGATGAGGCCGCCGGCAATGGCCAGACTCAGGTGCGTCTTGGTATGCGAGGCATAATGCAGCACCGTAATGGCACCAATGGCCGCAGCGGCGCCCCCGCCCATGCCGTTATAGAGTGCAATCATCTGCGGCATGTCCGTCATTTCGACGCGCTTGCCCGACCACCAGGCCAAGGCGCCGCCGACGGCCAGCGCAAGCAAAATGAGCAGAAAATTTCCCATACCGGGAAAGAGGAAGGTAATGCCAGTGGCAGCGGCCATGCCCACGCCGGCCCAAATGACGCCTCTGCGGGCCGTCTTCGGGTGAGACATTTGGCGAAGGCCAAAAATGAAGAGAATGGCTACAATGAAATAGACAATTTCAATGAGAAGCTTCAGGCTCATGGCGCTCCCTTCGCTTTGCTGCTTTTAAACATTTCCAGCATGCGCTCGGTGACGACGTAGCCGCCGGCGGCATTGCCGGCCGCCAGCGCCACGGCGACAAAGCCGATGGTTTTTTCCAAGGCGGTGTTGGCTTCTCCCAGGGCTACCATGGCGCCGACAAGCACAACGCCGTGGATGAAGTTGGAGCCGGACATGAGGGGGGTGTGCAAAATGACAGGAACGCGGGAGATGACTTCAAAGCCGACAAAGCCGGCCAGCATGAATATGTAGAGAGCGAGTATGGTTGCTTCCATGGTTATCCTCCAGTCAACGCCAAAGTGGGGGCATGCCGAATGTTGCCCTCATAAACAAGAAGGCTTCCTGCCAACACCTCGTCCTCCAAATCCAAGGCCAGTTGTCCCTCCTTCACAAAGGGCGACAAAAAATTCAGCAAATTTTTGGCGTAGGTTTCACTGGCCTGCACGGAAATGGCGCTGGGCAAATTCAAAGGCCCCAGCACCAACACGCCACCATGCACCACCTCTTCTCCGGGCTTGGTTAGCTCGCAGTTGCCGCCGCCCTCTGCCATGATGTCTACCACCAGGGAGCCTGGCTTCATTCCCTCCACCATGGCCTTGGAAATAATTTTGGGTGCGGGCCTTCCGGGCAGCCCCGCGGTTGTTATAACAACGCCGGCCTGCGCCACATGCTTGCTGAGCACCTCCACCTGCTTGGCCTTCTCCTCTTCTGTCAGCTCCCTCGCGTAGCCGCCCTCGCCGGAAGCGTCTACCCCGGTGTCAATGAGTTTGGCCCCCAGGGACTCTACTTGCTCCTTGGCCGCCGCCCGTATGTCATAGGCCTCCACCTGGGCCCCCAGGCGCTTGCAGGTGGCGATGGCCTGAAGCCCCGCAACGCCGGCGCCTACCACAATGACTTTGGCGGGGCGGATGGTCCCCGCGGCGGTGGTTAACATGGGGAAGAAGAAGCTGGCGCGGCCTGCCGCAATGAGGGCGGCCTTGTAGCCGGCCACAGCAGCCTGGGAGGAGAGCACATCCATGCTTTGGGCCCGCGTAATCCGCGGAATCAACTCCAGGGCGAAGCAGGTTATTTTCTTTTGGCACATGCGGCGTACCACGGCCATGCGTTGGTGAGGTTGCACCATGCACAGCAAGGTGGCGCCATCGCGCATGGCGTTTAACTCGGTCAGCGTCGGCGGCTGGACTTTGAAGACAATGTCCGCCTCGGCAAGCACGGCTTTGAAGTCCTCCGGCACCGTCGCCTTCCCCGCGTAGGCCGCATCCGGGAAGAAGGACTCCGCCCCCGCCCGGCTTTCTATGTATACCTGGGCGCCCAAGCGTCCAAAACGCTCCGCGGTGCCCGGGTCCAAAGCAACGCGGCGCTCCCCAATTTGGCTTTCTTTCATGACAGCAATGCGTAGACTCATTTCTTCGACTCTTGGTGAAAGTGTGCCCAGTTGCGCAACGGCCTACACGACAGCCCAAACAACAGCGCAAAGCCTGCCCTTTGCTATTTCTCAAATTGCGCCGGGAGGCAACTCTTTCTGTTCAAATGTTTCCTGTCCGGCAAGCGGAGGCAGTGTAGTTGAAGGCGTGGACAACACAGGTGTGAGAATGGCTTCGCGGTGGGCCATGCGGCATTAGACCGGTTTTGGGTTGAAGTGAGTCTTTTTTCCCGTCGCCCCCGCGAAAGCGGGGGTCCAGAGCTGCGTGGTTAAAGGAAATAAAGTCAATGGTTTTCCGACTGCACTCCTGGACCCCCGCTTTCGCGGGGGCGACGGGGAGGGCAGCTCAACTCAACTATTGCCTGTCCGGCAAGCGAAGGCAGTGTAGTTGAAGGCGTGGACAACACAGGTGTGAGAATGGCTTCGCGGGGGCGACGGGGAGGGCAGCTTAACTCAACTTAGAACCGGTCTAGACAGAAAGGGAGCTCTGGACGCCATAAGAGAACCCTGAAGGGTTGCGCTTTGGGCGAGGTTTTGCTGAAACAAGCCCATGGACGAGCCTCAAAACGAAGAGCCTCAAGCAGGGCCGCCCGAGGGTTGGGACGGCATACTGGAGGGAGAAGAAGCCCTCTACAAAGAGGTGGTGGAAGTTTCAAAGAAGGCGGCCAGCGAGGGCAATGCCACCGCCCAGTACGCCTTGGGGACTGCCTACTATTTCGGCAAGGGCCTGCCCGTTAACTGGAAGGAGGCCTTCGAGTGCTATTTTAAGGCCGCCACCCAGGGCTTGCCGCATGCCCAGTACAACCTCGGGGTTATGTACGAGAAGGGGGAGGCCTGCCCCCCAAACCCCCAGAAGGCCTTCCTCTGGTATGAAAAAGCCGCCACCCAGGGCTTTGCCAAGGCCCAGCACAATTTGGCCGCCCTCTGGGAGGCGGGCCTGGGCACCCCCCCAAACCCCCAGAAGGCCGCTTTCTGGTTTGAGGAGGCGGCCAGGCAGGGGGATGTACGCGCGCAATACCGCCTGGCTTTGCTGTTGTTGAAAGAGGAGGCGCTGCCTTCGCCGCCGCCCCCGGTACAGGCGCCTGAAAACCTGCCGCCGCCCATGCCGCCCCAAGCGCTACCCGAGACACCGCTGGCAATGCCACTGGACATGCCGCCTGCTTTTTCGGAGCCGCTGCAGGCAGGCCTCTACTGGCTGCAAAAGGCCCTGGAGCAGAATTTTGCGCCGGCCAAATACACCATGGGGTTTTTGTTGGAGCACGGCGTAGGCCTTGCCCAAAACCTCGAAGAGGCCCGCCGCCTCTATGCCCAGGCCGCCCTCCGGGAGTTGCCGGAAGCCAAGGCCGCCTTGGAGCGTTTAAAATAGCCATGCCCCTGTTTGGAAGCGAGGCCCAGCAGGTAGTGCAAGAGGCCAATGCCAGCCTGGTGGGGGCTTTTGTGCAGAAAATTTCGGCGCCCACGCCGAGGGAGGTTTTTTTGGAGCTCCGGGCGCCGGGCAAAAGCTGGCGGCTTTTGCTTTCGGCGGACATGCAGACGGGGCGGCTTTCTCTGGCTAAGGAGCGTCCAGCGGCGCCCAAGCAGCCGCAGTCCATTCAGCAGGCCCTGCGCAAACACCTCCTGGGGGCGAAGCTTGTGGAAGCAAGGGCGCAGGCGGGCATATGGCTTTTATGGCAGCGCGCCGAAAGGAGGCTATGGCTATGGGCCAACTGGAAGCAAGGCTATATAGCCCTCGGAGAAGCCGAAGGGGCGTGGCTGAGTTTTTCTTCAAAGCCGCCAGAGGGCCTGAAGGT
>Ga0209737_10003858_pt1 | contig 10486 bp, 5 predicted proteins | sample TergutCu122P3_FD_187284 | JGI IMG/M metagenome (GOLD analysis project Ga0209737, IMG submission 187284) | Cubitermes ugandensis P3 segment gut microbial communities from Kakamega Forest, Kenya - Cu122 P3 (SPAdes) (version 2) | ecosystem: Host-associated > Arthropoda: Insects > Digestive system >...
GCGTTGTGACAAAGTATGAATTGTTGAAACATCTGCGCAGTAAAAGAGTATTGATATTCATCGGCATCGCGGCACTGCTGCTGGCGCTTGTGACCGCGTTGCTGATCCTTGTCGGCGACGGATTGCCCGACGATCCGAAATCGTTCATGGAAGCGTATCTCAGTTTCGTGTTCCTTATGGTGATCATTGGCGTCTCTTTGGTGTTCGCGCCCGTGGTCGCGGCCGAGTTCGAAGAACGCACCGCGTTGCTGATGTTCCCCAAGCCGATAAAGAAGACGTCGTTCTTCATCGGAAAAGTATTGGCATGTTACATTCTGTCGGCCGCGGTGATATTACTGTATTACGGGATATGCATAGCGATGTCGTTCGCCGCCGCCGGCGGCCTGGACATGAACACGTTCGGTTCGCTCGGAATGGCGCTGATGTTCGTGTTCGGAGCAGGAGGGTTCGCATTACTGATGAGCTCCCTTTTCAAGAAGGGTTCCACGGCCATCATAATGACCATATTGACATTGTTCCTGATATTCAACATTGTGGACAGCATGTGCTCAATGTTCGAGATAGAACCGGTGTTCAGCATAACGTACGCCGCGTTGGACATACAGAACTACATATCCGGTCACGTGACGGAATTGCAGGTCATCCCGATGGGAGGAGATGTCTCGTTCACGTTCATGCAGTACTATCCGACGCATGCGCTCGCGTTCTCGGTGATGGCGATATACGGTATCGTGACAACGGTCGTATCTGCATTACTGTTCAGCAGGCGCGAGGTCTAAGCGGGACACACGTCCCGCCTTTTCTTTTTTTCATTCCTTTGCTGAAGTGATCACTTTTGCTGTTTCAGATAGATGGTCATCGCCTTCTTCGCGTTCAGGTGCCCCTGGGCGGCCGCCTTCGTATACCATCTCTTTGCCTCGCCCAGATTCTTCTCGACGCCTATCCCCTCTTCGTAATATCTGCCGATGATGTATTGCGATTCCATGTCGCCGTTCGCCGCCTCGTCCATGTGCTTCTCGAACGGTGACATTTCCGAGGACGGCGTCACCGGCTTTCCCAACACATCCTCTATCAGTTGTCTTGAATACGTGTGACCCTGCTTCGCGGCGCGCGTGTACCACATTATCGCCTTCGATTCGTCCGGTTTCGTACCGATCCCGTTCGCAAAGTGGTGACCGGCGTAATACTGCGCCAGAACGTGTCCCGTGGATGCCGCCTTGAGATACCATTCCAATGCTTTTTTGTCATCCTTGCCGACGCCGCGCCCCTCCGAGTAGCATTGCGCAATGAAATATTGTGATTTCCCGTAACCCGCATCGGCGGCCATCATGTGCCATGCGAATGCTTCGCCCACATTCTTTGACGTTCCCATCCCTTTGCTCAGGCAGACGCCGACGTGATACTGCGACCGGTGGTGGCCGTTCTTCGCCGACCCGAGGAACCATTTGTATCCTTCCCTCTCATCCCTTTTGACACCGCGGCCGGTCATGTACGCCTCGGCTATATTGAATTGCGACGTCGCGTTGCCGTTCTGCGCCGATCTCAGGAACCATCTGAACGCCTCTTTGTCGTCCTTCCGTACACCTTTTCCTTCAATGTAGCGCTGTGCGATGTTGAACTGCGCATATTCGGAGTCGTGCTCCGCCGCCGCCAATAACCACCTGAACGATTCCCTGTCGTCCCTCGGCACATCCCTGCCGTCGGCGTATGCGTGCGACAGTGCGACCATCGCATCCCTTTGTCCGAGATCGGCCGCCATCCTGTACAGTTCCATCGCCTTTTTCCTGTCGCGGTCGGCGCCCCTTCCGCGCTGGTGGCATTGCGCCAGTCCGTACAGCGCGTCCACCGATCCGTGGTTCGACGCAACGGAGAACCAACCGAACGCATACAGCGGATCGGGCTCAACGCCTATCCCTTCCAGATAATATCTTCCCAATTCGTATTCGGCATCCTCGCGCCCCGTGTCAGCAAGTTCGGATATCATGCCGAACGCCTTCTTCTCGTCCTTCCCGACACCGATGCCGTCGGCGTAACATCTTATGAGCGCAAGAGGAGCGGCACGGTGTCCCTTCTCAGCGGCCTTTCCGAACAGCTCGAACGCCTTGGCACCGTCCTTCTCGACGCCTGCGCCGTTCCTGTACATCACCGCAAGGTCGTACATCGCGTCGATGTGACCTTTCTTCGCCGCCGTTTCGCAAAGTTTGAACGACGCGTCGATGCTCGGCGCGACCCCCGTTCCGTAATAATAGAACTTACTGAGCATGTACATCGCGCCCACGCTCCCTTCGCCCGCCTTCTTCTCGTAACGTTCGAATGCGGCCTTAGCGTCAAAGTCCCATTTCCTTTCAATGTACAGTGATATCGCGCCCGTCGATCTTCTGTCGCCCTTCTCGGCTGCGCGCATGTACCACAGCAGCGCCTCCGCATCATCCTTTTGGACGGCGATGCCGTGATAGTAGCATTCGCCCACCATATACTCGGACGATGTGTGACCGAGATCGGCCGCCATCCTGTACCATTTGAATGACTCTTCCTCGTCAACCGCCGTCTCGATCCCCAACGCATGGTATTGGCCGAGTTCGAACATTGCCGTTATATTTCCGTCGGCGGCATCCTTCTTCATCTGTTCAAGCGTCACGGACGACCATACCATTGCGAATATATGAATTTAAAGATTTTTTCAAAGGAGGACGGATGTTCACTTGTGCTATGTATTATTAATGCCTAGGTATTGCGTATCGCAATGAGAAAGAAGAGATGGAAGGATCGAAAGGATGGTTATTATCTGTATGATGCGGACCCCGTGCACAAGTTCATGCCGTATCTCATGCCCAAACGCACCGAGTGCGAGGTGTTCCTGAGAGAGAGCATAGACGTCACGAATGTGCTCGGGTATCTGGAGCAGCGCAAAGCGGTCGACGGCAATAATGTCACTATGTTCTCTCTGCTCATGACGACGCTTGTGAGAACATTCGCGATGCGTCCGGACCTCAACAATTTCATCGTCGGCCACCGGCTGTACAGGAGAAAGAACATCGACATCGGTTTCGTCATGAAGAAAGAGTTCACCGACAAAGGGTTGGAGACGGCGGTGCGCATAGTGTTCGATCCGTCGTGGACGGTGTTCGAGGTGAGCAACAAGCTGTACGGTTACGTGAAAGATTTCAGAGAAGCGGAGTCGGCCGGCGCGGACAGCATTGTCAAGATGTTCTCAAAGATGCCCCGTTTCCTTGTGAAGTCCATCATCGCATTCCTGAGATTCCTCGGCTATTTCGGAAAGATGCCCAAGAGTATCGTCAACGTTGATCCGAATCACACGTCCGCGTTCGTCGCGAACATGGGCAGTCTGAAGGCGAACGCGCCGTTCCATCACCTGAACAACTGGGGTACCAATTCGCTGTTCATCACGATCGGGGCGGTCGAGGACAGGGCGTGCGTCGTTGACGGTAAGATCGAGATAAGAAAGTGCGTCGATCTTGCGTTCACCGTCGATGAGAGGATAGCGGACGGCTATTATTTCTCCAAGTCTATAAAAATAATGAAGGACATCCTCTTAAATCCGGCAATGCTTGAGGTGCCGTTCGCTCCGGAGGGATCTGCCAACAATGAATGACGCGCCATGGATGAGACATTACGGTGAAGTTCCTTCAACGATAGATTATCCCGAAGGTACGCTGTACGACGCTCTGAAAAAAGCTGCGGACGGTAATGACAACAAATGCGCATACGATTTCATGGGCACAAGGACATCGTATTCCAGACTGATGTCCGATGTCGATATGGCAGCGTCGTCGCTGGCGGCCATGGGCATCGGGAAAGGCGACAGGGTGATGATATGCCTTCCCAACATACCGCAGGCGGTGACGATGTTCTACGCCGTCAGCAAGGTTGGTGCGGCCGCGGTGATGGTGCATCCGCTCTCCTCCAGAAAGGAGATAGAATTTTACATAAAGGACTCGGGAAGCGAGATCGCTGTGACAATGGACAGGTTCTGCGGATCGTTCGACGGTCTTGAGTCCACTACACCGTTAAAAAAACTGGTGGTCGTGGACGTCTCGAAGGGACTGAACTTCATTTTCAAAATGGTCTACAAATACAAATCGAGGAAAGTGCCGAAGGTTGTGATGAAAAGCCACATGATAATGTGGGAGGATATGTTGGCACTCGGTCTCGGGAACGCCGAGAAGGCGGACACGACGTCCGAGGACGTTGCCGTGATACTTTATACCGGAGGGACCACCGGAACGTCGAAAGGAGTGTTGTTATCAAATCTGAACTTCAACGCCACCGCTTTGCAGACGTATGTGATGGGCCAGTACGATATAAGCGAGAAGGATTCCATGCTCGGCGTCCTCCCGATGTTCCACGGTTTCGGATTGTGCATAGGGATGCACATGACGCTGATGCTCTCGGCCAGGCTGATACTTGTGCCGACGTTCGTCCCCGACTCATATGCAAAATTGATAAAGAAGAAGAGGCCGACGTTCATCGCCGGCGTTCCGACGCTGTTCGAACTGATGATACGCAACAAACACCTGAAGAACACGGACCTCTCTTTCCTGAGGGGGATATTCGTGGGCGGCGATACTTTGACCGTTGATCTGAAACAAAAAGTGGACACATTCCTGAAGGAACGCAACTGCGGATCGACGATAAGGGAAGGTTACGGACTGACGGAATGCGTGACCGCATCATGCCTCACGCCGAAGAACGAATACCGCAAGGGAAGCATAGGCATCCCGTTCCCGGACACATTCTACAAGATCGTTGCCGTCGGTACTACCGACGAGTTACCGTACGGCACCGACGGAGAGATATGCATATCCGGGCCGTCCGTGATGATCGGTTACAACAACTCACCGGAAGAGACCGCGAATGTGCTGAAGGTGCATGACGACGGAAGACTGTGGCTGCACACCGGGGACGCGGGAATGATGGATGAGGAAGGGTTCATACACTTCAGGCAGCGGATAAAAAGGATGATCATAAGCTCCGGGTACAACATCTATCCCAGTCAGATAGAGAACGTGCTGGACTCGCACCCGATGGTCCAGTGCTCATGCGTCATAGGGATCCCGGACGACATACGCGTACAGTCGGTCAAGGCGTTCATCGTCCTGAAGGAAGGCGTTGAGGGCGACGAGGTGACAAAGCTCAACATATCGAGATACTGCAAGGACAACATCGCAAGGTATGCTGTACCGTCGAACATAGAATTTATTGACGAGCTTCCGAAGACCAAGGTCGGCAAGGTCGCATACACCGAGCTGGAAAAACTGGAAATGAGCAGAAAAGGCCTCGCTCCGAAGGAACAAATAGATATGCCATAATTTTTAGGCTATCCTAAAACTTTATATCCGTGATCATATTACGTATATATCATGCCTACAGGCAACCGCGAGGACTATCTTTTGCGCATCCTCAGGATAACGGGAGGACAGGGCGTTGCGAAAACGAACGATATAGCGGCGCTCATGAACGTCTCCGCGGCAAGCGTGACCGAGATGCTCAGGATCCTTTCGAAGGAAGGGCTGATCACGTACGAGAGGTACAAAGGCGTATCTCTCACAGAGGCGGGATTGGCACAGGCCAAGCGCATCCGGGACAAGCACCAGATCGCGGAACGCTTCCTGATGGAGGTCCTGGACAAGGACCCCGGAGAGGCGCACGAGGAAGCGTGCAGAATAGAGCATGTCCTTTCCGACGAGTCGGCAAAGAAGATGTGCCGTATCGTCAGTTCCGCGGAGATGTCCGAATGTGAGGTATGCGGCACCGAATGCGTGAAAAAGTCATCGGGGATACGGCTGAGCAGGATGTCCCCCGGGATCGTCGGGAAGATATCGCACCTTAAGTGCGACGACGCGGAGAAGATCAGGAAGCTCGTGGCGATCGGTTTCGTGCCCGGGCGTTCGATATCGCTTGTTAACAGAACATCCAACAACGGCCCCATCATTTTCAGAATGGGCGAATCGAACATCGCGCTGGACCAGGACCTTGCGTCGATGGTCTTTGTGAACGTTGACGTGTGATCCCATGAGAGATGTGCAGGTGACGCTGGTAGGCCAGCCCAATGCGGGCAAATCATCGCTGTTCACACGCATGACCGGCGTCGGCGTCATCGTTTCGAACTACGCCGGCACAACCGTGGAATTTGAAGAGGCGACGGTCATCAGGAATAACGTCTCCGTGCACGTTCACGATCTTCCGGGAACGCATTCGCTCTCCGGTAACTCCGACGACGAGAGAATGGTCATGAGGTCGCTGATGAAGGATGTCGGCGATGTTGCGATAGTCGTTGCGGACGCGTCCAACATAGAAGGAAGTATCGTACTATGCTTTGAGGTCATGGAATTAGGCATACCGGTCATACTCGCACTCAACAAATACGATCTTGCCGTGAAGAAATTCGATACCGACATTGACAAATTAAAAGAAATTCTCGGGATACCGGTGGTACCGGTGTCCGCAAGGTCCGCCTTCGGCGTGGACGCCCTTCTGGATGAGGTTGTAAAATATGAGAGAAAGGGAACGGACTTCAGGGTAAGATATGACAGTCACATCGAACGGTACATCAGAACGCTGATGTCGCTGAACGACACAGAGGGATTCGACCCCAGGGGCATCGCGGTGAAACTGCTTGAAAGGGAGGCAGAAATATCGTCGCTGGTGTCGGACGCCGAAAGGTCAATGGCCGCCGGGATGGCGGATGAGTTCGAAAAGACCCACGGGGAATCGATGAACGTCCACATAGCCAGGGACCGTTACGGACAGGCCGGGGTGATAAAGAACGAGGTTCAAAAGAAGACCACGAGAGAAAGAAAATTCTCCGAAAGGCTGTCGGATGCGACGACCTCTCCCGCAACAGGGATCCCGATACTCATCACGGTGCTGTTCGTCACGTTCATGGGTTTCATACTGATCAGCGGTGTGCTTGAAAGTTTGATAATAAGAGCGTACGATCTTGCGGTCGGGGATGCGCTGAGGAACTTCGGCAACGATATCGGCGGCGACCTCGGCGCGGCCGTTATGACGGGCATCGATCAGAGCATACGGGCGATAGTGACCATCGTGGTACCGTACATAATGCTCTTCTACCTCATTTTAGGGATATTGGAGGACTCCGGATATCTGCCGAGGGCGGTGGTGTTACTGGACCGCACGATGCACGCGCTCGGCCTTCACGGCGGTGCGTTCATCCCCATGATGGTCGGCGTCGGGTGCAGCGTGCCCGCGATAATGGCAACGAGAACGATCGCGTCGAAAAGAGAACGTCTCATCGTAAGCACGATAATAGTGATGGCCATACCGTGTTCCGCGCAACTCGCGGTCATAATGGGCGCAACCGGAAAATACGCGGGCATATTGGCGGCGTTCTCGATATTTTTAGTATTGATGTCAATGATCTTCATCATCGGCATCCTGATGAACAGATGGATGAGATATGAACCTACGAATCTGGCGATGGAGATCCCCGAATTATCAAGACCGTCCGCCAGGAACATATTGTTCAAGACGTGGAACAGGTGCAGGGACTTCTTCATCATCGCGTTCCCGCTGCTGGTGACAGGAAGCGTCATACTTGAGATGCTCCTTGAGTTCAATGCGCTTGACGCCGTTGTCGGACCGTTCTCGTTCATCACGGTAACGATGCTCGGACTTCCGTCCGTCGTGATAATAGCGTTCATAATGGGCATACTGAGGAAAGAGATGGCGCTTGGCATGCTCATGATACTGGCGGCGCAGAGCGGACTTTCGCTTACGCAGTTCATGTCGCCCGACCAATTCCTTGTGTTCGGCGTCGTGATGGCCATCTATATCCCCTGTTTGGCGACGCTGACCGTGTTATGGAGGGAGTTCGGATTGAAGAACACGGCACTGATATCCGTGACGTCGCTGATCGTCGCGCTGTCGGTTGGAACAGCGTTCAATGCTGTGCTTTCCGTAATATGATATTAATAAATATCTACTATATTAATGATAGTAACTTTAATATAGTATCACTGATTAGTATGTTCCAAGACCACACCGCGGCCCAATCCCAAGGTCCCTCACCCTCAGCAGGGAGACGGGGCAGGGGAGCAACGGGGGGAGGAAGATGAAAGAAAAGGACGATCTTCGGAAGGATGGAGAAAAAACAGAGCGCACATCCTGCAAGAACGTTGCAGGAACGAACAAAACCATAAAGGACGGAACACGGACGGATCGCCCGTGTTCCCAAAAGAACAGGGCCCTGGCCTTATTGTTGATAACTTTTCTGCTTTTCGCATCGTTCATCGGTTCGATGCAGTCATATGAGACAGCGGAAGAGGATGACGGGATATTGTCTGCGTCCGTTGGTAATGTGGATTATGCGAAGCATTTCGGTGCGTCCGACGATGACAGGTTCGAAGGCGTGGCGCCGACATCGAACGGCGGCTTTGTCGCTGTAGGGTACTCGGGAGCGTTCAACAACAACGACTGGACGGGCGTACAGGGAAAGGGCAGCAAGGACGCGATCATCGTTAAATTCGACAGCAACGGTAACATCGTTTGGAAGAAGAACTTCGGCGGGACCGGAGATGATATGTTCACCGCCGTTGCGGCGACATCGGACGGCGGCTTCGTTGCGGTCGGTAACTCACAGGTGACATCGTTCAACAACGGCGACTGGTCCGGAGTATCAGGAAAAGGCAACAAGGATGCTATCATCGTCAAATTCGACAGCGACGGTAACGTCGTTTGGAAGAAGAACTTCGGCGGGGCCGGTGACGACTTCTTTACTTCCGTGATCGAAACAGAGGACGGCAGCATAATTGCAGCGGGATATTCACTGCAGGACTCATTCAACACCGGCGACTGGGCAGGCATTTACGGAAAAGGATCCTATGACGCGATCGTCGTAAAATATGACGACAGCGGTAACGTCGTTTGGAAGAAGAGCTTCGGCACGAACAGCTGGGATGTGTTCAACGGCCTGGCAACGGCACCGGGTGGCTTCGTCGCGGTCGGCTATTCCGGCGCATTCGGTAGCGGCGATCTGGCCGGCTTAACAGGGAAAGGCGGCTTTGACGCCATCATTGTGAAATTTGACAGCAACGGCAACGTTGTGTGGAAGAAGAACTTCGGCGGGACCCATGATGACAGGTTCACCGCAGTGAAAGCAACATCCGACGGTTTCATCGCCGTCGGTTATTCTCCGGCGACATCGTTCGGCAACGGCGATTGGTCCGGTGTCTCATCCTACGGAGGCAACGATGCGATCATTGTGAAATTCGATGAGGACGGCGACGTCTTATGGAAAAAACATTTCGGCGGGGCCAACTTTGACCAGTTCTTCGGTCTGACGATAACACCGGACGGCAGAATTGTTACCGTTGGGTATTCCGGCCCCACATCATTCGGCAACGGCGACTGGTCAGGCGTCACAGGAAAGGGAGATTATGATGCGATCATCGTCATATACGATGAGGACGGGAACGTTCTGTGGAAGAAGAACTTCGGCGGGTCAGGAATTGATCTATTTAACTGTGCGACCATGACCTCCGACGGTAATTTCGTTACCGTGGGGTACTCAGCATCGTTCAACAGCGGCGACTGGGCCGGAGTGACAGGGAAAGGCAAGAACGATGCGATCGTCTTGAAATTCTATCACGGTTATCCGGCTGAGATATACGTGTCCGACAAGACCGTCCGTTACAACGGTTCTCCGTTTGAGACAGACGCCCCTGTCGTGACCCTCTGCGATGACGGTTCGCTCGTGCCTGCGGATATATCCGACTTCACGATAATATACGAAAGTACGGACGGGACATACGGTCCGTCGACGGACGCGCCGACGGAACCCGGCGTATACACTGTAACAATAACGCTGAACCTCCGGGAATACATGGCGCCGCCGGTGACGGTGACGCTGACGATAGAGAGCGACCACTGGAGGCACATTGACCTTACGAACATCAGTGACGCATACGCGGAATACTTTGAGTTCGCAGACCGTATACTCGTCATGAAGGACAAGGCACCGGCAGGACCCTGGGATACTGATTACCGCTTATATCAGACGGCCGAGACCGTCTACGGCATAATGGACATCGTGGTGGAAGGTAACAGGTCCGTGAGGATGACCTTGGACAACCTCCGTGTCAGTATCAATATTGTGCTGGAGGACGGAGCCGATCTCACGCTGTTGCTGAAAGGCCACAGCGTCCTCGACGGGTACATCACCGTGCCCCACGGAAGAACGCTCACCATTGATTGCGCGGATTGTGTATCGAATGAAGAGCATGAGGTCTGCGGATCGCTGACCGTGATGGGAGGCAGGATAGGATTTGCCAGCATCGGAGGCACCAACATCGACGGCACCAGGGATGCGGGCACGATAAACATCGACGGCGGCACCGTGATCGCGGGAAGCGGCATCTATTCCGCAGGCATCGGCGGCGGCAGGGAAGGTGCGGGCGCAACGCTCCGCATCGGAAGCAACGCCGCCGTGTTCGCGTATTCAACG
>Ga0209737_10003859_pt1 | contig 10485 bp, 7 predicted proteins | sample TergutCu122P3_FD_187284 | JGI IMG/M metagenome (GOLD analysis project Ga0209737, IMG submission 187284) | Cubitermes ugandensis P3 segment gut microbial communities from Kakamega Forest, Kenya - Cu122 P3 (SPAdes) (version 2) | ecosystem: Host-associated > Arthropoda: Insects > Digestive system >...
TCCCCAAATCCGGTAGGTTTTGTCTGATGGACGGGGGGGGGCGACTTTGGCATCGGCATATTTCATATAGGAATCTTCCAGTTCGCCGGGGTCAGGTTCGGAGTTTATATCAAGGACAAATCCACCATTGGTGACTTTGTATCCTTTCAAACGCAGATAGGTGGCAACCACAGTCGCAAGCACGCACATACTCCCGGCACCATCACCAAGGCAGTGGTGGGCTTCCATTGAAATCCGGCAGTTGTGGTAATAAAAGCGGAGCAAGTAGTGGTTGTTCGCCTTAAAAGGCATCGGCATACAAGGATTGTTGATATCTTCCATCAAAAACGGACCCGGACGGTGGTTTGGTTCAAGGTAACGCCAGAAGAGTCCCTTACGGATCGCGGTTTTGTAGGTGGGAAAGCGGGGTAGTGCCATGTCGATTGCCTGTTGCATCAGCCCCGGTTCGATTGGCTCATTGAGGATTAATGAGATGCGGAAAACATTTGAAAAATCCCGGCGTTGCAAGGTTGGATAGACAATGGCGGATAAATCCAGCTTGTACCAAGTTCGTTTATCATAGGTGGCTGCTTTTGTAGATTTTTGTTTCATTTTTCTATTATAACACTATTACTCTTGAAATGCTATTGACTTGATGAAAAATATTGCTTAGACTATATTATAAATTTTTGGAGCATGATATTATGCCTGTTTTGGATAAAAAAAGTAAAAGTGAAATCCGTAATCAGAACCTGATGGCATTGATTAGGAAGGTTCATGACCGGATTGAAAAAAATGATATTTTGCGCTACCGTACTTCCCAGGACAAGTTGGGGGAGGTTTTTGGGACTAATAAAGAAATTAAAATAGCACACGTTATGATAGATGAGATGTCGGCGGAATGGGTCAGCGTCAACCGCCCCCGGATGAAAAAAATGGTGATTTTATATTGCCACGGCGGGGGTTATGCGACCGGAAGCAGTATTTTTGCCCGTACTTTGACGACCAAACTCGCCGCTTCGACTTCGATGGATGTTTTGTGTTTTAATTATCGTCTTTCACCTGAGCATCCTTTTCCGGCAGCTCATGAAGATGCGTTAAGGGCATGGGATTATTTGATGCTTATGGGTTATGGGGCAAATGAGGTGGTGGTTGCCGGGGATTCGGCGGGAGGTAATCTGGCTCTTGCGTTAACGCTTAGGTTAAAGGATGCCCAGCGTTTTTTACCTCGTGGTTTGGTATTGTTATCACCGTGGACGGATATGACGATGTCAGGTAAAAGTTATCAGTCGCGGGCTTCAATTGATCCGATTTTGTGCAAGGATTATATTAAGCAGGCGATTGGTGCTTATGTGCAGAATAATGAAAAATTGGATGATCCTTACATATCTCCGTTGTATGGTGATTTTCGCGGGTTTCCCCCGACTTATATTCAGGTTGGGGATAATGAGATTTTTTTGAATGATGCGACTGATTTGTTTAAGCGGTTGTTGAAGGCTGAGGTTCATGCGAAGATTGATATTCAGAAGGGGATGTGGCATGTTTATCAGATGTCGCCGTTTAAGGCGGCTTATGAGGCGATGGAGAGGAATGCGGAGTTTATTTTTGAGATTTGTAGGTGAATGGGTGATTGGGTGATTGGGGTGGGTCGTGCTGGGGGGGTGTTGGGTCGTGCTGGGTCGTCTGGCAAAAAAACTCTACGCCGTTAACGCCTAATTGGTTCTGGTTTATGTGTTGCCTCGCTAGAAGGCGGCTTGAGACGGCTGCGAGTTGTTTTTTGCCTGACTTACGTGTTGGAAAGGACTGTACTTAAAGATGGCTGCGAATTGTTTTTGCCTGACTTATGTGTTGAAAAGGACTGTACTTAATGATTGCTACGTTTTGTTTTTTGCCTGACTTATGTTGGTGATTTAAATAGTAGATAGAAAAGGAAGCTGTATGAACATACGCGAAGATTTGGAGAAGCGGGAGCGGGAGATACTTAGTCCTTATGCTGCTTTTAGTGCGGAGACTAGGGGGCGTGACCGGGAGGATGATAAGTGTGACATCCGCCTGGATTATCAGCGTGACCGTGACCGTATTCTGCATAGCAAATCTTTTCGTCGTTTAAAGGATAAGACCCAAGTTTTCCTTACTCCTGAAGGTGATCATTATCGGACGCGTCTGACACATACATTGGAAGTTGCCCAGAATGCCCGGACGATTGCCAAGGCTTTGCGTCTTAATGAAGAATTGACAGAAGCGATAGCCCTTGGGCATGATTTGGGGCATACTCCATTTGGGCATGCGGGGGAACGTGCACTTCTGCGGGTTAATCCGTTGGGTTTTTCGCATAGCGAACAAAGTGTGCGGACGGTGGAAAAGCTTGAGAAAGCCGGGCTGGGTTTGAATCTTACATATGAAGTACGTGATGGGATAAAGAATCATCAGACCAGCGGTTCACCTTCGACCCTTGAAGCCAAGATAGTCCGTTTTTCAGATAAAATTGCATACATGCACCATGACATGGACGATGCTGTCCGTGCCGGGATTTTGACAGAGAGTGACATTCCCCGTGAAATCAGTGATGTCGCAGGGAAAACGACAGGCGAGCGTTTGGACTTTTTTATCCAGAACCTGGTTTCCGAAAGTTATGGGAAAAATGATATCAGACTTTCCGAAGTGGCTGATATCACAATGAAAAAATTACGGGACTTTATGTTTGAGCGGGTCTATCAAAATGTTGAAGCTAAGAGTGAAGAAAAAAAGGCTGAACAGATGATGGAAACGCTTTATCATTATTATTTAAAGAATATTGACAAGCTTCCTGTTGATATCCGCAAGCTTTTGGATGAGGGTGACAAGCCAGCGCAGATAGTCTGCGATTACCTTAGCATGATGACCGACCGTTTTGCGATTGCGCAGTATGAATATTTGTTTGTACCGCAGTCGTGGATAACGTGAGAAGATTTTCTAAGACTCACGCGGTGGTAACTGGAGTTGTATATGTACTATCCTGAGCACCTAATCGAAGAAGTACGGTCAAAAAACGATATTGTGGACGTGATTTCGGGTTATTTGAAGATATCGAAGAAAGGCTCGAGCCACTTTGGGTTGTGTCCTTTCCATAATGAAAAGTCGCCTTCTTTTTCGGTGTCCGGCAACCGTCAGATGTATTATTGCTTTGGTTGCGGTGCTGGGGGTAATGTATTTACTTTTATTATGGAGTACGAGAATTTTTCCTTTCCCGAAGCAATAAAGCTGTTGGCCGATAAGGCCGGGGTTACGCTTCCGGAGGTGGAGTATTCGGAAGAGGTACGTAAGAAGGAAAATAAACGGACGAAGCTTTTGGAAGTAAATAAAGAAGCTGCCAAGTATTTTTACTACCAATTACGGTCAGAACGAGGCAAAAATGCCCACGGTTATTTATTAAATCGTAATTTAACCGAAGAATCAATCAAAGGTTTCGGTTTGGGATATGCAAATAAAAACAGCGATGATTTGGTACTATATCTCAAAAACAAAGGTTATGATGAAAACTTAATCCGTGAAGCAGGCCTGGCAACCTTTCATGAGAAACACGGGATGAGTGATAAGTTTTGGAACCGTGTGATGTTTCCGATTCAGGACCTTAATCACCGCGTTATCGGTTTTGGCGGTCGGGTGATGGGTGAGGGGGAGCCGAAGTACCTTAACAGCCCGGAGACGATGATTTTTGACAAAAGCCGGAATTTATATGGTCTTAATTTTGCCCGGACTTCGCGTAAAAACCACTTTATCCTTTGCGAAGGTTATCTCGATGTTATCGCTCTTCATCAGGCGGGTTTTATCCAGGCAGTTGCTTCGCTGGGGACATCGTTTACTGCCGGACAAGCCAATCTGCTCAGGCGTTATACAGAAGAAGTATTGCTGGCTTATGACAATGATGATGCCGGGGAAAAGGCGATTCTACGGGCGATTACGATTTTGAAAGAATGTGGTTTGACGGGGCGGGTGCTAGATTTGACCCCATACAAAGACCCTGATGATTTTGTCAATAATCTTGGAGCTTACGAATTTGAAAAGCGGATATCCACGGCGCAAAACAGCTTTTTTTACGAACTAGCTGTACTAGAAAAAGATTTTAATTTAAATGACCCGGAAGCGAAAACCCGTTTTCACCGCGAAATAGCCAAAAAGTTGTGTGCTATTTCTGAGGATGTAGAACGTGAGAATTATTTGGAAGCTGTCTGCGAAAGATATAATATTGGTTTTGAAAATTTGCGCAAGCTGGTACTAAGTTATGTTTCCCAAACCGGTCTTATGAAACCGGTAAAGCGTCCAAAATCGGGGATGGCAGAAAAACCGGGACCGGATGAGCTGATACGGAAAGCCGAGCGGGTTATGTTCACATGGCTTTCAGAAGAGCCGAATCTTTATGGGCAGATAAAAAAATACGTGACGGTGAATGATTTTTCTTCAGAATTATATCAAAAAGTAGCCACCGAATTGTTTGCCGGTTTTGAAAAAGGTGAGGTGAATCCGGCAGCGATTATCAGTCTTTTTACCGATGAGGAGGAGCATCGGGAGGTTGCATCATTATTTAATGCACCTCTTGGAAACCTTGAGACGAAAAATGAGCGGGAAAAGGCGATTAATCAAATTGTCCGGAGGATTAAGGAAAATAGTCATGCCAACGTAACCAACAGCCTTGGCAGCGACGTACATGCAATAAGTCAAGCACTGGAAAGTCGCAAACTATTGGAAGAATTACTTAAAACACCTATTAAATTATAATATTTGGGTAAAATGACTTTATACTATTGTGAGGATGGAGATTACTATGGATGAAGGCGCACAAGTAAGATTTGACGAAAAGCTGAGGATGCTTCTTGCGACCGCAAGGAAGAAAAAAAATGTTGTTGAACATCAGGAAATCAATGACCATTTTGCTGATATGGCATTGGAAGAAGAACAGTTCGAGAAGATTTTGGAAGCTCTTGAGCAGAACAATGTCGATATCCTTAAGATTACTGATGAAGATGATGCCGCGGATGAGGAAATTATCCTTACCGAAGAGGACGAGGTGGATGTTGAAAACATTGACCTGTCTGTTCCTGATGGCATCAGCATCGAAGACCCGGTGCGGATGTATCTTAAAGAAATCGGAAAAGTGCCGTTACTTAGTGCCGATGACGAGATTGAGCTGGCAAAATTGATGGAAGAAGGCAGCGAGGAAGCCAAAAAGCGCCTTGCCGAAGCCAATCTGCGTCTTGTTGTCAGTATTGCCAAACGATACGTCGGGCGTGGAATGCTTTTCCTTGACCTGATTCAAGAAGGTAATCTTGGTTTGATAAAAGCGGTGGAAAAATTTGACTACCGTAAGGGTTACAAGTTTTCAACTTATGCGACTTGGTGGATAAGACAGGCGATAACAAGGGCGATTGCCGATCAAGCACGGACGATACGGATTCCGGTGCATATGGTCGAAACGATTAACAAATTAATCCGTATCAGTCGCCAGCTTTTGCAAGAGCTTGGACGTGAACCTGCCCCGGAAGAAATCGCCCAGCATATGAATATGCCGGTTGAACGGGTGCGGGCGATTCTCAAAATATCGCAAGAACCAGTTTCCTTGGAAACACCGATTGGTGAAGAAGAGGATTCACATCTGGGCGATTTTATCCAAGACGATAATGTACCTGTGCCAGCCGATGCGGCGGCTTTTATCCTATTAAAGGAGCAGTTGGTTGATGTTCTCAGCACTTTGACCGAGCGTGAACAAAAAGTACTCCGGCTTCGTTTTGGGCTGGATGATGGCAGGGCGCGGACGCTTGAAGAAGTGGGTAAAGAATTTAATGTCACGCGGGAGCGGATTCGGCAGATTGAGGCGAAAGCGCTTAGGAAACTTCGGCATCCGAGCCGGAGTAGGAAACTTAAAGATTATTTAGATTAGGGAATTTCGTGAATAAAATCGTGTTGTCAAAACGTCTTAAAACCATCGCGGATATGGTAACCGAAGGGTTTCGTATCTGCGACATTGGTTGTGATCATGCCCATATTGCGATTTTTCTTATTGAACAAGGGAAAAACCCATCCGCAATAGCGATGGATATACATACCGGTCCGCTTGAACGTGCCCATGAGCAGATAACTCTCCACGGTCTTTCGGACAAAATCGAAACACGTATATCTGATGGATTTAAAGCTTTACGGATTGGTGAAGCTGATACAGTCATTATTTCCGGCATGGGTGGACGTTTGATGCAGGCGATTCTTGCCGATGCACCCAAAAAGGTTGCTTCACTTAAAGAGTTGATACTCGGTCCGCAATCGGAAATCCCGGCTTTCCGGCGATTTCTTAGGATGAACGGTTTTCGGACAGTCAAAGAAGATTTAGTTTATGAAGAGGATAAGTTTTATCCGATTATGAAGGTTGTGCCAAACCAATTGAATCCGACAGCATTAAAAGAAACAGAAGCCACATTGATAGCCGATTGTTATGGGAATTATCTTTTAAAGGAACGGAATCCGGTTTTGCTTAGGTTTTTGAAGCGGGAGCATAAGATTACGTTGGAGATTATCGGGCAGATAAATAACGGCAGTTATTTAAATAAAAAGAGCGAAAAAAAACTTAAGGAGATGCAAAAAAAGGCAGCGGAGTTGGTGGACTTGATTGGAATGTGGGGGTAAGTTCAGATAGGGTTCGATTCACATCACCCTTGGATAACAACCAACTGCGGGTATATCATTTATATGGTATGCCCGCTTGAATTTACAACATGGATTTAAATATGACACACTATTGTCGTGTTTATTGCGGTAAACTATGTAATTGTAACTTATCATTTGTGCTTGAAGAAAGGATTAATTATCTATGAAAACAAAAGAACCATTGCTGAGAAACTTTCGCAACAATGTTTTCGCCATCAAAACGATTTGGAGTATTAGCAAATCGCGGGTGATACTAAATGGCCTTGAAGTCATTTTTGGTTATGCATCTTGGTTATTTTTCAGCATATTTTTTATGCGGTACATAATCGGAGCGGTTGAAGACGAGAAACCTTTTGAGGAAACCATGTTTTTTCTCGGTATTAGTTTTATTGTCTTTGCGTCACTTTCTATTTTCGGTTCATTTTATGAATCAATGACGAAACCTTTTACAGAAAACAAAATTTACCGCATCCTTTACCGCAGACTCTACAATAAAGCACGTAATGTCGAATTGCGTTGCTTTGAAGATGCGGCTTTTTACAGCAAATATACAATGGCACTGGAAAATTCGGTAGAAAACATGACCGCGACAGTATCTTGCTTTTTGAATGTGCTTGTTGGGGTAATCGCGGCGGCAGTTGGTTTTTCAGCAGTTTTTTTGCTTGACAATTTTGCGATTTTGTTTGTGGTTTTTCCGCTCATCGGTAACTTCTTTTTTGGTCATCTCCTTAATAAAGTTCGAAGCAGAAAATACGCTGATAATGTGAAATATACGCGCCGTGATGGTTATGTAAATCGGGTTATGCACCTTGCGGAATTTGCGAAGGAGGTGCGTTTTTCCAATGTCCACCGCCTAATGATGAAGCGTTATCATGATTCTGTCGAGGGTATTTTGGATAATGCCAAAAGATATGCCCCGCGGTCTATTCTTTATAATTGGTTTATGAATATAACAATATTCTGTCTACCTTTCGAAGGAATTATGATTTATGCCGCTTACCGTGCCTTAGTTTCACAAAGCTTGGGGTTGGCGGAGCTTGCGGTTATGTTCAGCGCGATGGTAAGCTGCTCATGGATTTTAATCAATTTGTTCGGAAATGTCACCGAAGCTATGAAAAATGGTGAGTTTCTTAAATATTTTCGTGGTTTTATGGAATATGAGGAAAAAATTCCCGAAGATAGTGGTGGGATTATGCCGTCAGGAAAGGTTGAAAACATAGAATTTAGGAATGTTTCGTTTGAGTATGTTGAAGGTCAGCCGACCATCAAAAATCTGTCATTTATAATTGCGGGTGAGAAAATAATTGCTTTTGTCGGGCATAACGGTGCCGGGAAAACCACAATAGTCAAACTTTTGTTCCGGCTCTACGACCCAACAGAAGGTGATGTTTTTGTCAATGGAATTAATATAAAAGAGTATAACTTAAAGGCTTACCGAAAACTGTTTGCCGCCGCTTTTCAGGATTATAAGGTTATGTCGCTATCAGTAAAGGAAAATGTCCTCATGGGTGTGAAACTGGATAACGCCGACGAAATAGTCGAAAAGGCATTAAAGAGAGCGGGAATCTGGGACAAAATTGCTTCACTGCCAAACGGAATCAATACAATCCTTACTAAAGAATTTGACCCCGACGGCGCGATGCTTTCAGGTGGTGAGGTGCAAAAGATTATTGCTGCCCGCGCTTTTGCCTTGAAAAGCCCGGTCCAGGTTTTTGACGAGCCGTCAAGTGCGCTCGATCCTATTGCTGAGTATCAATTATATAAAGGCATTATGAAAGAAAGTAAGGAGCATGATATTACTATTTTTATTTCGCACCGGTTATCATCAGTAAAGGATGCGGATTTGGTTTTCATGCTTGAAGATGGCACGATTATCGAGCAGGGAACGCACCGGGAATTAATGGTATTGGATGGTGCATACTGCGAAATGTTTACCATGCAGGCGAAGAACTATCTTGCTGTAGAAAATTATACGGAGGAGGGCTTAGCGATATGAAAAAAGATACAAGATTGTTACATAATAATTGGTTTCTTTTTAAGCTTTATTTTAAGGCTTCACCCGGTTATGTAATTGCGTTATTAATAGAATTTATCCGAAATGAAGTTTGTACTTTTCTTGAGTTTACGATTGCGTTTGCATTCGTGCTTGAGAGTGTGGAGTTTGGCAGACCCTTCAAGGAAACAGCATTGTTTCTGGTGATTGTTTTGTTGATAGTGGTCGTGGGGTTGCTCTACAATGCGTTTTTTTGGAATTTATTTAAGGAACGGGCGGTACCCAAAATCGAGCGAAGGTTAAAAGAGCAATTGTATGCCAAAGCAAAAGAAATTGACCTTGAAAAATACGACGACCCTGAATATTATAATGATTATATTCTAGCTGTTTCTGAGGTGGGAAATCAAGTAAACCGCGTTTTTGAAATGCTCAGCCAATTTATAACAGGTGTGACCGCCGTAATTTTGGCAGGAGGATATTTTTTGCTTAATGATCCTTCATCATTTTTATTTATCGGCGCGGCTTTCTTCGGTACATTATTCGTTAATCGATATTTGGGAAAACTGAACTATAAAATCCGTACCGAGAAAAACCCGCATGAACGTCGCAGGAATTATATCAACCGCGTATTTTATCTTAACGATTATGCCAAGGAAATCCGTTTAAATACGGAGGTTTCCGAGGAAATGCTTAAGGACTTTGATAAGACAAATGACGAGATTTTGGCGCTTGATAAAAAATATGCAAGGATACGTATTATATTGGATTTCTTGAAAAGCTATATTTTTGAGCGTTTTATAATTGATGTCTTATATCTTGCATATTTGATTTATAATGCGATTGTTTTACGTCGTATTTCAATTAGCAATGTGGCAGTATTCCGCTGGACGGCCGGTTTTGCGAGCTACCGGCTTAATAATTTTACCGAAGTTTACCGGATAATGCAGGAGACCAGCCTTTACATGGACAAGATTTTAGGTTTCCTTGAGACCGAACCGAAAATTTTGAGCCGTTTGGATTTGAAAACTCCTGAACTTCCATCCGTTTTAGAATTAAAGAATGTCTCTTTTGCTTATAATGAAAAAGATGGGTATATTTTAAATAATATTAATATGACTATAAACCCACTCAGCAAAATAGCAATTGTCGGTTATAACGGAGCCGGGAAAACCACACTTACCAAGCTGATAATGCGGCTTTATGATCCTGATGAAGGGGAGATATTATTAGACGGTGTAAATATTAAAGATTACGAAATTGAGGATTACCGCCGCAAAATCGGAACAATTTTTCAGGACTATAAAATTTTCTCTGCGACGGTAAAAGAAAATGTATTGCTTGATTTTGCGGAAAACGGTGAAGACCAAGATGTTATTTCGGCACTGGAAATGAGCGGTTTTATGGAACGGTTAACGACATTGCCCAATAATCTTGAAACGAATCTGACTACAGAATTTGAGGACGACGGGGTAAATCTTTCGGGTGGCGAAGGTCAAAAGCTGGCGGTTGCCCGGGTCTTTTATGCGGGTGCAAACTTGATTATCCTTGATGAACCGAGCAGTGCGCTCGACCCCATCGCCGAGTATCATTTAAACTGCTCAATGATGAATGCCGCTGAAAACAAGTCAGTTTTGTTTATTTCACACCGGCTTTCAACCACCCGGATAGCCGACCGGATTTATATGCTCGAAGATGGCAGGATAATTGAGGAAGGAAATCACGCCGAGCTTATAAGCAATGATGGGAAGTACGCCGAGATGTGGCGGGTGCAGGCGGGACAGTATTTTTGATGCTATGATTTTAAGGAAAATATGATATAATAGTAGGGCGGGGGCTTGCCC
>Ga0209737_10003862_pt1 | contig 10482 bp, 13 predicted proteins | sample TergutCu122P3_FD_187284 | JGI IMG/M metagenome (GOLD analysis project Ga0209737, IMG submission 187284) | Cubitermes ugandensis P3 segment gut microbial communities from Kakamega Forest, Kenya - Cu122 P3 (SPAdes) (version 2) | ecosystem: Host-associated > Arthropoda: Insects > Digestive system...
GCTGTTCATCGTCCTCCTCCTCTTCGCGCTCGCGATCATGGGACAAAAGTTTCTGCTGGGTAAGTCTTTCGGGAAAAGTCATCTCAAGATGCTGGGCGGATTGACCATAGGGCAGCGGGAACAAATCGTGCTGATAGAAGCGGGCGAGGATTTGTTGGTGGTCGGGGTCGTGCCGGGGCAGATTCGTACCCTGCACCGGATGAAAAAAAGCTCTGTCCCCGGCCTCATTCAGGAGGAAAACGAGCAGGATAGTGGCCTGCATCCTCATTTCGCATCTGTTCCCTTTGCGCGGACGCTTGCCAACGCCGTGCGCCATTTCAAGGCAAGGCATGAGAAAACATAGTCGAACCCGCTTCATCTTCTGGAGCCTTTTTTCTCTCTGCCTTTTTCTGCCAGAGCTTGCCTTGGCGCAGGTAGCAGGCGGACTCCCCGCCTTTACCGCAACCCCCGGCCCCGGCGGCAGCACGACTTACACCCTCACCATCCAGACCCTGCTCACCCTGACGGCGATCTCCTTTATTCCGGCGAGCCTTCTTTTGATGACCAGCTTTACCCGGATCATCATCGTCTTTTCCTTGTTGCGGCACGCAATGGGGACGCAGACCGCGCCGCCTACCCAGGTTCTGGTGGCGCTTGCCCTGTTTCTGACTTTTTTCATCATGTCCCCGGTTATCGACCGGGTCTATGACGAAGCCTATCTGCCTCTTTCTGGGGGAGAGATCAACATCATGGAGGCGGCAGAACGCGCTTCCGTGCCGGTCAAGGCTTTCATGCTGAAGCAGACCCGCGAATCCGATCTCGCCCTGTTCGCCAGCCTTGCCAAGGTGGAGCGCATCGAAAATCCGGCAGATGTTCCGATGCGTATCGCCATCCCCGCCTATGTGACCAGCGAATTGAAAACCGCTTTTCAGATCGGCTTCGTGGTCTTCATTCCTTTTCTGGTCATCGACATGGTGGTAGCCAGTCTCTTGATGTCGATGGGGATGATGATGATGTCGCCCATCATGGTTTCCCTGCCTTTCAAGATCATTCTGTTCGTGCTGGTCGACGGCTGGCAGCTTTTGATCGGCTCCCTCGTCAAGAGTTTTGCGACATGAACGCCGGCACGGTCATGGAAATTGGGCGGCAGGCGATGGAAGTTGCCCTGATGCTGGCTGGCCCCCTGCTGCTGACCGCACTCGCCGTCGGTCTCGTGGTCAGCATCTTTCAGGCGGCCACCCAAATCAACGAGGCCACCCTTTCCTTCATCCCCAAGCTCTTCGCGGTATTTACGGTGTTGATTCTTGCCGGGTCATGGATGCTGAGCGTCATCACCGGTTTTATGCGCCGTCTGTTGGAAATGATTCCTGAAATCATTGGGTAGATTCTCAGCGAATGGCTAGTCTTACTGAATTTGAACTGATCGCACGTTATTTTTCCCGTCCGGCTCCTGATGCCGTGCTGGGGGCGGGTGATGATGCCGCCCTGCTCGCGCCCGCGCCGGGGATGAATTTAGCCGTAACCAGCGACACTCTGGTTGCTGGAGTTCATTTTTTCCCCGATGCCGAGCCATACGCGCTGGGGTGGAAGACCCTGGCGGTCAATCTCTCCGACCTTGCCGCTATGGGCGCTCTGCCGCGCTGGGTCTTGCTTTCCCTGACCCTGCCCGAAACCAACGAGGCTTGGCTTGCCGCTTTCGCGGCGGGCTTTTATGCCTGTGCGGAGAAGTTTTCCGTCTGTCTCGTCGGTGGCGATACGACGCGGGGGGCGCTTACTTTTTCCGTAACCGCACTGGGAGAAGTTGCCCCCGGACGCGCCCTTTGTCGGCATGGCGCAAAGGCAGGAGACGATATCTGGGTATCCGGTTATCCGGGGCTGGCTGCCCTCGCCTTGCAGGAGATGGAGGGGAAGATTGCCTTACCCGATCCCCTCCGCCCTCTGTGCCAAAAGCGCCTTCACATGCCGGAGCCACGGGTGGCTCTCGCTCTCTCTCTCCTCGATCTTGCCCATGCCGCCATCGACATTTCCGATGGGCTATTGAATGATCTTACCCATATTGCTCGTCGCTCATCCCTGCTTGCCAAGGTTTTTGTCCACTGCCTGCCCCGAATGCCGGCAGGGGTGGCGAGAGAAACAGCGTTGAGCGCGCTTCTCTCGGGTGGCGATGATTATGAGCTTTTGTTTACCGCCGCACCGGAAAAGCGTCTTGAATTGGCCGGGCTTGCCGCCAGACTCGACCTCCCCCTGTGGCGGATCGGAGAAATGGCCTTGCCTGATTCTGGGGGTGACCCCGCCGCCCGCCTCGTGGATATGGACGGCAATACCATTCCGTGGGGACAGGGCGGGTATGAGCATTTTGTTTCATAGCGGTGCCTGTGGAATTAGCGAGTCATCACAATCGCGCACAACCCCATCCCCACCTAAATCCTCCCCTTGAAGGGGAGGACTTGCATTGGTCATGCTCAGAACAAACTACAGGCTGATGCGAACTACCGTTTCCAGGAGAGCCAGATATTCAGGCGGCGGAGGCTATCTGCGCCATCGCTGCTGAAGCTGTCGGATAATAAAACCAGGCTACCGCTGCCGGATGCTTCCTCGCCTCGCCATGAAAAAGCGCACAGCCATGGAAGCGCCAGCGCCCCTGGACGAGGGCGCGCCAGACATAAATCTTCCGGGGCATTGCCAGAGGCAAATGGTTTCTGCTCACCCGTTGAAAAATCGAGATACAGACTCCCGTTCTCCGTCAGAATCAGTTGTCTTGGTTGGCGGGCAAGGCAATGGCGGGCATGGAAAAAATTGCCCGCAAGCAGAAGGAGGAACAGAGCTTGTCCCCAAAGCGGCCAAGGGGTAAAAAGACATGCCGCAACCGCCACGCCATGAATAGCCAAAAGAAAAAGACTGAGGCGGCGCGAACTTTTGAGTTCGAGAAGGACGGGAAAGGCCAAGGAACTCATAGCCTTTCACCCGCCTCAATCCGTGTCAAACCCGCCTAAAAACCAGCGAGCCGTTGGTGCCGCCGAAACCGAAGTTGTTATTGAGGCCAACCTCTATCGTCATTTTGCGGGCGACATTGGCGCAATAATCGAGATCGCATTCCGGGTCTTGATTGAAGATGTTGATGGTCGGCGGCGAAATCTGGTGATGGATGGCAAGCACCGTAAACAACGATTCGATCCCGCCCGCGCCGCCCAGCAAATGTCCGGTCATGGACTTGGTGGAATTGACCACCAGTTTTTTGGCGGATTCGCCAAAGGCGAGCTTGATGGCATCGCTTTCGTTTTTATCGCCCAAGGGCGTAGAAGTGCCGTGCGCGTTCAGATACTGCACTTCGTCGATATTGATCCCAGCGTTTTTGAGCGCGGCCAACATGCAACGGCGGGGGCCGTCGGCATCGGGGGCGGTCATGTGATAGGCATCACCACTCATCCCGTAACCCGCGAGTTCGGCATAGATCTTTGCCCCCCGCGCCTTGGCATGTTCATATTCTTCCAGCACCAGAACGCCAGCGCCTTCACCCAGAACAAAACCATCGCGGTCTATATCCCAGGGACGGCTTGCCTCTTCCGGTACGTCGTTTCTGGTAGACAAGGCCTTGGCAGCGCAGAAGCCGCCCACCCCCAACATGCTGACGCAGCTTTCCGCCCCGCCCGCAATCATCACGTCGGCATCGCCGTATTCGATGATTCTTCCGGCTTCGCCTATGCAGTGCGTACCCGTAGTGCAGGCGCTCACCAGTGCGATGTTCGGCCCCTTGAAGCCATACTGGATGGAAAGATTGCCGGAAATCATGTTGATGATCGAGCCGGGTACGAAGAAGGGCGAAATTTTGCGTATTCCACCGGCTGCGACTTCGTCCTTACTCCTTTCGATCATCGGCAGACCGCCGATGCCGGAACCAATACACACTCCGATCCGCTCGGCATCAGCCTCCGAAGGCTGCTCCAGCCCGGCATCACGCACCGCCTCTATCCCGGCTGCCATACCGTAATGGATGAAGGCATCCATCCGGCGTGCATCCTTCGCGGCGATGTACTGGGTCACATCGAAATCCCGCACTTCCCCCGCGATACGGCTGGGGAAGGCAGAAGCGTCAAAACGGCTGATCGCACGAATACCGGAACGACCCGCGACAATATTCTGCCAGGCTGTTTCAACCGTGTTTCCGACCGGACTCACGATACCGAGGCCGGTCACCACTACTCTGCGACGCACCAATTTACACTCCCATCAAAGCGAGAATCAGCCGACTGTTGGCGTCGGCTCCAAGAAAGATGACCTGTTATTTCAGGTTTGCAGCGATGTACTCTGCGGCCTTGGCAACCGTGGTGATTTTTTCGGCCTCTTCGTCGGGGATTTCGCACTCGAATTCCTCTTCCAGAGCCATCACCAGTTCAACGGCGTCCAGAGAATCGGCGCCCAGATCATCCATGAAGGAAGAATCGTCCTTGACGTCCTTTTCATCAACGCCAAGCTGTTCAACCACGACCTTCTTGACACGAGCAATGATTTGTTCCATTGAAACTACTCCTTCCCCTTATGGGGTATAAAAAAAAAACTGAGACATTCTACCAAAACAATGGCGAAGGCAACACCTTACTCCATGTACATGCCGCCATTGACATGCAGGGTTGCGCCTGTGATATAGGCGGCGGCAGGCGAGGCAAAGAAAGCTACCGCGTTTGCCACATCTTTCGCATCACCGAGTCTGCCCAGCGGAATCGCGCTTTGCAGGGCGCTGCGCTGCGCTTCCGGCAGGCTTCTGGTCATTTCGGTATCGATGAAGCCCGGAGCGACACAGTTTACCGTAATACCGCGCCCGGCAAGCTCTCTTGCCAGCGCCCGGCTCATCCCGGTAACCCCCGCCTTGGCGGCGCAATAATTGGCTTGTCCGGCATTGCCGGCATGACCGACAACCGAAGTAATGTTGATGATCCGCCCGCCTCTGGCCTTCACCATCGGGCGGATAAAGGCGCGCGCCATGCGAAAAACCGCCTTCAGATTGGTATCGATTACCCGATCCCACTCCTCGTCCTTCATCCGCATCGCAAGATTGTCGCTGGTAATACCAGCATTATTCACCAGAATGGTGGGAGCAGCGGCGAATTCCTTTTCGCTGAAGGCAAGCGCCGCTTCGATATGCTCGGCATCACAGACGTTCAGGATCAGGCCGCAGCCATTGAAGCCTGCCTCTTTCAGGGAGGCGGAAAAATCGTTCGCGCCCTCCGCATCAATCGCGCCGCCGAGTACGGTTGCGCCCTGTTCGGCCAGAGTCAGCGCCACTGCCTTGCCGATACCGCGCGAAGCGCCGGTTACCAGGGCAATTTGTCCTTTGAGGGGTAAATCCATATATCACTCCAGATTGAGATTGGCTTCCAGGGCGGCTGTATCCGCCAGAGCAATGCCGACGACACCGTCGGCGCAACGTTTGGCAAGCCCGGCAAGCACCTTGCCGGGACCGCATTCGACTACCTTGTCTACCCCTAGATCCGCCATCCGGCGAATGATTTCCACCCAGCGCACCGGGCGATAGGCCTGCCGAACCAGCGCCTCGCGGATTTTTTCCGGGGCGGTTTCCAGCGCCACATCCACATTATTGATGATAGGAATCTCAGGGGAGCGTATTTCAATTTTTTCCAGCGCCAGTGCTAATTTTTCTGCTGCCGGACGCATCAGGGAGGAATGGAAGGGGGCGGAAACCGGCAGCGCCAGGGCGCGCTTTGCGCCTTTTTCCTTGCACAATGCCATCGCCCGCTCAACCGCAGGCTGACTCCCGGCAATCACCGTTTGCCCCACCGCATTGAAATTGACCGCTTCGGCAACTCCGCCGACTTCGCTCTCGGCGCTTTTACAGGCGACAAAGATGGCCTCATCTTCCAGCCCCATGATCGCCGCCATGCCTCCCGTGCCCAAGGGCACGGCTTCCTGCATTGCGGCGGCGCGCAGACGAACGAGCGGCACGGCATCGGAGAAGGCAAGTGATCCGGCCGCAACCAGCGCCGAATATTCTCCCAGGCTATGCCCGGCAACAAAGGCCGGGTTTTTTCCGCCCTTGGCCTGCCACAGCCGCCAGACCGCAACGCCTGCGGCAAGCATGACGGGCTGGGTATTGACCGTCCGGGCAAGAGTCTCGGCATCGCCCGCCTCCACCATCTCCCAGAGGTCTTCGCCCAAAGCGTTCGAGGCTTCGGCAAATACCGCCCGGACTATGGTCGCGTCTTTTTCGTTGGCGGCATAGGCGGACATCATCCCCACCGCCTGCGAACCCTGTCCCGGAAAAACAAAAGCAAATGTCATTGTCGGTCTCTCTTCCTAGAATTCAAACAGCAAAGCGCCCCAGGTGAACCCGCCGCCCACGCCTTCCAAAAGCGCCTTCTGGCCTCTGCGGACTCGCCCATCGCGCACTGCCTCATCGAGCGCCAAGGGCACCGAAGCGGCAGAAGTATTGCCGTGTCTATCCACGGTAATGATTACCTTCTCGCGCGCCAATTCCATTTTGCGGCTGGTCGCATCGATGATGCGAATATTGGCTTGATGCGGAATCAGCCAGTCGATATCACAGGTCTTGATCCCCGCCGCCTGACAACATTCATCCGCCACCGAGGCCAGCACCCGCACTGCGTTTTTGAATACTACCTGTCCTTCCATCCGCAAAAATGGGTCTCCCCAAACCTTGCCGGAACGAACCTGACCGGGAACGGAAAGAATCCCGGCCTGAGCGCCATCGGCATGGAGGACGGAGCTGAGAATGCCTGGGGTAGGAGAAGCCTCCAGCACCACCGCGCCTGCGCCGTCGCCAAAGAGGACACAGGTGGCGCGATCCTGCCAGTCGAGGATCGTGGAAAAGGCATCCGCGCCTACGACCAGCGCCTTTTTATGGCTGCCGGAACGAACAAACTTGTCGGCAACGCTGAGTGCATAGACAAAGCCGCTGCACACCGCCTGCACGTCGAACACCGTGGCGCCGTGATTGCCCAGCGCCCCCTGCAAAAGACAGGCGGTGCTGGGAAAAATGAAATCCGGGGTGGAGGTAGCGACTATGATCAGATCGAGCTCGGCGGCAGCTACTCCCGCCATTGCCAGAGCGCGCTCGGCGGCGATTTTCGCCATCGTGGCGGAAGTCTCTCCTGCTGCCACGAAGTGCCGCGAGCGAATGCCGGTACGCTCGATTATCCACTCATCGCTGGTATCAACCCCCCGGGCAACGAGATCGAGATTGCTGACCGGCTCACCCGGCAAATAGCTGCCTGTGCCCGCTATCCGGGCATAGACGGAGCTTACACTGCTGCTCATTCGCTCTCCTCTTCATCCTGTGCGGATGTTCTGCGTCCAGTACGTTGGTGCAATTCAGCCAGTTTGGCGCTGATTCGCTCTACCACCCGGTTGCTCGCGGCCTCATGCGCTCTGCGAAGAGCATGGGCAAAGGATACCGCATCCGCCGAGCCGTGACTCTTCATGCTGAGGCCCTTGAGACCGAGAAGACTGGCGCCATTATAGCGACGCGGATCGACCCGCGCCTTGAATCGTTTCAGCACCGGCAAGGCTATCAGCGCCGAGAGACGGGTGACGAGGGAACGGGAAAACTCCTGCTTCAAGGAGTGTTCCAGCATTCGCGCCAGACCCTCCGAAGTCTTCAGGGCGACATTGCCGACAAAGCCATCGCATACCACGACATCGGCTTCGCCATGATAAATGCCATCCCCTTCCACATTGCCGATGAAATTGAGGCCGGAATTCCGCAGAAGGCCAGCCGCCTCCTTGACCACTTCATTGCCCTTGATGTCTTCTTCGCCGATATTGAGAAGACCGACGCGAGGCTGTTCATTGTGATCCAGCGCCGCTGCCAGCATCGCGCCCATGATCCCGAACTGGAGCAGATGCTCGGCGTTGCAGTCCACATTCGCGCCTAGGTCGAGCATGTAGAAATGGCCGTTGATAGTCGGCATCACCGGACAGATCGCGGGACGATCGATGCCCGGCAACATTTTCAGGACGAAACGGGACATCGCCATCAAGGCGCCGGTATTGCCTGCCGAGACCGAGGCTTCCGCCTGACCGCTCTTGACCAGATTGAGCGCCAGCCGCATCGAAGATTTTTTCTTGTTCTTCAGGGCGAGCGTAGGCGATTCGTCCATCGCCACGACATCGTCGGCATGGACGATTTCATAACGACCGGAGCAATCTTTGGGTAGCAGGGGCAGTATCTTCGCTTCCTGCCCTACCAGAATTACCTTGGCTTCCGGGTGTTCACGCAAAAAGGCGAACGCTGCCGGAACCGTGACGGAGGGGCCATGATCCCCCCCCATGCAATCAATGGCGATGGTGTGCGACATTTAGAAAGAAAGACACAAAAGACAGGAAGCCATTATAGCCTCCTGCCTCGATGCCCAAAGCGGGAAAACCCCGATTCAGGCTGAAAAGTGAGCGTGCAGCTTACTCGCCCTTGCCGGCAACTACTTTTTTCCCCCGGTAGAAACCGGAAGGGGAGATGTGATGACGCAGATGCGTCTCTCCGCTGGTTTTTTCCACGGCCAGCGCAGGATTGCCGAGCGCGTCATGGGAACGATGCATACCGCGCTTGGACGGCGACTTTTTGTTTTGCTGAACAGCCATTTCAATACTCCTGAAACAAAATCAATTTGTAACGCGACCCTTCAAGGCCGCCAGTGCCGCAAAAGGATGCGGCGCTTCTGTTTTTTCTCTTTCCGGCAGACTGCAATCATCATGCCGGGGCGAAGAGGGCAGAGCCAACAAAATTTCGTCCTCTACCAGTTCCAGCGCCGAACGAAAACCTTCCTTGCCGTTTGCCACGGGCAGAAAATCCAGCTCTTCGTCTTCCAGTTCTTCTCTGGTCAGCGCGCTTTCTTCGTCAACCAGTTCCAGCCGGTTATCCAGCGCGATTTTTACCCGCACTGGCATAAGGCAACGCTGACAGACCAGCGGCAATTCTCCCGAAATGAAAAGAGAGAGTCGCGCCTTTTGTCCGCCACAAGCGCCCAGACTTGCCATTTCGCCCTGAAGACGAAAAAAAATTTCGCCCTCAAAATCGAGAAGCAAATCTTCCAGCCGCAGAAACTCCGCCAGAGGAAGAAAGCCTTCCAGAAGGCCGCCTTCCCTGGCAAAACGCCAGAGATCCATAGGGACATCCGCCGCCCAGGAGGAAGAAAACGATTGACTTCTTTGCGACATAAACTTTTGATAATACAGCGTGTTCGCGGGAAAGTCAAAATGTCCTGCGATCCTGCGGACGGCAGTTGAAGAACCGATTCAACGATAGACGCGGTAGGGGCGGATGCCATCCGCCCGCCACGTCCTGTGACTCTGTAGGGCGAAAAATTTTCCGCCCTTCCGTCTGATCCCTGTCCTCTGTCCTCTGACATCTGTCCTCTGACATCTGTCCGCTATCTCGCCTGATAGTTAGCCAGGCGCACGGTGTCGCGGATGTGGATGTCGCGCCTATTTACCTGAATCAGGCCGGCGCTTTCCAGTTCGTGAAGAACGCGGGAAAAATATTCCGGGGTCAGCGACAGGCGCGAGGCTATCGCGCCCTTGCTCACCGGCAATGACACGGTGATCGACGGCGCGGTGATCTTCTCTGCGTCGGTAATACACTCGCCCAACAAATACCCTATGACCCGCTCAACCCCGCTATGCAGCGCGTAGGATTCCACATCCTTGATCAGACCATGCAGGCGGCGCGACAACCCGGCCAGCATATGCCGCGCAAAATTGGGATTGTGGTCGAACTCTTCCAGCACCACTTTCTTGTCGATCTTTATCAGAAGCGATTCGGACAGCGCCTGCGCGGATACGACATAGGACATGCCGGTAAACACCAGCGCCTCGGCAAAGCTGCGCCCCGGACCGCAAAGCTCGATGATCTTCTCGCTTCCCTGATGCGACAACACGAACAGCTTGATCTGCCCGGTGACGACAATATAGAAGCCATCGCACGGTTCGCCCTGACGAAACAGCAATTTGCCGCGCTCCAGACGACGCAGCGTACATCCGGCGGTAATCTGCTCCAATTCCGTCTGCTCGAGATGCGAAAACAACGGCAGAGTAAGCAGATAGCGGGGTATGTTGAATTGTTCGAAACTCACGATTCATCGCCCTCCTGCGGACAAGTGGTTAAAGTATATAGCCATTCAGATGTCAGATGTCAGATGTCAGATGTCAGAGGACAGGTATCAGATAAAACCGACTCCAGTTTGAAGGCGGTTTTCCTAACATCTGTATTCTGTCTTCTGTCCTCTGATCTGGGGTTCGCCTGCGGCTCACCGCCAACCTACGCCGCTATACCGCTGACGGGCGGATGGTATCCGCCCGTACATACCTTTCCGCTGAGTAGGTTCTTTAATTGCCGTGCGCAGCACTCAGTTGCCGTGCGCAGCACATGTCAGGCGCACGTAGACTTGGGTCAGGGCGCGTGCCAGTTGTTCGGGGCGGTGTACCAGCGCGTAGCCCTGCGCGCCAAACAAACGGGGCAGGTAAGCGTGCGCCTCC
>Ga0209737_10003863_pt1 | contig 10481 bp, 10 predicted proteins | sample TergutCu122P3_FD_187284 | JGI IMG/M metagenome (GOLD analysis project Ga0209737, IMG submission 187284) | Cubitermes ugandensis P3 segment gut microbial communities from Kakamega Forest, Kenya - Cu122 P3 (SPAdes) (version 2) | ecosystem: Host-associated > Arthropoda: Insects > Digestive system...
CCATACCGAAAAAATCGTCATATCATGCAGGGTACTTACTGTCGACAGCACACGATATGATTTTGCTTGGGATTAATAATTATTAACATTTAACACGATATACAATATGTCACAATCAAGAGGACGATTAAGAGTGGATAGTTTTTTGCCACGCGATGTTATTGACTTTAGTTACCAGTTCAATAAACCCGTTGATCCCGACAATCAAGTTGCAGGACGCGCTCGTGGTGGAAAAATAACAGTTACGGTAAAATCCCGGTTAAACGGTAACAACGAACTTCTTTCATGGTTATTAGATAATAAGATTGGGAAAAAAGGTGAAATCATAACATATAATAACGAAGATGGAATAGAGAGGGAAATTTATTTTCAGGACGGTTTTTGTGTAGATTACGTTGAAACTTGGAAAGACATACAATTGGACAAGGATGGTAAGCCAAAAGAAAATCTAATCCATACGGAGAAAATCATTATAAGCAGTAAAACCATTGTGGTAAAAGGCGGAAATCAGGGAGAGACTGGATTAGTGAATGATTGGACTGAAAATGAATAATCCGATTAATGAAGTTATTATTAAATATTAAAAGAAAAAAAATATGGCAACAACACCAGTTGAGATAAAAGTTGAAGGATTTGTATCAAGAGAAGTGATAGAGACATCTTACTCGTTCAGTCAAGGACACGAATCAGGTAAGACAACAGGCAAACCAAAAGGGGGGACAATAAATCTTACCTTGAAAGCGCTGAATAATGATCCAGGTAAAAACGAAATCCTATCCTGGATGTTGAATGATTCTCTTCTTAAGAAGGGAGAAATAGTGTTTAAAGACACTCTTGATAGTAGTGTTATGAGAACAGTGAAATTTGAAGACGCAAGTTGTGTTAATTACACATTGGATTGGGCAGAAGCGCAACTCAATCAAGTCGTTCAAAGTGACAACTTATTACCACCCACCCACACGGAAAAAATCGTGATTGCATGTAGAAAAATCGAAATAGTTGGTGTGGATCCTTATGAAAATAAATGGGAAGGCGCTCCAAAGCCTAATGATAATACTAAAGCTAAAAATGAAGATTATAACAAACAAACGACAATTGGATGGAAAATAGTGGAAAAGGCAGATGGAACGATCGAAATTATAGAATAAGAAAAAAGAAGAAGATATCGAAATAATGTATGACTTTTTTTGTCAAACAAGATGTAACTTTGCACGGAAAAATTTAATAAATAATCAACAGAATTAGAAATATGAACGAAGACGAAAAAAAAGAAGAAGGACGAATTAAAGTGTATATAACGTTCAAGGAGAAAACAGTTTTATTCAGTGCAAACCCATTGTATTCGTTGAAAGTAACAATGGAAAACTTGGTCAAACTGTCGAATATGTATCCGGATAAATTCTGGCATTTGCCCGAATATGACAACAATGGCCAACGCATCACCTACTATCTGGGCAAACAGGAAAGTAAATCTGTGTTTCTTTCAACAGCCGCAACGGGTGAAGACAGAAGTCTGGAAGACTACGGCGTCAAAGCAGGCGACAAGTTGAAGATTATACAGAAGGTGGTGGCGGGGTAAATTCAAGATTCAAAGATTCAAGGTGTCATGTTGAGCGTAGTCGAAACATCTGTAATTAACTGCAAACAGATTCCTCCACTTCCCTTCGGCTTCGCTCAGGGCAGGCTCTCGGAATGACAAGGAATCAACCTTTTTAAACAATGGAATTGATTGATTTGAATATAGATAATGTGAAACCGGGACGGGAAACGCGGTTATATAATGAATGGAAAATGATTGATGCGGCATACGGATCAAACAGCGAGATATCATATACTATCGTGAAACGTACTCCATCAGGTTTGCCACTTGGCTACGAATTCACATTCCATATCAAATCAATTACCGGCATACAGGAACCCGACAAACAAGGCCATCAACGACCCATCTTTGGTGATAAGCATATCCTCCGGATCACGATTCCGAATAATTACCCTTCGGCCGACGGCGGATACCCTGATTTTAAGTTTATAACCGACGTCTGGCATCCGAACGTCCGATTTTATGGCGACTTCAAAGGGCATGTATGTCTCAACTTCGAAGGAAGCGGCACATCAACCCCATTAACCGAATTTATCGACAAGGTTGCCGCCTACCTCCGGTACGACGAATACCATGCGCTCGACGTTGAACCCTTCCCCGAAGACCAAACCGTAGCGCAATGGGTACGCGAACAAGCCGAACCACAAGAATGGATAAAACAATGGACAATTGACAATGAATAATGAACAATTCAAAAACACCCAAAATATTATACTCCGTGTTACTCCGTGAAAGCAACTCCGTGCTACTCCGTGTTTTAGTCGTACTCTGTGCCTTTACAACAACCCTTGCAACAGCCCAGGAAATCCGATTAGACGGAAAAGACAATCGCAACCGCGAAACCGTCTCCGTCAAACTGTACGATAACAACGAAGGCCACTATATATGCGAAGTCCCGCTCACGTTTCACATTACCCAAAACAACATCCTTTTTATGATCGTCGGCGACAATAATGGTATCAATGGAAACAATGGGATATGGATGTTCGACAAAACTGTATCGGTCAACGACTTTCTGAAAAGAAACAAACAGGTCGGAACAGGAAAGGCATTTAAAAAGCAATTAAATCGCCTCGAATCGTTTTATGATCAATCAGAAAACGTCGAAAAATTCACCTGGTTCGACAATGGGTTCGAACAGGTTCAGATGTCTCCCAAACCTGTTTTTTTCAAGGTGAGAGACACTTCAAAACCCGTCGTTTTGAAACTGAAGTTTTATACTTCAGTCGAAACAAATGCCCGCGCAACGGAGCTGACTTCCGAGGCAGGATTGGTTAAAGTCACGATAAACCTTTGACAATGAATAATGAATAATGAACAATAAAAAATAATATAATGTTATGAAACGATTTTTTTTAGGATTGGTTATGGCAGCTGGATTTTATTCTTTTGTCGCTGCGCAGGATACCTGTAATTATTATCTATCACCTGACGAATTGGTAAAAAAGGAGGTCGTGCTGAAAAGCACCAACGAACTGTTTGATTTGAATCTGATGATTGGAGTCAAATGGTTTCAGGTAGAAAATAAAATTCAGTTGTTGTTCGACCGTAAGTCGGTTGTTGGCAACGATATGTTCATCCTGCTTTTTTCTATGTCACCAAAAACCGAACAGATAGGCGGTTTCTTAGACTGTAAATCAGGCAAGAAGCCATTGTGGAGCAAACTGAAAAGCGAAGATTCCAAACAAATACAATATTTTATCAAGTCGGATAACCTTGTGATTGACAATTATTTGAATTGCTATCGCACGCTCGCAAGCAACAATGAAGAAGAATTCTCCTTCGACTTAATTGAATTTGAAGATTTTAAAATAACGTTGCCGGGGTTTTTAGTCATAAAAACAGAAAAAAGGCCGTGGTACTCGTTTTCGAAACGCGACAAAAGGGTCATGTATAAAACCAAACCGTTCGATTTGAACATTGAATTCGAACGTAAACCGGAGGTCGACACATGCGCCATAGCAGAGAGGGTAGTCCCCTATATTGCTGCTTATAAGAAAAAATTTGATGAGGAATCACAGGAATTGTTAGATGCGCAGAAGAATCGAAGTTGTATTTTCTTCAATCTGCTCAAAAGCACAATGTACCGGACATTTGTGGAATTGAACGACCGGGTTGAACGATACACGTATTGTGAGGCAATCGCAACAGCTATCAAGGACTATAACGATGCATTCGAAAAGATTTTCAAGGAAGAATGTGCGGCTGCCGCTCCTGTACGGACTTCGAGTTGTACGTTGAGTGAAAACGAATTGACGTCGATCAACAACAGGCTTCGCAACCTGCAAATGAAGATCAATGTCAATAAAAGGAATAACGTGAGTTCGGACAGTGAGATTAAAGAGTACAGATCAATCAAAACAGCCATCCTGCCTCGGATAACCCCCGATTGCCGTAAAAGCTACAAGTCGGCCATCGACGCTTTAGAAAGTTATTGCACAAATATTGAAAGCCTTCTTTGATGAACAATGTATAATGAACAATTCAAAATAAATAATCATTGCTGTCCCTCGTTTCCTGACGAGGGGCAAATCTCCCATCACTGCCACTCGTTTCCTAACGAGAGGCAAATGGTTTCACGTTTCTTAACGTACTTTCTTCGTTACAAACGAAATACCATATCCTCCTCGTTAAGAAACGAGGAGGAGCGGAAGCGGAGGTTTCATATTTCCATAATCCTGTTCATCTTACTCCTGCTTGGTCTGTCGACAGAATGTTTCTGTCAAACAGGGCAAGGGATAACTGTTTTTTCAAAAAAAGAAACATTATACAGCACAAAGAACGGGAGCGCAATCGGAAACATTTTGTTAACGATCGAACCTAAAAACGCAACTTCGAACAACAATGAATGGGTTTTAACAATCGGCGATAGAGGCAATAACTTTTTTGAGTCGCGTACCGAAAGGACTGTGTGGATTTTCAATAAAAAAGTGACTGCGAATGATTTTAGAAGAGAGATGCGAAACAGGGACTATCCGGTGGAGGTCAAAGACATCAGCGAGTTTTCTATCTTTTGTGAAAACGGAATACGTTTTGAACTGCGAGATTGGGAAGAATTACGCAAACAAACACAGGTTTCTTTCTTCGTAACTGCCTCGACAGGTCAAAGGGTAACTATTCGCCTCGTATTCTACGTTTCATCGATAGACAACAGAAAACGTATCACCATCGACGACGAAGCCAAAGTACGGATCGACTTCGAGATACCCGACCTCTCTGCACGGGCAGTCCAAGCCCAACGAAACGCACAAGCCCAAGCACAAACGCAAGACGGCGAACTGATTAGCCTGACAGAAAGAATCGATCCGGCCGTTGCAGCTCAACTTCGCGAAGCCAAAAAGGAAGAAGAGGAGGCTTTACTGCAAGCTGAAGGAGCTAATCTGGCGCAACGGATGGCTTTGCTCAACTCATTCATGACCGAAAGAAACAGGGAAGTTATTGAACTTCAGGAGGAAGTGAACATCCTGCTGGCTGATAAGAAAACAAAAGTGGATGCATTTAAAATTGATTCACTTGAATTAGTTGCTGAAGAAATTAAGAAGAAAGTCGATTTTTGGGAAAACGGGTATACCGAGATTTTACTTACAGAAGAAGCGATTCATGACAAATTTACCAAATTAAAATTGGCGCTTACAGCCACTACCAAAAAAATCACCGAACTTCGACAAAATCAGAATCCGCTCAATGGGATCATCACGTATGTTCAAGAAAATTTGCTGATGAGTTTGGGGGGAGGCGCCATTGGATTGTTTGTACTGAATTTTCTGATGAAATTTGGCAAAAAAATGATTGCCAAGATAAAAAGTAAAATAAAATCGAAAATAAACAAAATGAAATCGGACGCCAAAAACAAGGCAAAACAACAACCCAAAAAATGGCTGCAGAAAAAAAAGAAAAAGGAAAAGGTATTTGATGAAGAGTATGAAAATATTGATATAAATGATTTAGCTGAAATTTAGATAATTATGAGGAGTAAGGTTTTGTTTTTTTTAATAGTTGCTGTTTGTTTGGTCGCTTGTTCCCCAAACAAACCACTTGTTGTTTATTCGAATGAATCATCTGCTTATGGGTTGGATTTCATTGAGACTGCTTATTCGGCAAACGCCGACAGCCTCTTCCACCGATTCAACGTAGTGAATAAAAACACACATAACAAGGAGTTGATTGGCGACATCAAGCCAACTGAAATTGAGACAGTATCGAATGACAAAAATGTCACGGTAGAAGGAATTCGCAGAATGCCTATGTCGCTCGGTGTGATTCCCGAAAATATCATCGTATCCCTGTTGGTCGATCGGAGCGTTCATAACGAAGATATGTTTGATTTCAAAAATGCAGTGCGTACGATCATAGACAATCTACCCGCGAATACGATATATATTTCGTTTTTCGACAATCAATTAAGAGACACAAAACGGATCACGGCCGAGAATTTTGATTTATTTGAGGATGAATTCAGCATAACGAACAATAATAAGATAATTTTTGACGCCGCATTATCGAAATTTCAGGAGTTGCGCGGATTGGGCGAACGAAATATAAGCGGGGAATTTGCAGCAAAAGTCAGCGATGAGAACATCAAAAAGGTATTGGTCATCTTATCCGACGGACGAGTTGACGCCAACAGTTTTCGAACAGCAGATTATATTCAACGATTCAGCGATGCGGTTCAGCAGTTAGACGATGACCCTGCCAATAAACATCGTATCGAAATACACTCTATCCGGTACGGCGAAAGAAACGACGATCTTGACTTTACCTTGTCGTACCTGTGTGTCGATATACGGAACGAAAATGTTCGTGGAGGATCGTACTTTGCCAATCCGTTTGCATTTATTGATAATCTGAAAGAATCGGATAACAGCATACCCGATTATGAACTTGTCATGCTCAATCCGCAAGGGAAAATTTATCACGGACAGACATATCATACCGCCCTAAAGATCTCAAAAAATGGAATGACCATAGCAGGAGAGGTCAGGTACGTTGTCGGAAGCCTGCTCACACCACTGAAATCAGGATCGAACATCATCCTGAACATCGTTTTCGGATTGATAGCCGGATTGTTATTAATCGGATTCGCTTTTCTTTTCATGCAATTAGGAATCCCATATTTCCGGTTTAAATTTGAAAATTTCAATAACAAATATGTGCGCCGGTATTCGTTCGATGACGATTCGGTTCTGAAATGCCATTATTGCCTGCGCGAAATCAGGGATGGAGAGGAGATTATCACGAAGTGTCATCATACCGTACACAAACATTGCTGGATCGAAAATGGCTGCAAGTGTACCGAGTATGGCCGGAACTGCAAATTCGGGAAACAGTTTTTATACGACAGCAGCCAGCCTTTCAGTTCCACCCACAGGCCATATTTCACGAATTGGGCGCTGCATGGCATGGCGGGGGGATTGGCGTCGTGGGTTGTTTTTTATGTGTGTTTGGGCTTTTTGCCGACTACTTTCAGGGGGTTGACTAAGTGGTTGTTGTTGGTTTTTGGGGACAATAAGGACTTTGGGGACTTTGGAGCATTTTATTTAAAAATCGGGGCAATGCTTTTTATTGGCGTATTGCTTGGTTTTGTGCTTGTATTGATTTTTTCGCATTTGAATAAATACAGGCAGCGGAAAAAAGATTCTGTTGCGGTGATTCTGGTGAGGAGTTTTGTCGGGGCTGCATTTGCTTTTATTGCATTCCTTTTCGGAAGCGTGATTATCATTCTTTGCAAAGCTGATGCAACAAATATTTTTATAGATTGGCTCCCATGGCTATTGAGTGGCTGTGCGATGGGTGCTGTGCTTTTCTTCCGGACGAATACGGTTATCAAACAAATTATCCCAGGCGTAGCTCTTTCCGGAATAATTTGCTTTGTGATTCTGCTAACAGGGGGCTTGTTCGGGATTTATGCCGTTGTATTCGCGCTAATGGCTTTTGGATCAGGCGTCGGCATATCGTTTATCTCGGCTCGCAAGATGATTCATCGCTATTTCTTGAAGTTTAAGGGAGAAACTGAAGAAACAATCGCGATCCATAAATGGATGAGTGTGGCTGGCGGAAGCAATGATGTGAGTATTGGCAGTTCGCCCGATGCCACCATCCGGATGACATGGGATAACCATCCGTCGATCAAAGACATTCATGTCAGGTTGTTTTTTGATAAAAAGAACAGGTTGCCTTGCATCCGAATTTTATCAAACGACGTCACCTACAACGGCGTTTTTGCGAAAAACAATGAAGAATACCTGTTGAAAAACGACGTGAAATTTACGATCGGAAGTACGGTGTTTCAGTATGTGGAGAGTTGAACAATAATATAAATTTTATAAATATAACAACTATGCCAAGTTATGTATGCAATGGAGCAAATATGCGATGTACATTCGGTACGGGTTCGTCTTCTTTAACCATACTTCCTGAAAAAATGATCACAGAAGAAAATAATCCTGCGGCTAATATAATGGATTTCAAGCCATTGGTAAATGTGGCGTCATTCGGAAATTGCATGTCGCTTATGAATCCGGTAGTTGCCGTAGCGACCGCCAAAAATAGCGGCGTCTTAGAACCCCAAGCCTGTATCCCTGCAATAATATCCCCATGGATGCCGGGGCAACCCAATGTCCTGCTTAAAAATATGCCTGCATTGATGGACTTTTGTATAAACACCTGCATGTGGATGGGAATAATAACCATTACGAGCGCCGGTGAAACGTCCATCAGCACCAACGGACCAGCCCCCGATATGGGCGCGATGATGGCAGAGTTAGCAGCAGCCGCCGATGCAGCAACCAAAGAAATGGAAGATGGGATGGAAGACATGATAAAAAAAGTTAATGAAGAAGAAGCAAAGAAGAAGTAAGCGCTTTGTCATGGGGATTGAACTTTGAACAATAAATATTGTAGGGGCGAATCGCTTTCGCCTGTTTGAAAATGGGAAATGGAATTGACATAAACAATGGCGAACGCTCGCACGGATTACTAATCCGCGCGAGCGAAGGCAATGGCATTCAGACCTCCCCCAGCCCCCTCCAGAAGGGGACGACCTCGCCCCCGACCCCTCTCCAAAAGAGAGGGGAGAATTATCCCCCTTTGGAGGGGGCTGGAGGAGGTAAAACTCTCAATTCTCCACTCTCCTGTTTTAAGGCTCAAAAGTTGTACGACGCGAAAGTGATGGTCGTTGGCGCCGGAGCTTTGGGCAATGAAGTATTGAAAAATTTAGCTCTCTTTGGAGTCGGACACATTGTTGTTGTTGATTTTGATACGATTGAACGCAGCAACCTGACGCGTTCGATACTTTTCAGAACAGAGGATGCAGATAATAAAGCGAATAAAGCAGTTGTTGCCGCACAAAGAATCAAAGAAATCAATCCGTCAATTCACGTGCTTCCCATCCGTGAGAATTTAGAAACAGGCGTAGGGTTGGGGTTATACCGTAAAATGGACGTAATCATCGGTTGTTTAGATAATCTGCAATCACGGATCTTATTGAACCGTCTGTGTATCCGCGCCGGAAAGACATGGATTGACGGAGGTATTGGGGAATTCGAAGGGCAAGTGAGTGTATACCAACCGGGTATAAGTTGCTACGAATGCAACCTGACCGAAGACGAAAAAGGCGATTTCGATAAACGCATATCATGTGCCAATGTTATCAGAATAAACGAAAGTGCCGGAAGGGTTGCCACTACACCGGTCAGCGCTTCCATTATAGGCGCCGTTCAAGTGCAGGAAGCCATCAAAATCATCCACAAGGATGAAATGGAGCATGGTGCATTTTCAACACTTGCCGGCAAATTATTCGTTTACGAAGGGATGTTCCCTTCCGTTGAAATTTATCATTTCGCGACAGATAATCCTGCATGTAATGCACATGAGGACTGGTTTCCGGCAATCGAGATGCCCGAATTGAGCGCCGACACCAAATTGCATCAAGCTATCAAGTTGATCAAAAACCATTTAAACGTTGAATCGGCAGAAATCAATCTGCGAAATAACAGATTTGTTGATCACATATCATCCCGATTATCAAATAAAGACTTTTCGCCTTTGCTTCCGGAATCAAAAATCGCCGATTACATTTCCCATTCAAAAGAATTGAGGGATCTGCAGGCAGAGGAAGGGTTTTATCAGCATAGTTTTGAAAATATTGATGTGACTTTTCCATACCTGTTTTTTACATTGAAACAAGTTGGAATCCCATATTATGATGTTATTCAGGTTTCGACTGAAAAAGGCATTTTTTATTTTGAATTATCCAAAGATAAGAAGTTGTATGAAAGACTTATCGCATAATCATGAAAATATAAAAGCCGAATCATTCCTGTCGTCTATGATGGAATCCGTTTCAGCGATTCAAATGGAGTTTCAGGGTGTGTTCAGCCGGAATTTCTTAAATGATATTATCGCGTTGGAACAGGATATGGTTTCCAACAAAAATCTGTTGCATATCAACTTATCGAGAGACAGTTTATTTCATATTCTGCCTGAAGGGCTTTTTTTTCGCGAAGATGAATTGAAAAAAGTCCAGCAAGAAAAAAACACAGACAAATTCAAAGCGCTTTCAGAGCTGATCATCAAAGAAAAACAGAGGTTGCTTGATTTCTTTTATCCGTTCGACAAAACCTATTTCAGTCTTCGGTTCGAATTGGAACACAAACTGAACGAATTGGCCGAAAACAGAACTTCTGTCTGGATTGAAGAATTGTTTGATATTTTTCAAATTGATGAAAAAAATGACCTTATACGGAGAACAATTCCTTTATTACCACTTGCTTCCGAAATTAGAAGCAACAAGATGATATGGAGGGATTTATTGAAAAACATTTTCTATCCTGCCGATGTAGATGTACGAATTTTCAGAAAACAGGATATCGGGGGAATTGAG
>Ga0209737_10003864_pt1 | contig 10481 bp, 4 predicted proteins | sample TergutCu122P3_FD_187284 | JGI IMG/M metagenome (GOLD analysis project Ga0209737, IMG submission 187284) | Cubitermes ugandensis P3 segment gut microbial communities from Kakamega Forest, Kenya - Cu122 P3 (SPAdes) (version 2) | ecosystem: Host-associated > Arthropoda: Insects > Digestive system >...
CCCCAAAACCCCAAAACCCCAAAACCCCAAAACCCCTTTTATAAGAGTTTAGTTTGGCTTATAGGAATTTAGTTAATTCATTGAATTGTAATCGTAGTATAGGCTTCTTTCCCATAACATCAAACACTACTTCAGCCACTCTTTCATTTCTCTTATTACCTGCTGTTTCTCTCAATATCATCGTTAACAAATGTAAAGCACTCTGCACTAAGAACTCTTCCTCCATATCATTATATTCCAATATCTTACACTCATGTGCAATAAGTAAATGAATATCTATACGTTGCATAATCTCTGCATATATCTCGGGTGCTTTATACTTTGCTTTTAAGGCTTCTTCTATAAATCCAATAGCTTCACTTCTTAAAGGGTACCATTGTTTGAATGCTAAGAACTTTAAATCTATTTTCTCAAACTTGCTTGTGAACTTTCTTTTATCCTTAACATACTCTGAGATTGCCTTTTCTATGAATTCGGATTTTAAGAATTGCGAGCGTAGCTTGATTGAGTTAGATGCTATTAAGCTTTTGAATGCATTGAGTCTTAGATTGTTTTGTTCAGGGTAATTATCATAAGGTGGGTCTTTATTTATTTGACTTTGTTTCAAGCCTTCATACTGAAGTTGTAGTTGTTTTCCAAATGTTTCACCAAAGTTTATAACTTCCAATACTTCATTAATTTTACCATCATTAGCTTGTAAGAGAAGAGCTAGTATACGCTGTAAGAGTATTCCAACTCCAAGTAATTCATCCCTTTGCTTCTCAGGACTCGGCATCAAACTCTTGGTCAAGTTTCCCATCATCCAATCTATCAATGAAACCTCAAACACTAATACATTCTTCTTAACCAACCATTCCCACATACCAAATATAGATTGAAGAATAACTTTATGTTTCTCTTTAGATTGTTGTGTTTCAAATAAATTCCAAGAGAAATCAGCTATCTTAGCTAATGCATTTACAGTTATCATTAAGAATCCTTCATTCAATTTATAAGCGTTTGATTGATTTATCATTAATGATTTCCAATCTTTACAGAAACTTGCAATTTCTTTATCTGTTATTAATGATGATGTATCAAGTAAAGGTTCAGCTCTTAAGTCTTCAGCTCTAATAAGAAGTGACTCAAAAGTTTCTAATTCAGGTATTATTATATTAGCTTCTTTAAGTAAATGTCTTGCAGTTTTATTGTCTTTTAGGAAATTATTAATTATAGGTAATCGTAGTTCAATAAGAGAGTTAAAGAGTTTTCTTATTTCGTCTTTAAGAGGATTATTAGTTGAATTGTTTAATAACTCAGCGAGTGTATTATATGCATCACTTATAGCAGAGTTTAATGATCTTATAAACTTAGGTCCTGCTATAAACAAATTGCGTAATATCTTCACTATTAATATTCTAGTATAGTGATAATATGAATTACCTATTTTCTAGTAACTCTGAAGGGTCTTTAAGCAATTTAACCAAAACAGATGAATACACAGGACTCTCAAACGCAGTCCCCAACATTCTAAACAACTCCTTATTCTGCTCAAAATGAATTGTTGGCAACTCTTTCGCAAATTGTATATACCTCTTTATCTCCGCTGGATTATTCACTATTGAGTGCCCATAAATATAAGTAATCAATGAATTATCTCTAGTAATATCTTGACAAAACTCTTGTTCACTCATTAAACTCTCGTTACTATCTCTATCAGCAATCAATGCTTTAGAGAGTTGCAATATGATGAGTAAAGAGTATTTTCTTAATTCAGGATCTTGTAATAGTAAATGAAGATAACGTGTAATTCTTATATCAACAGCAGCTTTTATACGTTCAATATTACCTCCATAAAATATTGAACAAACTCTTACTAACTCTTGTCTCTTCTTTTCTGGACTATAAGAATCTTCTGTAAATATTGCTATTGATTCACATAAACGATATAATTCTGCAAAGTATTCACTTGTCCTTATTGATTTATCACATATTCCAAAGGATGACAAATATTCTCCCTTAGAATTACAGTGTTGTATATATTCGTATATAACTGTATATTGACCTCCTCCTAATCCTCCTATTCCAATAGAATCTATACTTTAGACTTCAAAGTTACCTTGGAACATTGAAAGAACACTTGCGTATACAGTATAATTCCAAAAAGTATCATGGAAAATTATGTGTCTGTTTTTATATATTGCATCCCATTCTTTATCTAGAGGATCTGATTTATCTTGTGTTGTCTTAAAGAATGCATTCATCTTAGGGTTATCAGAACCAAGCATATAATCTTCACCTATCATTAATTTGGTAATATAGTTAAGTATATTCTCAACAAAAGGTGCCATCACTGAATCTCTAAATTGCATTTCAAGTAATAATTGATGCATTAAACCGCACATTGCTTTTAATACTCTATTCTGTTCCTTTAGCTTTAGAGCAAAGACTTTTTTGCGACGTAGAGTGCTTTCTTCAAATTTATTACGGACTTCTAATAAATCCTTATTCTCTTTTTCTAACTCCATCTTCTCCTTCTTGATCATCTCCTTCCTAGCCTTCTCTTTCTTCAAATCATTATAATCAATGTACTTCTGCTTCCTCTTAATAAAACTCTTATTAACTCCTGTACTCTTATTCCTCTTAGCTGCCATTCTCTTCAAAACATCAAATCCTGTACTTCTCATTGCCAATTCTTCCTCTTCCACCTCCACCTTCTCTATTTCCTTACGATGAATAGAAGTCCATAAACGTGTATACCTTAAACATAGAAAAATTAGCATATCAATTACTTTTTCTTCAATGATTTCTTTAGCCAGAGGAGCATGTGGAGAAGCTCTTTGTGTAGATTCAATAAGTATTCGTTCAATAGATTGTATATAAGGTGTTGTTATCGTATGTATATGTTTTATTACCATGTCTATAATGGAGATTATTGGTGTTTCTAGTTCTGATAATAGCTTGTTAGGTGATTTAAGAGCTTGTAGACAATATTCACGTAATGGTGTTTTGCATTGAAGCGAAATGCAAAGTAAAGGTGAGCGATATAAGAAGATACTCTTCAAAAACTTCTCTGCACTCGAACGCTCATACGAATCTAGTTGGAAAAGGTTGAAATCAATTAACTCTTTTAAGGAAGGTCTTTTACTAGCTTTAGTACTAAGACAACAAGCTATCACATCAAACATCACTCCTAACGAGCTCTTCTCCTTTTTCTCTTTAAATGGCTCCATAGAACTCGCTCCTTTCACTATTGCCGAATAACTTCCTGACACCACTGTTGAAACCACCTTCTTACACTTACTCTGCATATCCTTCAAATACTCCTTCACAGTCCACTTCTCCTTTCCTTCATCCTCATTCAAATAGATTATAGGCGTATACAAGAACGTGCTCTTGCTTGGAGGTATAAGCGGTACCTTAAATGTTATTAACGCATTATGAGAGTTAGCCCAGTATTTGTAAGCATTAAAGTAACTAGCAGGTGGTTTACCAATAAGTATAGCATGAAGAATAGCACCTAATCCCCAAGTATCTATTTTGACTGTATGAGTTGAAGATAATGAAAGGATGTGGTCTGGTGATAAGTAAGAATCTTTATACGGATTGTCTTTATATTTGGAGTTTATTAAAATGTCTGGGTAAATAACTAATTTATTACTAAAGTCTACTTGCCCTACATCTCTAAAGTGTCCAAATACTATTCTTGAATTCTCCTTCTTTAAATAGAGGTGATCAGGTCTTAGGTAACGAAGAATGAATCCAAAATTATGGAGTGTAGTAAGTCCACGCAATATATCATCAGCCCACAACTTAGCTATATAAAGTGCTGTCTCCGTATTCTTCAATAAAGGAATTTCAAGTAATCCACCGTTATGTTCTAAGAAAGTCTCTAATGAGATGTAGGAATTTTCAGGTATATCTTCAAACACTACATATTGCTCAACTGATTGCTCACCTATTCCTATCTTCTTCTCATACTTCCCCAATATCTTAAACGCCAATTCCGGTTCCTTACTATACATCAACAATTGAGCTGATAGTTCTAACTCTAAATGATGTTTATAAGTTTTCCCATCACTAGAAATTCTTCCTAATACATTTGTACTATAGACATGGATTATTACTGGTTTATTTTCTGGTTCATATATTCCTTTATAACAAACACAACCTGAAGGCAATGTCCATTTGGAAGTTTTTGTTACTGAAATGTGCTTTGGATCAAGTTCAGGTACTTTATAACTTTGAACTATATTAAAAGTCATTGATCTTGCCTTCTTATGAAGTTTTGCTTGCATTTCTTTCTTAATATGTTCTAATATTGAATTTGCTATATTTCCTAATAAGTCTCTGAAATCCAGTACTAAACTTTTTCCTTCCTTCAATATTCTCTCCATTAACATTGCGTTTGATAATATTCCACAGCCTCTTACCTTTAGTTCTTCTTTGTGATTTACCAAGTACTTTGCCATTTCACTCAGATTATAGGATTTGGTATTAAGAAGCATAAAGGCATCAAAGTGTTGTACAATAGAGACAAAGAGATCTTCGTCTACGAGTAATTCCTCAGCAAGTGTTGATTCTCCTGTGTAATTAGAGTTGATTATGTAACGTGATAAAAAGTTTTGGAGTTGGGGAATAGAAACACATGGTTGGTAATCCTTATCTGTTGCCAATAACACCAGCAACCGTTCTGTTTGTGAGTGTGTGACGGCTTTAAGGTATTTAATGGAGTCTCTGAACTCTCTTAAAGTTAGCACATTGTCATGATTAGAATCAAACTTCGAGAAATAAGAACCATAATCATCAGTTATTGGATTCAACACTTTCAATAATGCCTCTACAGATTTATCACGCCACAAAAACAACTTACTACCCACATTTTCCTTTAACACTTCATTCATTCCGTGCCTCTCAGCTATAATCTTTATATATCTATCCAATATCTTATAAGAGATTTTATTATCAAACTTAGGATTATCATTTAAAAAGAAATCAAGGGCTTTTTGTTTAGTAATAGAATGACCAATAGTACTAAGTAAATCAACAAACTCTTCTATAGTTAAATATCCTTTTTTATCTATATCTGTTTGGAAGAATATCTTTGATAATGTTAAGTTCCTTTTTCTCATTACATCTAATAGTGATTTGAATATTCCTTCAAGTGTTATTAATCCTTCCCTATCTCTTGTTGAAGTATTCTTTACTTTGTTATAGAAATGTGTAAACTCTTCTAATGTTATCACTCCATCATCCTTTGGATTCATATGCTTTAAGACAGTAAGAAATTGTTGTTGGGCTAGTGTAATTCCGAAGTCTCTTGGTAAACTTTCTTGAAGTCCAGTGATTGTTAAATAGCCAAATTTGCCTTGATCTAATAAAGCAAAAGCCTCTTCACATGTACGTTCCTTTCTTATCTTTTTCACCACTTCCTCTATGAGCTTTATTTCATCATCTTTGGATATATCAGCAGTAATAGCAGTATTGATCTATAATAATAAAGTGATATTACATTTATAATATAAGCAGCATAAAACTTTTGTATAAAACTCTTAATTGTTATTGGCTTTTCACCTTTCTCTGTTAACAAAGATAACAAAGCATCAATTTCATTATCACTTAAATTTACTTGAAACTCTTTAAGTCTACTAGCTAGCATTTGTTGTGATATATATCCATTCTCCGACAAATCATTAAATGTATCTGCTAATGTTTTTCCTTTCTTTTTTAGGTAATCACCAATTCTTTTGTATATCTTTCTTTCCCAATTTAAGGAATATTGAACACCTTTTTCTTGAGGTTCAATAGGAATAGATTCAATAACCTTCATAAACTTTTGCATATCAAGTAAATTATTATCTTCTCTTAATTCAAATGCTGTATTCATTATTCTCTTCTCTTCTTCTGATAAATAAGCTTTAAACGAATGTAACACTCCATATAAGTTCTTCTTTGATATTCCTGATCTTCCTGTTGACTCCTCTATTATCTGCTCATACTTGAGTATTTCAGCTATAAATGTTTCTGGGTCAGTATCTATTTCGCGCTTAATCTTCTTTATTATAGGTTTTGCTTGTCTAATACTGAATAGTCCTTCTGTATCTTCATTCATTTTCTCTTCTATCAACTTCACTGCGTTTGAAACACTGATCTTACCATGTCCGATTTTAAAGAAGTGATGAGCCAATTGTCTTGCATCATTCAAACCTATAGAAAACTTATTTCTCAATATTTCTATAAACTCCTCCTTACCCAGTATTCCTGTGCCATGTAAATCAAATAGGATGAACAATTGTTTGGACGAGTAATCTTCTTTCTCAAATACGTTAGCAATACTCTTAACAACTTTTATAACCTTTTCATGTTTATTTCCTGTTGTACTTTTCTTAGTTTGTTCTCTTTCAGCCTGTGTAGCATGTGCCAATACTTTCAAGAAACTATCTAAGTGTACTGCATTTGATCTATTTTTATCCATAGAATTAAAAAGTGCTATTATATCATCTTTACTTACTTTCATTTGCATCCCTTCAAGTGCGTGTATAAACTCTTTCTTATTAACATATATCTTCTTATGCGTACTGATAATCTCAAATGCTTTAAAAGGAGTTATAGAATTCTTTTTTAGTACTCGAGATAATGCTTGTAGACAGATTATTACTCCAGGATCAGATAGACCTAGATACTTTTCACTTGTATCTACTCTTCTTCTAACCATGAAGTCTACAAGTATTTGGTATGAGTATTGATCTTGTCTATACATCCTCTTTATTTCACAATCTATTGCCTTTATCTCCTCATCACTCATATTCACTTCAATGCTGTAAAAAAGCTCTTTCATTCCTCGGAAGGTAATATGCATTATGGGGTCAATTTTGAGTGTAGTTAGTATTTCTTGTAATGAAGTACTCTTCTCTTCCAATTTAGTTCTTATCTTTTGGAATATTGCCTCTTTATCATCATTACTAACCCCTTCAATGATATCATATTGATCTGCATAGCTAGTACCTTGCATTTTTCTCTTTAATACTTCTACCTTTAGTTTCTCTGTCACACTTCCACTTAATATAATAAATATATCTACTGCATCTTTTCTTAATAGGTTTATTTCAAGTTTATTGAGAAGTAACCAGAACTCTTCAAAGGTTATTGCTCCATCCTTATCTCTATCCACTTCTCCAAACATTATTTCAATAGTTGCTTCAGGTTTTATGAGAGCGTTATTGACTTTGTGTACGAAGGTTTTGAGTAGAGTAACTTCTTCATCTCTTTTCTTCTGGAACTTATAATTCCACTCTTTAAGCTGTGCTTCAAAATCCTTTACATTAATAGCTCCATTACGATCATAATTCAAATTATTCACTGCCATATCTATCTCCTCTTGTTTTAACTCAAGTCTTTGATTCCTCAATGCATCTGATAGCTCTTTGCTATTCAATTTTATCTCATCCACTATTTTCCTCTTCTCTGAATTCCCATTCATCTCCTGCTCAAACACCTGGCTCCAATTAATTTTTCTTCTTTCTGAAACTTTATGAATCCTTGTGTAAATACTAATGATTTTGTCTTCATTTTTGGAATTGACTTGTATGAAATCAACAAATGACTTGTAAGTTATACCATCAGTTCCTTTACCTTTTATATCATCATATAAGGATTCTAGTTCTGCACCTGACATGTTTATCTTCTTCTTCTTGCATCCACTTATAAAATCTTTTTTATCCACATTTCCCTTTCCTTTCACATCCATCGCATTGAAGAGTGATTCTAGACTTACTTTGGCAATTTGTATTTGCTTAATAAACTTAACTGCAAACGTAATGGTTTTGCTATCGGTACCTGCAACTTGTAATATCCCCCTGCTTGTAAACATAAAGAGAAAGGCATGGTAAGTCATTTTCTCAAGTTTAACTCTATTTGCACGTCCAGGTTTTTCTGATCTTTCTTGAGTCTCTTGAAACTCTTTTAATGTAGCTTCCCATAGTGCTATAATATTTTCCTCTGATTGTTCAATTTCTCGACTTTTTATCCCTGAAGCAAACTCTACTTGTGTAATAGCTCCATGAAGAAACACATCAAATTGACAATACATGTCAAATATCGACATATTCTTATTAGTTACATGTACATAAATTTTCTCTACGATATTTGTATTCATTGTACTTTGCCTCTGTGCTTGATCAGTTCTTCTTACTATTTCTTTTTCTATTGCATTAGAAAGTGCTTGTGACACCGAAGTATAAGAGAATTCATTAGCGTTCTGTACATTTCCTACTTCAAGTAAAGTAGATAATTCAGTTTTACTTAAATTTGTTATACCTATTCTCGAAAGAACTCCTATAAAGTTATTTGTTGTTGCTGTGCCTGCCTTACTTACATCTAACTCCTTAAAATGATCCTGTAATTCCTTTGTTCTTGTTTCCACTGTCTTACTCATCTTTCCATACAGTGTGTAGAGGAGATTTTGTTTGATTTTTTCAAGGACGATGTTGCGTATTCCTTGGAGATTGTCAATGATCTTTTCTTTGAATATGTCTAAAGTGACTATTGTAGAGCTGCCTTGTTTCTTACCAATAATGCCAATCATGCTTTCTATTTCAAAGTTAGAAAGATTCAATTGCAGATGATTTGTTAAATTCTTACAATCTTCCTGTGTTATATATCCCTTGGACTCTGTATCAAATAGATTGAAGAGATCCTCCCAACTTATATCCTTTATAAGAACAGCTGATGCCAACTTCCGCAATATCTTCTTCATTCTCTTCTCCAATGAATTCTTTGTTTCAAATTTATCACAGAAAGCACGTACTGACATACTATTTGTATTCTTTAAGTCATCCATGCGTGTTAAGAGTCTTTGTTCTTGGAAAGATAAAGGAATTTTAAATGTCTTTATAGCTTCTAGTATCTGGTTCTTAGTTACTTGCCTATTCTCCTACCAAACAAAAGTACTGCAATTTAGTTTGAAAGAAATTCCCTTCCTCCGAAAAGAAATAATCATAAAACGATAGCCCTGTCTTTATAAAATACTGCTTAACCTTTGCTATTACCTCCATTTCTTTATTCTTCTCTTTCTCTTTCTCTATCTTCTTTAATTTCTCCATATAATGCCTTTCCACCTTCCTATCTACTTCTTCTTTATGTTTAGTTGTTAATGGTTGCTTCAAACTTTGAACAAAGAAAGGGAAGTTTACTAAATCTTTATGTAAATCAAGTTCTACTCCAGATAAAATAACCATCTGTTGTTCATTTGTTAGTCTTTTACTCCCTCTTATAGCATATTTTGTGACCATTACTATTTCTTCTTCGGATAAACCAATGTTTACATTTCTTAAGCAGTTCATGAATACTTCGCCTGGGATCAATTGGGAAGGGTATTCTTTGTGTAAAAGGAATGTTAATTGATCAATGTTATCCAGTATAACTTTACATTGATCATTCAATGATATTCCCTTTGCAGCACTCATCCATTGTTGTTTATTGAAAGTTGTTAGTATGCTGCTGTATTTCATTACTAGCTCTGTAAACTCCTTATACTTTATCAATTCATGTTCATTAAAGGCAAACTGATACAAGATGTCAATCTCTTCAAAGGTTAAGTCAAAATCAATCCATTTCATTACTCTTGCAAACTCCTCTCTACTCACTGCCTCATCCTCATCAAGATCAAACATTTCAAACGCTTTCTTAATATTAATCTTATTCTTCACTATATATCCCTGCAACCTACTGAGCACCCCTTCATATAACTTCTCCTTTTCCTTCTCGTCCTCTTTATCCACTTCTCCTTCATAGCTCTCCAAAAACTTTACATAGTCAATGTACTCATCAGGATATAATAATGTTAACTCATATTGTAATCCAGCAATAAACATATCATCAATACTATAATTATGTTGAAGTATATTTAACATATGATATAACTTTATCTTACCTGTACCTTCCTTATCAAATCTTCTACATACTTCAATTAATTGTAGAGGTCTTAATTCATTAAATATAGTTTTTAATAATTCTTGGTAATTGACTTTATCAGTACCTAATCCACTATAATGACTGCTTTTATAATAAAGTGCAGCTTCAGCTTTCATACGAGCAATAAGTTCATCTAAATTACAATTAACACATTTCATTAACTCTTCAATAAAGAAATCAGCATACTTACTTATTATACCATTAGCTATTAGTACTGTACGAATACCTGAAGGATCTATACAGCCTTTATCTATATTCGCCATTTCATAGCATTGTTTTTTAAATTTCGATTCACTTATTAATAGTCTTGCACAGAGTATTGATAGTAAAATTGTTTTAGAGTCTATTGAATGACCTGTGTAAGATGATACATTATTTATGTGGTGTAAGTAGTTCTTTAGGTGTATTACTTGGAGTTTTTCTGTCTTTTCGTTTAGAGCGAGATAATTAGAGACCATCTTTATTTCTACTTGTGAGAGATTTGGTATATTTAAGTTCTGCAATCTCTTCTCGAATTCTGTCTTCTCCAA
>Ga0209737_10003865_pt1 | contig 10480 bp, 6 predicted proteins | sample TergutCu122P3_FD_187284 | JGI IMG/M metagenome (GOLD analysis project Ga0209737, IMG submission 187284) | Cubitermes ugandensis P3 segment gut microbial communities from Kakamega Forest, Kenya - Cu122 P3 (SPAdes) (version 2) | ecosystem: Host-associated > Arthropoda: Insects > Digestive system >...
TCTTTGGTAGACGATGCCGGACTTGAACCGGCGACCTCTCGCGTGTGAGGCGAGCGCTCTAACCAGCTGAGCTAATCGCCCGTGGATATCTAATTATATTGATGTGCTAATCAAAAGTCAATGATTTATTGCGCGGGACGCGCAGGGGCGCGTCCCCTACGGTAAAGGCGATGGGGGGTTATACCTTAAATAGTATCCGGATCTTCATCCTTATTTTCAATATTAAACTTGAGATTCTCCATTTCTTCCCGAAAATCCTCACCGTACTCTATCATAATTTCATTATTTTCGTTTGAAATCCAATTAACAATAATTTTCTTTTTGTCCGATGCATATTTGTCTAAGTTCAAAAGCATATTAAAAAGCAACTTGGAGGCGGAACTGTTAATATAATCAAGTTCAAAATTAAAAACAAACTCTCCGAAATCTGTAGTCAAATAATCGTTCAGCCAATCGTTTATCTCTTTAAAAATATCTGTTACCTTTTCATGGAAGAAACGTCCTTCCAGTTTCATATAGCCTTTTTCCTCATCAATGAGCACATATGGTGTCGATCCGGTCGGCAACTGTTCCATTTTGAATGCCATTGCTATTTGTCCTCCTGTTTATTGATTTTTACCAGCATCGTAAAAAATGCCAGCCCTTCTTCCAAAGGTGTGAATGCATATTCTATCGGCGCTGATGCGCGTTTGGCTATTTCAATAAACCCAAGTCCGGCACCCTTGCTTATCGGATTAGTGTTTTCAGACCTTCTTTGTTCCTTGCAGTATTCTCTGAGTTCCTGCTTGTTTAGAGTATTTAAATGGTCGATGCTTTCCTTTATAAACTCTGTATATTCCTCTTTAATAACGTTACCTGTTTGGGAGAAATACGCCTGCTCATTTTCTCCTATCAAAAATACTCCCATTGGCGCGTCTACTACTTTGCCGTACTTGCCACTGTATCGCAGTTCTTTTTCCGCATACAAAAGTACATTAGTCACCTGCTCTATAAATACCGAGAATATAAATCCCGGCACATTAGGCGGCATCTCATCAAAAGGAACATGTTTTTCAATAATTTCAGCATAACTTCCGATATTGTCAGCACTGAAAGTAATGTTAAAGATAGTTTTGATGTTATCTTCCTTCATCATATTGTAATAATTTAATGCACTCGACATTGTTGTCCTCCTACTAATTACTTCCTATTGTGTGGTTACATTTATCTTAGGTACAAATGATACAAAATTGAAATCATCGACCCTTGGCTCGTTACTACGGTAAGCTTCAAAAGCATCCCATACCTTGCTTGCAATTATATCCTGTGATTCCCCATGATATTCGAGAATTATCTCCTTAAATCTCTTATACCCGAAAGGTACGGATAACTCTCCGCCGGGCTGATCAAACAGTCCATCTGAAGCTATATAGAATTTATTGCCGGGATTCACAGGTATCTCAATGGTGTTAACTTCTTTTTTGCTGTTTATTTTGCCTTCTCCCACAAAAAACTTCTGTCCCCGGTGTCGTACAACGTCTGTTCCGTTACATATAAACACATCGGTATTTCCGGCTGAAAACCGTAGATTTCCGTTCTTGGCAATAAACACCACAGCAAGGTCGCAACCATCGCTGATATCTGTATCATTTTCATTTCTGTGTAAGTCCGCCTCAACATTAAGTGAAGCTAAAAGCCTTTGGTCAAGTTGATAGATAATGTTTGCGGTATCTTCGCAATTGTTAAACTTTACTATGGATTCCAAGGCTGATATCACAAGCATTGTGAGTAATGCTCCGGGAGTTCCATGTCCCGTGCAGTCGATCATGCATAACACAGTGCCCTTATTAAATTGCTTAAGCCAATAAATATCTCCGCCAACAATATCACGCGGTTTCCATATTATTGAGTAATCTAAAAAAGCGGTGTCAAATGCTTTTTTTGCCGGAAGGATATTCCTTTGAATTTGACTCGCATAAGAAATGCCTGCAAAGATCGCTTCGGATTTCGCCTCAATACGTGCTTTTGCAAGGTCTGCCTTATAAGCTTCCTTCTGTGCATTTATTTTTTCGTTGAGGAAAATTGAAAGCTGAATAGCAGCGTAGTTTACCGATTTTTTTATTATACTGAAATCACCTTTATAATTACCTTTCACCCGCGCCTCAAAATTACCCTGTGCGATTTCTCCCAGCACCTTTGCCGATTCCTTTATTGGTACGGTAATACTCTTTATGATAAAAAACGCGATAATTATTACGAAAACCGCAGCTCCAAGCAAAAGAATTATTTGAAAAGTAATATAAATCCGCACAAGCGATGCATTTTCGATATTTGACTGATTTGCCAGCTCGGTATTCAAAGTAACCAGACTTGTAAGCAGGTCATCAATATATGCAACGTCATTAGCTATCGATGCTCTTTGCACATTGATAAAAAGCCTGTTGCGGTGGTCAGGTATATCATTGATACATCTGTCATTATTGGCGCGTGCTTTGGGCAAATATGTATTTAAAAACATATCCGATATTCTGTCATGATACGTTAAAAGCTCTTCGGTAGTGGCAATTTCACGGCTTTTTTCCATCCAATATGTAAACTGTAACGCTCTGTCTTCAAATGCTTGCCGGCTATCTAAAGCACCTTTTTGATCGTCGTAAAAACTGTTTATTCTGACGTTCCTGAATTCGATACGCATTTGGTTAAAATTTGTTAAGGCTTCATGTACATATTCAAGACCAAGCATCCGGTTTTCATAAATATATAAAGCAGAGTCCCGTAATGTACGCATGCCGGCAATTCCAATAATACCTATGGTGATGGCTGCAACAAGTACCATCGCGAATCCTGCTGTTAATTTTTTTGAAACTGTCATTGTTGCATTTTGTCCTTTCGTCAGAGTATCATAAACGGTCGTAGGGGACTCTGCCCTGCGCGTATCATTATTCCATACCCATAAAAAAATTAAGAGGTCGCTGAAAATCAAAGAATATCTTGTCCGTGTCCATTATCACTTCCCGATATTCATCCGACCTGAGCACCCTGATAATATCCAGTACAAACGGCTCCGCCAAATCTTCAGTCCGCACCGCTATCACATTAAAAAAGTCCGCGTCTAAATGTTCATTATAAAGGGCTTCAGAGATATTTAACCCGCCACTCAACGCGAAATTACCATTAATTACAGACAAATCAAAGTCAGATAAAGACTCTACCAGAGTGTGAGCTTCACGTGGTATGAGTACGATTCCATATGGATTTAGAATTATATCACTCATTTTTGCTTTTGTCTTGTCAACGGCTGGATCTAATCTGATTATGCCGGCACTCTCTAAAAGAATCAATGCGCGAGCGTAATTTGTATTGTCATTTGGCAGACTTACTGCAGCCTTGTCAGGTAAATCCGAAAGAGAGTCCAGACTGTTTGAATAGATACCCATTGAAACTGTTGGTATTTCCGCGATTGCAGACAAAGTTAAGTCATGCTCAAATTTAAAACTGTTGAGATATCTGTAATGTTGAAATATGTTTAAATCAATTCGCCCATCGGCAAGTGCAATGTTCGGAAGTGTAAAATTATCATAGAATACAAGCTCGGCTGTATAATCCAACTCCCTGAGAAATGGATATATCGCTTCCATGAACATATCTCCGTAAGGTCCCGGAACGACACCCACCTTCAGGTGTTTTCTGTCCCCGGTCATATCCTCCGGTTGATAATCGTCGATACCCGGCAGGGCTATTTCGGAAGTTTGATAGCATGCCGGGAGCAAAAATATAACCACAAACAAGGAAAATAACACAAAGATTTTCCTTGTTTGAGATTTAGCCCTCTTATTTGACATGATAAAACATTAACCTCTATTTTTTTCTAGAGGCTTATTATACATATTTTTTATTTTAAAATGTTAATATATTATTACAAATTCATCACATAAACATCTTAATTTTACACGACATTTTAGCACAACAGAACCGTCCCCTTGTGTTATCCGTCGAGTATCCCTTGTTCTTTGATTTTTATGACCGCTTCAACATTGGAGTACACATCCAGTTTTTTATATATCAGCTTCATATGCTGCTTGACACCATCCGGGCTTATGCCCATTTTTTCTGCGCTTTCTTTGCGGCTTAAGCCTTCGCACATAAGACGCATAACCTTCTTTTGCTGTTCTGTGAATATAAGGCTCGCAGGCATCCTGCCGCCGCTTAGCCCCTTAGAATGCTTTGATGCCGCAACAGCCGACAGATATAACGATTTCACAAAAGTACCCGGCAGATTGTCTTTATATTCAGCCTGAACAGCCCGTTTTTGTAACATATGCAGCATTGAAGACAGATTTGCGCCATTTTCAATGAATATCTGTGTATAGCCATATTTGTAAGCTGTATTAATTGCACTCTCGAGATATTCAAGCGCAGTTTTCTGGTTGCTGCCACTCTTCTTGCGGTATGCGACAGCCATTAATATTTTCGATTCGATCACATCAAGCGGGCGTCTGTATTGTGTGCCCAGTGAAAGTATCTTTTTTAGGAGTATTATCGCTGTGTTATAATCTCCGATCACTATATATGCCTTTGCAGTGGTAAAACACCTGTATATTTTATAAAACGCCACATCGTTATACGGTGATTCTCCATCATTTTCCAGCCACTGCTGAGCTGCTTTCATATCTCCGGTCGTGAGTTTTAATGAGCAAGAAAACGCACGGTAATTCGCACTTAAATAAAATGCTTTATATCGCTCGATCATTTCATTGGCAGCATTCATGGTCTGTTCTAATTCAGTTTGCCGTCCTTGAGCGTTAAGTACAGCAGCCAGAATGATAAAAGAACAAAATTGCAATTCAGGGGCATAAGTCTCTTTTATCATTGCGTTAGACGTGAGCGCAAGTTCATGAGCGGTGCTAAGATTCCCCCGTTCATACGCAAGCCCCGCTTTTAACAAAGCTACGATTATATCACACTCTTCGCCCACCAGCGCCCCAACAGTTTTACTGAATAATTTTAGGTTTTTTTCTTCATCAAAAACATATTCCGTAAAATCCCGCGCACTTCGATGAGGAAGTGGTAAGTTTTTAGTAATCGAGGGAGTATTTACATGTGGTAATATGCCAAGTGGCAGGTTTTTTACGCTTTTTGTCAATTCTATAAGAGAATTCCGATAGTCCATTACACGCATTAAATATGCTGTATGTGCGGATATCGGATTTTGGATTATTATTTTGGGAAGCTGCTTGAAATATCTGTCTAAATAATTTTCCATATCCGTGCCGCGCCCTTCAACATATGCCGCCCAGCCAAGTGTTTCAAGCAAAAACGGATATTTCTCTACAGCAGCCTCATTAACACACATACGAATAATTTCAGCCGTATCTTTAACAGAAGCATATGGAGAGTTATAGTTATACATATTCTTAAATCCCTTAGAAACCCCTTGCATGTCCCCACATTTAAAATAATATGTAACAGCTCTGAAATAGTCTTTTTGTGTGTAGAACCAATCAGCGGCTTTTTTAATTTGTTTTTCTAAAACAATCTTATTTTGCTGCCTAAGCATCGAGAGCAGGAATTCACGGAATAAATCATGAAAGCGATAAATTTTTTCTTCTGAAACCCTTATAAAAGCATTTTTTGCAAGCTCATTCAGTTTGTTCCCACCATCCTTATCTCCTGTCAGCGCAGTCCATAATCCCGGTGTCAGTTCTTCAACAACCGATACTTTCAACATATTTTCACGGTATTTAACATCCCATTTTTCCCACAAACGTTCCTTGAGAAATGCTTCAAGATACTCGTTTGTAAAGTTCATACCATAAGATTCACCACCGGACATGAGTAAGGCACGCAGCGCGATCGCCCATCCTCCGGTGGATAAATACATCTCATTGACCTGCTTTTTAGTAACAGATACATTGTTTTTTTCAAATAATGACTTTATCTCATCACTTGTAAATCGTAAGTCTTCCATGCCTATAGTAAGCAAATTGCCCTTAAGCACTAAATCAGCTAATATGTCATGAGGTGCAAAGCGGCTAAGAACAAGAAGCAAAGCATTCTCAGGGAGTCGCTTATAAAAAACAGATAGTAATTGCAAGATAGATTCATTGTTTATAACATGCAGATCATCTATTACAAGAATATATTTTTGTTCATTATAATGAAATTCATTCAGCATGTGAATGGTAAACTCATCCGGAGCTTGATTAAAGGATGGATGTGTTGCATATTCGTGGAGCTTTTCATTATTTGGCTGAAGATTTAATAATGCCGCGGCAAATCTTTTGCAAAAAAGCGCAGCTTTATTATCATACTCATCAAGAGTTATCCATGCATTTCTTACTTTTTCTTCCTGACGGTGTTTAAGCCATAATTGAGCTGTCACCGTTTTTCCATATCCTGCACGCGAGTGTATGTATATGAGTCTTTTATCAGCATGAGAATCCAGCTGTTTCATTAATGCCTTTCTGGGCACTTGTATCATCGGTCCTGAGTTTTTCATTCTTATAACCCCCACTGATCGTTTCCCAAAACATTATACTATTTATTATTTAATTAAAAATCCCCTTTGGGTAGTATGTATTTTTTTAAAAAAATATATTTTCTAATTACTACCCATAAGGGATTTTTTAATTAAAATGTGTCGCGCAGGTTTTTGATGACTTTGAAGAGTTCAGAGGCATTCGCACCTGGCGGAAGGGTTTCCATCGTCCTTCAGAAATACTGATATTCAGAGCGATTCTAAGTGTTTTCATTTCCCCGGCAGTATATTTGACTCATTGATTTTCATGACTGCTTCAACAGCTGTATATACGTCCAGTTTTTTGTAAATGAGCTTCATATGATTCTTGACTCCGTCCGGACTGATATTCATCATTGACGCAATCTCTTTGCGGCTGTACCCATCACACATATAACGCATAACGATTTTTTGCTTATCGGTAAATTTTATTTCATCAGTTGCTCTGCTACTGTCAAGAGCTTTAGAATGTTTTGAAGCTGCAGCAACTAAATAGTACAACGATTTTACAAACACACTTGGAAGATTATCGTTATCATCAGTTTGTACTGCCCGTTTTTGCAAACGGTGCAGCATAACTTCAAGATTTGCAGCTTCGTTAATAAATATTTGGGTATAACCGTATTTATGTGCCGTTATCACAGCCTGTTCCAAAGCTGTCAGCGCGGCAGTTTGACCTTTTCCGCCTCTTTTCCAATAAGCGATGGCAAGCAAAACTTGTGATTCGATTATATCAAGAGGTCGTCTGTAGTGCTCACTTAAAGTGAGTATTTTTTTTAAGAATAAAATAGCGGTAGAGTAATCTTTGGTAACTATTAGTGCTCTGGCTGTAATAAAATATCTATACAGCTTGTAAAATGAAATATGTGTATAAGGAGAGACGATGTTATTTTTTAACCATTCCTGCGCTGCATACCGATCAGCTTTCGTAAGCCTTAAATAACAAGAGAAAGCACGGTAATTCGCGCTTAAATAAAATGCTTTATGCCGTTTTATCATATCATCTGCTGCCGGTAAAATATTTTCAGCTTCCGGGTACCGGTTTAAAGCAATAAGGATTGCAGCCAGAATCATAAAGGAACAAAATTGTAATTCCGGCGCGAAATTATCCTTTAAGCTTGCATTTGCTGTTAGCGCAAACTCATGTGCAAGACTTAAATCTCCCTGTTCATAAGCTAAACCGGATCGGATCAAGTTTTCGATAACGCAGTATTCTTCACCTATTAATACTCCAATTGTTTTTGCAAGATAAGAAAGGTTTTTATCTGTATCAAAAGCATAATCGGACGAAAAATCTCTGCATGATCTATGAAAGAAGGGAAGGTTTTGAGAGATTGACGGAGTGTTTGCCTGCGTGAATAATTTTAGCGGAAGTTTTTGTAATTGTTTAGTTACATCAACAATATTATTACGATAATCCATTACCCGCAATAAATAAGCTGTATATGCTGAACTTGGGTTTTGCAGAATAATTTTCGGCAATTGTTTGAAATAGCTGTCAAGATATTTCTCCATATCCTCGCCATACCCTTCAACAAATGAAGCCCATGCAAGGGTTTCAAGTAAAAACGGATACTTTTTAACTAACGTGTCACTAACCGATAAACGAATAATTGAAACAGTATCCTCGATAGACGTATATGGAGAATTATAATTATACATCAGTTTTATATTTTTAGTAATACCGTCCAGATCCCCGCACTTCAAATAATATTCAACAGCACGGTAATAATCTTTATTTTTATAAAACCAGTTACCGGCTTTTTTAAATTGCTCATCCCTAAGTGAGCGTCCTTCACTTTCAAGCATACTTAGTAAAAATTCACGAAATAAATCATGAAAGCGATAGACGCCATTATCATAAGCTTTTAAAAATGCATTTTCACTAACCAGGGTATCGAGGGTTTTTTCGCCGTGTTTGTCGCCGGTAAGCTCACCCCATAGCTCCGGTGTCAATTCTTCCGCTACTGATGATTTCACCATATTTTCCTGGGTCTTATTATCCCACTTATCCCAAACATGCGCTTTTAAATACGTATTAAGATATTCACTTGTTAACTTCCTTTTATATGTCTTTCCATCGGATAGTATCAATGCCCGTAATCCGATGACCCATCCACCGGTGGATGAAAAAATTTCATGAACTTCAGTTTTTGATATACGGCGATTGCTTTTTTCAAACAAAGCCTTTATTTCGGTACCTGAAAAACGCAAATCGTCCGTTCCGACGATTGCAAGCTCGTTTTTTAATTCCAGTTCTGTAAAAACATCGTGTGGTATTGTTCGACTCAATATAAGAATAGTAAAGGAGGCAGGCATACGCTTGTATAAAACAAGGAGAAGCTTTAGTACATCTTCATTTCTTATAACATGTAAATCATCAATTACAAGCGCATATTTGTTCTCATCATTCTTAAACTCACTTAAGCTTTGAATTGCAAATTCGTCGGGGGCTTTGCTAAACGACTGGTGCTTGACAGTTTCACGCAGTTTTATATTATCAGGTTGCAGACTGAGTAAAGCAGAAGTAAATCGTCTGCAAAAACTCAGAGTTTTATTATCATACTCATCAAGGGAAATCCATGCTTGATTTGTTAGCTTTGCCTGTCTGTGTTTTATCCATAATTGTGCGGAGACTGTTTTTCCGTAGCCGGCAGGCGCATATATATACAACAGCCTCTTTTCCGAATAACTGTCCATTAACTTCATTAATGCATTTCTTGGTATTTGCGCTGTAGAATCTGTGTCAATCATAAAATAGCATATCTCCAGATGTTTTCATAATATAGTATATCATATCATGTAAACATTTCAACCGGAAACATTGACTACAATGCAGATAATTGCACCGAATATAATTTTTGCATTGTCTAGCACAACCTGTTTGATATGTCCTGTACTGACTGACGTAATCTGTCAGTTTTTTTCGCTGCTACATGAATCAAAAACTTTTCTTACATACTACCCATGGGGGATTCGTTTTATTAACAGAAAATGAATATAATACATTGGATGAGCTAAAAAAAATTGGAGGAGATTTAGATTATGATAAAGTCACATGTTATCACCATTACCGAAATTGACGATACGGAATTTGCCTTGGAAGAACTGGAAACACAATTATCAAGCATAACGCTTAAAAAAAATACTGTTGGAATCGTATCGGTCAACATAGATTATTTTGAAACCGGTGTTTATTCCGCTATAGCTGAAGCTGTTCCTTTTCCGCTTGTAGGTATGTCGGCATATGCACAAAATGCAAACGGTAATATCGGGATATATCTTTTTTCTATTCTGGTATTGACTTCCGATAATTGTTCCTTTGCTCATGGCATAAGCGATATTATTCCCGAACAGGGAGATGTAAAGACTCTGACACAGGAGCTTTATAAAAAAACATCCGCTACACTTGAAGGATCTGTTAAGCTTGCGTTTTTGTACGCGCCGTTTTTTACGCAGCAGTGTTCATATAATTACCTTAAAGCAATAGCGGAGCTTGATGAAACCGTACCGATCTTTGGTTCTTTGGCTAGTTGTGAGGTAACAAAAATTCAAGGTAGCTCAAGATCTCTTTATAATGAACAAATTCTCGGCGACAGATTAGCTCTGTTGCTGATCGCAGGTGATATATCCCCGCAGTTTTACATTGGCTCTATAACAAAAGAAGCTATTATTATGCCTAATATCGGAGAAGTTACCGCTGCAAATGATAATATCGTTATGGAGGTCAACAATACAAAAGTAGACATTGTTTTTGAAAAAATAGGCTTTAAAGACGGTGGAATGCAAAATGAAGGAGCCGGGACTGTTGTTTTCATCGCAGATGAAAAAGATGACGACGGCAAAATAATATCCTCAATGGCAAGAGTCGTATATGTGGTTGATGATGGCATTGCTGTATTTGGAGGACGGGTCGCAGAAGGTTCTATGTTGTCTGTTGGTGCTACAACAAAAGAGGTCATAGCTAAAACAATAAGAGATATC
>Ga0209737_10003867_pt1 | contig 10478 bp, 8 predicted proteins | sample TergutCu122P3_FD_187284 | JGI IMG/M metagenome (GOLD analysis project Ga0209737, IMG submission 187284) | Cubitermes ugandensis P3 segment gut microbial communities from Kakamega Forest, Kenya - Cu122 P3 (SPAdes) (version 2) | ecosystem: Host-associated > Arthropoda: Insects > Digestive system >...
AATTAATAATATCTTTAGTAAAATTAACTTGCATCATCTAGTTTATTAACAAACTACATATTCAACTGTGATGCAAATGTTATATTTCCCACAACTTTTCTACCTATCTCAACTGAAACAATAACAGAAATATGTTTTATATGAGATATGCTAAAAAATGAACTCATCCATCACATACTAAAATAGGAGAAAAATAAACACTTCCATTACTTGTTAATGGAAGACTCTCAGCCAAACCTTGTTCTGAGAAAACAGCAATGATTATTCCTTTTAATACTTAGGCTTTTTAAATTCTGACTCTGCTGGTGCTGGAATCTTGCGTTTCTGTATAATATTCTGAATCTTTTGCCACTCCCTATCAAGTTCTGCCTTCTCATTCTTCTCCTTGTGGTATTTCCTTGTACGTCGTCCATCAGCCATTTTGACCCCATACTGAAAGGCAGCTTTAGGTAGGGCCTCTTTGTTATTCATGTAATCACTGTATTCTTCCTGAGTGTCAAAGTCCCATCTTCCAATTGGCCCCTTCTTATTGCCAAGATCCATTTTTGTATAGTCTACTTCATCATCTGAATCATCAATAGCATCCTGCATTTCTTCCAGACCTGGGTAACATTCAGCATATCCCTCTGGTTCAGCTGCCAGCCTTGTCAGTAACTGCTGAGCCCGACTCTGGTTCTGTCCCATTTCTCTCTTTGGTACTGTAGGAATCTTGTCTGCTTGTTCTATCTTAGCAGTAGCGCGTGGTTCTGGTTTAGGTTTTCCTTCAGCACCAGCCCAAGTAGCTGCCTCCTCTGATGGCTTCTCAAAATATGGAGCCCGTCGTTTATCCCGATCTTTGTCTCCAACATTACTACCATCCTGTCTGGATACTGAAGGAACATAGTCTCCAATGTCACCATATATGCTTTCATCCACCATACCTTTACTCACACCCCTAATATCACCACCCCCTCTGCCTTTATCCTTCTTCCTTGATTTTTTACTGTGTCGACCTCCTTGTCGTAGGTATGACAGAATTTGCGCCAATTTGTTGATGACTATATCATTTGTGGTGAGAGTAGCTGTAGCCTCAAGGCTTGGTACATCAGCACGACTCCTAATCAAAGTTGTTGGGATATCACTCTCAGCCAGTTCATCTTCAAGATCTATCACATAAGCCATTCTACCTGGTGCAAACAACTCATTTTTCTCTGATGGCCTGGACTTGAAAAGTGCTCTGTAAACATTCCGCCCCATTTTAGTTTTGAACTGCATTTCTTCTTCATCGTCTTTTTTCTCCTTTTTTGTTTTTACAAGCTTTTCCATTTCCTCTTCCTGTTCCTGTTCTTTTGCTTGGATTTCACTGCGAACCTTCTGCAGTAAAGCATAATCTAGGCCTTTCACTAAGTGAGTATGCTCCATGTCACCTCCCAAGAACTTTGATTCTTGAATCATCTGGCGACGTCTTTCTGCTGCATCCATACCAGATTTCAGATCCGGCGCCACAGCACGGTATCCACTGGCAGTAGAAAGAGGATCTTCTGCTTGATAGTCTGGGTTGGCCCCATCTCGCCTCTCACCTGCTCGGTCACGGTATTTCTTTGCAAGTTCTGCCATTTTATCATCTTCTTGCTTTTTTAGCTTTGCATAAAAGCTCTTCTTCTTACGTCGTCTTTCAGCTCTGTCTTCACCCTCTCCATCCACAGTAGCAGTGCCGGCATCTCTAGCTGGAGCTAAGGAGGAAGGAAGTGAAGATGGAACAGAAGATCTAGGTGTCATTAATAACCTCCTGAAATCGTCATTTGTAAGACGCTGCGATCTATCAGCGGGCTCTTCTCTGGTATCGCCGGTACTTCCACCTGCATTATATTCGTTCTCAGGCATGATGATACTTCCGTTTACTCAGTTAACGCCAAAATATTTACTAATACACACGTAAACGCTCCTACTCTGACATCACTACACACGGATTACTAGATGATCTGTGACACAGATTATGACTTCATGAGAGGTAATTTGATAAGCCATATATTCCCTCACACTTAGTGAAATTTCCTTACACAAGGCTGGGCTCATTAAATGAGCATTCAGTACGTATTTTTTCGAAATACGATTAACTCTAGCTATTTTAATTTTGTTATATGAGCCTATTACTTGCAGGTAATGGAGTATGTTGGTATTTATTACAAAAATGGGATCATATCCAATGATACGAAATTTTCGAATATGCAGTGTTCTGTTTCATTATTCGTGTTTAAAATAAGATTGTTTTTTAACCACCCCGTCGTAATGTACAAGCTACGTCTTTGACGTGTAGTTAATGCCGATGTATGACGTATGCAAACAGGATTGTTCCTGCATATTTTGGCAACAAAGTAAACGTGCATTAAAAATTTGAGCGGGCACGGGTGCTTTGATTTTAGCAGTGCCATGTTTATATTGGTACCATCCATCAGTACTTTTCGACAAGGCCATTAGGTATCATGGTGGAAAGTTTAACACTGGGACAGACTTTTCTCAAAGTACTTCGGTTTTCTATTTTTCATTATCATTTCACCAATGTCCCAACCTCATCCACCATTGACTTCTCTACGTCCAGAGCATAGATTTCGAACTGACTAAACATATACACTTCCGTGACAATGTAACAACTGCTCGGAATTTTTGAACGGTGGCTGGCACCATTTTGTAACCACACAAATGATTGAACGTTGCAGAGGGAAGAAGCATGCGTGCTGTAAATCGTAGGACTTATGAAAATGGCTGCCTGTCGGCAGGTTTGGTTGAATAACGATTCTGGAATACTTCGCAAAAGGGAAGATGATGATGAACTCCTGGTGTTCGGATATTCGTGCAAACTCTTCCGTGATGATGAAAAGGCACTTTTCATTGATCAGGGAAAACATTTGATTCCATGGATGGGTGACGAATCATTAAAAATTGACAGGTCTGTGTGATTCATTAAAACTAAATTTTTAAGGATTAGTCGTTAATTCATGTATGGACGCTTTAAATTGTTATGATGTGTTAATTGGTGTGACAGTTTATATGGTAATTGTTGATTGCACTTCAGCTTTGAAGGCTGTGGTACATTTTGGTCGTGTTCATCGTGCTTTGTTACATAAAATGCGGCAGTATGTGCATATACAGTATAGAATGACACATTTGTATATAAGAATCATTAAGTGTCAAAGCGACCTCTGAAGCCACGTCTTAGCTGTGTGGGGCCATCGATGGAAGTTTTATGTTTGGATCCTGTTCATTTTCATGTGATTACAGAAATTTTGTTACATTAACCACGAAGTTCCATTGAGTTACCTGGTGTGGTTTGGTTTGGTTTGGTTTGGTTTGGTTTGGTTTTCAGGCAGATGGACATTCAGTGAGGGCAAAAAAAATGCCGTAGCTTTTGGTGTAATTAGTTGCGGTTTTCCCAGAAAATGTTAATGTCTGGGAACAAAGGTAGTGATGAAATGTGTTGGAAACTGAAATCTTGGGTGTATTGCACATTTTCGGAAAGGATTAAATGACTGGAAGTCAGAAGGCAGAATTAGATACAATGTTGTGACTTTGTCTTTTAACTATTATTTATGTAAAACAATATAGTCAGCTTCAAATCAGTTCTCCCAAAAGTGGTTTTTAAATTTTTGATTACATTTTTTTTTTGGAGAATTTCATGTTGGGACATGACTTTGTTGATTAGGTGACATGTTATAACTACGGGTTATATGCTTGTTGTATTGCACTGATTGAAGATTTATAGATTACAGTGTGCTACAAAGGTATCAAAAATTTAGTAACTAAAGGAGAAAAGACACCCAGCAGGTTTTTTTTGCTGACATATTGAAATTACTTTTTCATGATTTATGAAATACATGTGTAGGTTGCCATTTGCAATATTTGAAACCTGGTATTGAGTTTCACCGTGGGGCAGCAGGGTTAATTTTCACTGATGGTGTGCATTCAACCATTGGAGTACCTGGATCCACTCTTGTAAACACTCATGAAGCTGATACTCAGAACATGTCTGACAGTGAACTACATGTGAACAATTTTCTGGGCTGAGAAGGATGCAAAAATATTAGTCAAATTTTACTGTCATTTACTTGTAAAACACAAGAAAGTATAACTTTTTGGCATATTCATAACATAGAAATCGTCTCATGTGTTCCACTCAGTATGCGAGGTTGCAAGATGAAAGTCATCTTGCAACTGTGCTATGTGGTGTTAAACTCATGTGCCTCTGAAAACCCTTTTGCCTGAACATGGTCTTTTGAGGCAGTATTCAGACATTTTTGAGGTCTCATGAACCTCTCATCAGATGTCATTTCTTTGTTGTTGTCTTCAGCAGTACAATACTGAAGGTTGATTGTGAGTGACTTCAGTCACTGCATGCATTTTATGTTAAGTCATATTCCTCGTACAGTTTTTACAGACTTTCCATTCTTGGTAACATTTTAAATATTCCTCCAACCCTGTGACATGGCACCTGTTCAGTGTGATGTTACAAATAAGTACAGTTTGGCATTTGTGCCAGAATCATGTTTATGGTAGTGGCGGTTGGTGATTTTTTCTTTATGTACTTTGAGGCTGCACTAGTGAAAAAAAGGTAACAAAACTTAGCCAGTTGTTAGTTAACTGGAAAGAAAGCTAGATCTTTTGTTTTGAAAGAAATGCATATCTATAGTTTACTCTTTTAAGCAGTGTAATGTAACAAAGTATTTGATTTGTTTTATATATATATATAAATTTTTTTTTTCACCTCCCTGAATAAGAAGCCACAAGTTAATGAAGAGTTGCCTGAGCATTGTTTCAGTGAAAGTCTTGTACCTTTTTCGTGTGTGGTGGAACTGTATTTTTTTTAGCACAACCACGAATAACAGTATTTTTTTTTATAGTTTTGGGTTTCAACTTTTTTTTTAGAGAGGCTTGATTGCTGTTGTGCTGTGAAAGGATGGCAAAGTGGGATGTTTAACCATTTGGCAAAGGACTTGAAACAGTGTGTTTTGTAGTTCACGATGTTGTCCTCGAGTCACTGTCCAATGTTTTTGATTACATTCTTGGTCACTGGATACAGCTTGCAGTATCCGTGGTAGCATTTTACACCTGACATGTTTTGAATAATTTTGGAAAGAGAATTTGTAAGTTGTTAAATAATTTTCAGTCAGATCATGCAGTTTTTTTTAATACAAGAATCACAGTTTTACATCTGATGAATAGTGCACAGGCTACATGCGTACCACTTACTTAAGCTGACATACACTCTTTTGTCTGTAACTTGCAAAATTTGAATTCTTAAAACTTGAGAAGGTTTTGCGGTTTTCACGGCAGTGTCTCTGAGGATTCTCTTCTGAGATATGACACTGTATCAGTGGGCAATCAAATTCTGATATTTCATGGCCACAGTGTTGTCTTGGAATATCAGGATCTGATGACCCATGGACATGGTGTCTTATCCCAGGAGAACAGATCCTTGAATAGGCTTTTTTTAGGTTACATAGCACAAGTTATTTATCAAGATGAAGCTTGTTGACCTCTTGAGTTAACAGTAGCATCATATGTTCCTGTTGTGATCCTGCTTAGATGCAAATTGTTCTGCCATTTTAACTTTTATAGGAGGTGACACTGTGCCAGGTTTTACTTTTTGATCTGACAGAATTCCATCCACAGCCACTGATTTCTTGGCATCCCAAATCACATAATTTGAGACTTTGAAATGTTTTTTATTTTCCTAATTGATGATCTGTTTGGGAGAACCATCAAAATTTGAAACTCTTCATTTTTTTGAATTCGGCTATTATTTATCTCCACCTGCACTGTCGCTGCCACTGGAATCTGTTGTTGTATACTGAAATCCCTGAATAAGTGAGAAGCAGTTTTCTTCACTGACATAATTGACACAGACACATGAAAGGTCTTTTGTTTTGAAAAGCGAAATACGGTGCAAATATTCAAGTGTTTGTCATGTTGCAAGCCTTGTTCTTCATTCAGACTGATTTGTTTTAGATAACAGGAATTTGCAACATGTTTCATACTTCTCTCTCTGGTACATAAACATCATGCATGGTGGACTTAACACTCATGCATGTTTTGCACATGTCCATGTTTGTATTAAAACCCATTTAAATTGTAATCCTTTGCCTAAAATTCTGGTAAATCCTAATAGATCCTCGCCAAAAGATGTGCTGTAAATATAATGTGTAAATTATGTGTTTATGTCTTAGATTGATTTTAAGTTGATTTAATTTCTTGAATTAACGTGTTTAAGATTTCCACAGGTGGACAGCTTTCGTGAGATTTTTGCTATAGCTTGTGTCCCCCTGGCCTCTGCCATGGGTATCACCGTGGTGGCTAAGATGTTGACCACCTTCGCAAGTTTGCCATGAAGGTGAGAATGGAAAGCCAGCTTGACACTAGGGCATTTCCCTTTTGTGGTAAGATTGAAGGAGTGTACAATCTTGCCTCCCATGACTTTTTTGTGTCCTGTTGCGTGAAAACTTAATAGGAATAATGTGATGTTTAGAAACTGAACAGATATAATTTTATTTATAAGTACAGTTTTATTGAGATGACGAATTAATAAGGGATATAATAATAAATAGGACTTGGTGTTGCACATTATGAATAACTAATGAGTGATGTGTTACAGAATGCCTTTTGTGTGTAAGAAACAGTAACATGAGCAGAAATTTGGAGGTAGCATTGAATGTGAGATTTACCACTGCCTTCATCTTATAAGGACATGAAGGTTTTGAAAGAAAATGTGATACCTGTTTTTTTTTTTTTAAACGCTTCCATCTTTCTTCATTTGTCAGTACAGTTTTAGCATTTGTGATCTACTTCATTGTGTGAGATTTGAGATTTTCATGGTGGTGAAGGTTTAGATTGTGGCTTTGGATTATGACAGTGTAGTATTTTACCAGATCACAGTCTAAATAATATGGTGCATAATTTCTCGTAGTCCATGCCTGGGTTCTGACTCCTGATCATCCATCTGTGGGTTGAATGATACGGAGTTCATATGTGGAGGGACAAACTTTTTTTTTATCTACTGCAAAATGTCCAGACAGGGTATGGGGCCAACCTAGACTCCTGTTTGGTGGGTACAGGGTTTCTTTTCTGGAGGTGAAGCAGCTGGGGCATGGAATTTACCACTCAGTTCCATCTAGTGCTGAGGTTAAGAATGAGTGGAGCTATACCTTCACTCAACCTGTATGCCTTTGTGGCATGGAAAGGTACAACTTTATGCAGTCCATTACCTGATTGTTATCAGACATCATTATTCCTTTTTTTTTTTTTTTTTTTTTTTTTGGCATTGTCCCATGTTTGTAAATTTAATATAGACAAAATAAAAAATAAAATAACTGTTTATGTTCCTTCATCATTCTGAATTTTGGGATGGTGTATCAGTCTTCATTACCAAACAGGATGGTAAAGATGCATAATGTCTGTCTGCCGCATTATTCGCATTGTACAAGGAATTGACTGCAGAAATTTAATAATTATTTTAAGAGCTTGCCTATATCAAATGCAATGGCACTCCAGTAATATCACTCCCAGTGACTGCTCTATTGATACCACATGTGAGCACACAGAAGTGCGGTGTCATCATTGGTGTTATAATTATACTGCATGCCTTTATTGTCCAATTTGTGGTTCAGAAATTGTTAGTGGGACACACATATACACTTTTGAAGAGTGCTTGTGATTTTTTCCATTATTTATGACAGCTGTATTCAGAATCACATTGTGTGTTAACTAGTGTAGCCACTGCATCAGCTGAACTGATAGACAGATTTAGCTAAGATTTTCCATCCAGCTTTTGCTGTACTTTGTTAACGTACCATATTTTTAAGAAGAGTCATGAAGTAGTCTTGGCATCATTAGAAGCTCTTTTCAACTACACAGTGAGCACTTGTTTTGAAATAGAAATTTCTTATTTAATTTTTTTCTTCATGTCCTACAATAACAGAAGGTATAGAACAAGAAACCAATGACCAGTAATTTTTGTTTCACAGTCTTAGGTATGTATGGCTGTAGTTTGCAGGACTCTTATGTTAACAGTTTTGTTTCATTATACATTGGGGATGTTTACAGCCCTTCACTGAAGAGAAAAGTGGTGAAACAATAATTTGGGATGAATTTATTGATCACCAGTATTTTTTAATGACTCATCAGCAAAAATACACCATTTTCATGAAGCATTTTTACTGTTTTGTAAGTTGTGTTTTTACACAGCGCTCTATAGTTGGGTTGGTTCTGCAGGGACTCAGGATTGCACTTCCTGTATGATGGTGACTGTTGTTCAATACTGCAACATATGAACTAAACAAAAGCACCTCCTTGCACTGTTGAGTTATGCATGAATCAGTACCATTGTACATGCTACTGACAATGTTTGTAGCTGCTTCCAGTTGGAAGTAGTGGCTAGTGATGGTTCTGAAATGGGTGCCAGAAAACCAGTAATCTGTCTTTTCATTATCTCCATTTGCATGTGTGTTGGAAACCCAACAATACAAATTCATACTCCATGTACTTCAGGTGTTTCAGTGTGCTTGAGGAATTATTGAAGATTTGATGTTTTCCTCTATTTCAAGTGACTCTTTAGTTGCAGCAGAACAAATGTTGACAGACTTCTTGATTCCTCACAGTGTTGTACATACATTTTGGTTTGATTAAAGTTCTTAATGGAAGATGTTCTGGAGTGTCTAAACATGCATGCTATAAAATGTCACATTTGGGCTTCAAGGAATGTGTTGCCTTTGTTGAACATAGACTGGCTGTTCTCTGCTTATGATCAGTCACACACTTTAGCTGTTTTAAGAGTATGCCACATAATAACTTGGAATTTGGATTTCAGGTATGCCTGATAAAAACATTCTTACATTGCTGTAGATTTTATGATACATCATTAGCATATTCCATGTAACTTCTTCTAGTTAACTTATATTTTAATGTGTTTAATATGTTTTGGCAGTTTATAATTAATGTCTCTAAACTTTACAAAGGGTTCTTGCATAAATACAGTTGCTTTTGTATGGAAGTACTGGTTTTACGTGCATATTTCACCAGTTCTAATTTTCAGGAAGCACTGCAACTGATTGCTTCACAATATGTGTAGACTTTTGCATTATAAGAGGAGACACCTGTAGGGTGTTACAAATCAGGATTCAGAAAAGCTTTGTATTTTGTTAACATCATACAATGGGTAGTGTATGATGGAAGTGTTTTTGAATTGTGCTTTTGTTACTGTTTTACGGTAAAGCATATAAGGCATTATATGTGTATGTGTGCAGAACAAATCACAGTAAGCTATAAAATTAATCTGTTGCTCATTGATTTTTATTTTCAGGAGGCCATGCATTGTCTTCATTGATTACATCATAACTTGTTTCATACAGTGGAATGTTTTTGTTGGGAATATCTGTGTTTGTTGCGTGCTAACTGGCTTGTTGGTTTGTCATGCAGATATGATGGACGTGGGGCATTATATGACTTAAAGCAGTATGAGGCGCTGCCGGGTGGCCATGATGCAAATCGGTGGGTTGGCTTGTCTGATGCTGAACGTCATGTAGAACAGCTGTGCGATGAGGAACGGTATCGGGCTTTGCATCATAATGAGGAAGAAGAGGCACTCTACCAAGGCAGGGATATTACAGTTGTTTGTTGTAGAATGTTTGATCATCTTCTCACTCAAAATACCTTTTTTTTTTTTATTTATTTATTTTTTTTTTTTTAGTAGCTTGTTATGATCAGTGTCTGCATTTTCTGCTTCGTTCCATAAATACAGTGTTCATTTGTGGTGCACACATGCTGCTTGTGATGGGGCAGTAGAGGTTACTGCTTGACTTTCAATACTACAGCACAGGGCTTTCCTCTGTGAATGTGCAGACTGATGTCAGTCTTTGCTGATGCAGGACTCCATAACTGACTGATGTAAAAAAGTGCCACAGATTTATAATTTTTTATGAGAAATTCATAACAGTACTTCCTGTAGTCTGTGAAGAAGCTTTGTGACCCTTTCTGAAGTTTCTTAGAACTGAAGCACTGAAATGTGTTATTTCAATCTGGTGGACTTCAGCAGTGTTGCAGTTATTCTAGTACACTTTTCCCCTCAAGTTCCCCTAGGAATAAAAATCACAGTGATTTAAGATCAGGGGATCTAGGAGCCAGAATACTTTGCAGATTATTTTGTTCTCATATACCATATACATGGGGGGACCCAAAAGTAACCAGACTTTAAAATGTGGCGCGCAAACTGGAAGTAGTTGTGCGGTGCACCACTAGGTATTGTGGGTCAACACAATACTCTAGCAGTCTGCCACATGGCGTCAATCTAGGTTGACTGTTATTGTTGTTGTGGCTTTTTTTCTAAGTGTCTGCTAGGAAGTTTGGTGATTTTTATGATGGCTGATAATAAAGAACAAAGAGTGTGCGTTAAGTTTTGTTTTCTGTTAGGGAAATCAGCTGCTGAAACTGTTTTAATGCTGCAAGAAGCTTTT
>Ga0209737_10003868_pt1 | contig 10477 bp, 8 predicted proteins | sample TergutCu122P3_FD_187284 | JGI IMG/M metagenome (GOLD analysis project Ga0209737, IMG submission 187284) | Cubitermes ugandensis P3 segment gut microbial communities from Kakamega Forest, Kenya - Cu122 P3 (SPAdes) (version 2) | ecosystem: Host-associated > Arthropoda: Insects > Digestive system >...
TGAGTTTTTTGGTCGGGGAAAGAGGATTCGAACCTCCGGCCCCTGCGTCCCGAACGCAGTGCTCTACCAGGCTGAGCTATTCCCCGAAAATCTTTGACCAGCCAAAGGCTGGTCAGAAGCACCTTGCAACAGCAAAGCCCGATAATTTTAGCAAAGCATCCTTGAAAATGGAAGCCGGAATAGGCTGAAGCGCTGCTACGGCCAGATCGGCTTCGGTGCGGGCATAGTCACGCGTGAAATCCAGCGCATGGGTAGCCTGGATGGCCTCGAGCACGGCGGGAAAGTCTTCTCGTCCTCCGCTTTCGATAGCATGGCGCACGAGCGCAACCTGTTCCGGGGTGCCGTGCTGCATGACGTGGATGAGCGGTAAGGTGGGCTTGCCTTCTGCAAGATCGTCGCCGAGGTGTTTTCCAGTCTCGGACTCGTCGGCGGAGTAATCGAGCACATCGTCGATGATCTGGAAGGCCGTGCCGAGGTGCGTGCCGAAATCCGCCATCGCCTGTTCGATCTCCGGGGAGGCCTCGGCAAGAATGGCGCCCAGCCGGGCGGCCGCCTCGAACAGTTTGGCCGTCTTGCAGCGGATGACCTGCAAGTAACCCGCTACGGTAACGTCAGCATCGTGACAGTTGAGCAACTGCAACACTTCGCCTTCGGCAATGACGTTGGTCGCTTCTGCGAGTACCTGCATCACACGCATGCTCTCGACGCTTACCATCATCTGGAAGGAGCGGGAGTAGAGAAAATCCCCTACGAGCACGGAGGCGGCGTTGCCAAACAAGGCATTGGCAGTCTTGTTGCCCCGGCGCAGGTCGGATTCATCGACCACATCGTCGTGCAGCAAGGTGGAAGTGTGGATGAATTCGACAACGGCAGCCAGTTCCCAGTGCTGGCGTCCCTGGTAGCCAAGCGCGTTGGCGGCAAAGAGCGCCAAGGCAGGGCGCAAACGCTTGCCGCCACTATGAATGATGTACTCGGCGACCTGGCGAATCAGAACGACGTCGGAATGAAGCCTCTCGCGAATGAGTGCATCAACCGCATCCATGTCGGCGGCAATAGGCGCAAATATCTCCAGTGCAGGCAAGATGAGGACTCTCGGAAATTTAAAGATGGTACGCAGCCTGCCGGAACGGGTCAAGGCGTAGCGGGAGGGACTCAAAACGGCCAGAGAGAGGAGATACTCCCCCTGGCCGTTTGGCGTGCTTCTGATCGGGCGCAGGCGTGGATGGAACCACGTCCCGCTGCCCAGGTTTTGTTACTTGCTCGTGAGGCGAACGACGGCGCTGTCGAGCGCTGCCTTGGCACTCTTGCGGTCAGCCCACACTTCGTTGAGCTCTTCGTCGATGATGCGACGCGCGGACTCGCGATCGAGCGCAACTTGAATTGCGGAATTGGCTGTGGCCGGCTTTTTGGTCAATTGCCCGATGGCTACCTTGATATTTTCTAGGCTCTCACCGAGAAGCGTGCTTTCCGAAGCAAAGAAACCCGCTTTGCTCAGGGGCAGATAGCCGGTGTCGCGCTGCCAGACGATCTGATTGTCGGGTTGCAGCCAGAAGCTGATGAAACTTGCCACGGCCTTGTTTTCGGCAGGCTTCTTCCCTGCCGCAACCCAGAGCGATGCACCGCTGGCCAGGGTGTTTTGCGGCGCGCCGGGCGCATCATCTACGTAGGGCAGGGGGGCGATGCCGACATCCAACCCGTTACGTTGACGGAAATCGACCCAACTGTCGGATGGGCCGATGAGCACCGCGCACTCGCCCTTGGCGAAACGCTCTTCGGCCTCGGCGCGATCCTTGAAGAATTTCAGCAGGTTGGCGCGATTCCAGCTTGCCATGAGGGAAACATATTTGACATGGAACAGACCATTGAAGGTGGCTTGTTTGCCCTTGAACACAGGGACGTTATCCCAGGCCGAGACGTTTTCGATCAGCACTCGCGCGGGTTCGATGATGGTGAGCGGGCATTTGGAACCGGCCGCGGCCAATTTTGCAAGGCTACCTTGCAGGTCAGCCCAGGTTGCAACAGGCGCGTTTTCCGTATTGAGTTTGGCGCGCTTGAAGGCGGCGCGATTGAAATAAACCACCGGCGTGCTCAAGCCAACCGGCAGGGCCAGCAGTTGCCCGTTTGCGTTGAGGGGCTTGCGCGTCATCATTGCAGCGGGTTTGACGTTTGGCAGCGCAACGCCTGATTCTTTCATGAGCGCGAACAGCGGCTTGTAACGTACTTTGCCCGAGAGAAACGCTTCTTCGTCTGCACCGCCGAGAATCGTCATGTGCGGCGGTTTAGCCGCCTGCCAGTTGCTTTCGACGAGCGCTACTTGGGAAGTCTTGCTCTGGGCATTGAAACGCTCGATCAACTCTTCCAGCGCCTTGGTTCGTGACGGGGGCAACTGGTGGGAAAGTTCGATTTGCACGGGCCCGGCGGGTTGTTGTGCGGCTTTGGCTGCCGGCGCTGCGGCCTTGGCTGCTGGCGTGGCGGCCTTGGCTGCCTTGGGTTTTGCGGCAGGGTTTCCTATGGCGATGGTCGGCATCGCAAATGCCGCTGCCATGACGGCCCCGATAGCGCAAGTCAAACTACGACGACCGATACTTTGAATGAGTGTGCTCATGAATGATGTCCTCAAAATAGTCTTCGCGAAAAAAGGCGAAAATGATTATAGATTGTTGGAGGAGAAACATCAAAAAAATTCAAAATGAAAGTTGTTTTTGTTTCAACTTACGCTCAATGCATGGGGCGTTTTGAAGTACGGGCGATGTCGCGGTGTTGTCGATTCAGGGTTCAAGTTTTGGTTCGCAGTTGTCGTTAACGAACGAAGATTCACTTTTGTTGCTCGATCTGGACATGCGCAGGACCGTCTGTTTCGTTTTCGTTGTCGCGTTGCTGTTTCTGCCGGCCTGCGACAGGCTTGCCGACATGCTCGAAATGCCCAATCCAGGCAAGGAAGCCGCCGAAGCACAAGCGATCGGCAGTGCTTGCCGTCAGACGGGGCGCTCTATCGAGGACTGCTATGCACTCAATCCCGGAGCGCCGAAATCCGCCGTTTTTCTGGGCTGGAAGGCGATGAACGAATACATGATGGAGCACAATCTGAAGGATGTGCCATCGTTGGTACCGCGCACTGAGGCGCCTGTACGACAGTCTTCCCATGAGCCGGATCGATCCGATACAGCGCATGTTCCGCAACCCAATAGCCCGCAACCGTGAAGTAGCCGCGCATCGAGTCATGTCTGTTACACGGTTTCTGGCGCGATTCAGGTACACCGGAGGGGCGTGGCATGTGTGGGCGTGTATAATTCATGCCTTTCACCAGCGTCTTATCATTTCCGTTTGCCTGGCGCCAGCGCGGAAGCTCACCTTAAACAACGATCCCCATGAACTTTGCCGAACTCGGCCTTATTCCTGAACTTCTTCAGGCCGTAACCGATGCAGGTTACACCGAACCCACCCCGATTCAGCAGCAGGCCATTCCCGTCATCCTCGGCGGGTTGGATGTCATGGGCGGCGCGCAGACCGGCACGGGTAAGACAGCGGGGTTTACGCTGCCGCTGCTACAGCGCCTCGCGCGCCACGCCAATACCAGCGTATCGCCTGCTCGTCATCCAGTACGCGCATTGATCCTTGCTCCAACCCGCGAACTGGCGATGCAGGTGTTCGAGTCGGTCACGGAATATGGCCGCCATCTGAACCTGCGCGCGACCTGCATTTATGGCGGCGTCGACATGAACGCACAAACGCAGGAATTGCGTCGTGGCGTCGAGATTGTGATTGCTACGCCGGGACGGCTGCTCGATCACGTGCAGCAAAAGACGATCCATTTCTCACAGGTTGAGGTGCTGGTGCTGGATGAAGCCGACCGCATGCTCGACATGGGTTTCATTCCAGACATTCGCCGCATCTTGGAACTGCTGCCGGCAAACCGGCAGAGTCTCCTTTTTTCCGCCACTTTTTCGGAAGAAATCCGCAAGCTCGCCGACCGGATGCTGAAAAACCCGAAACTGATCGAAGTTGCCCGCCGCAATACGGTCTCGGAGACGATCAATCACGTCGTGCACCCGGTGAGCGCGGGCATGAAACGCAACATGCTTGCCCATCTGCTGCGTCACCAGCCGGACATGCAGGTGCTTGTCTTTGTCGATACCAAGATCGGTTGCGGTCGGCTTGCCCACTTTCTGGCGCGCAACGGTATTTCGGCGGGCGCCATCCACGGGGACAAAAGCCAGCAACAACGCACGGAAACCCTGGACTCGTTCAAGGAAGGCCGTTTGCGTGTGCTGGTGGCCACCGACGTTGCCGCTCGTGGTCTGGATATCGATGATTTGCCCTGCGTCATCAATTTCGAGTTGCCACACACTGCCGAAGATTACATTCACCGCATCGGGCGCACGGGGCGCGCCGGCAACAAGGGCCGCGCGGTTTCGTTGGTCAGTCCAGAAGAGGGGCATTGGCTTGCGGAAATCCAGAAACTCATCAAGTTTGAAATTCCGCGTGAAGCCGTGCCCGGTTTCGATCCCGAAACGGAACCCACAGACACGGGCGCGCGCGGTCACAGTCGCGCGCCTCGTGGCGCAGATGCCCGCTCCACGCGCGAGGGCGGCGCTAAAAACACAAAACGCGAACGTCCTCCGCTGGTCGCGCCTTTACCCATGATCGCTGCCGACGGGTTCGATTTCTCCAAGCCCTACGAACCCTCGGCCAGTCTTGCTCCGCAAAAAGAAAACCTGTCCGCGCGTACTGCTTCGAGTCCGCGTTTGCCTGCCAGCTCGCAACGACCGCTGGCGGCGCTGCTCGGCGGACTGGGCAGGAAATAAGCACAAAACAAAACACAAATAACCGTCGAGTTGCCCTGTTATTCGGTCGATCCAATTCGGTTCCCGCGGGTATGCTGGCGAACGGCGTTTGGGTACGTGTCGAAGCAAACTCGAAAAAATCCTCAGTTCCGCTTCTCGCGCGCCGATATAGCAGACTGGATCCCCTGGCATGCAGCCACCCATGAAATCTATTCCTCCATCGCGAAGCAAACACGATGAAGGGCCATTCATTCCTGACTTCTCGGAAGGCGCGGAAGTCGGGGTCTACCTTGCGCTGCTCGAGCTCATCGACGAAGGGCTGCTCATTACCGGCGACGAGTCCATCATCGATGCCAACAGCGCTGCTTGTCGTCTGCTTGGCCGCAGTTACCGCCAGCTTGCCGGACAGCCGCTGGCGGACCTGTTTGCTGACGGGCACGCGTTTCTCGAGGCGCGCGAAAGACTGTTGATTCGGGGTGAAGCGCGGGGCGCGCTCGGTCTCGTTCTGCCTGATGGGCGCGTCCGTAATTTTTCCTATATTGCCGCGCCCCGGCTGCGTCCCGGCATTCACGCCATTGTTCTCGGTCATGAACGGCTGTCCACCGAAACGGCGTCCGTCGCCTGGCCGTTGGCGCTTCACTTTCAGCCCCAGGTCGATGTTCACAGCGGCATGCTTCATGCGGGTGAAGCCTTGCTGTGCTGGCAGCCGCCTGGGCAGGATTCCCGAACATTCGATCATTTCTCTGCGGCAACGGCGGCTGTTGCCAGCGCGCAGGGCGTCGATTCCAGTGAAATGGCGCTCGATGCCTGGGCGCTTTCCGTCGTTTGCCGCGCTGCCGCCACTTGGCCGCACGTTCGGGGGCATGCTCCGGTCGTCAGCATCAATATCTCTGCCGGGCAACTTTCTGGCGGCAGTCTGCCCAAACTGATCCGCACGGCGCTGACCGTGAGTCGGCTCGATCCACACAGCCTGGAACTTTCCATCGATGCTCGCGCGCTTTCGCTGCCCGAAGCCGACATGGCACCCACGTTACGTGCACTGGCCGACATGCGCGTCCGGCTGGCGCTCGACAATTTTGGCCGCGGTTCGACTCCGATTGCGCGACTGGGCCGTTACCGCTTCAGCGTGCTCAAACTCGATGCCACGTTCGCTGCACGGGTTGGGCGTGACGATGAGGATATGGTGTTCATCGAAACCATCGTCCAGAGGTGTGCATCGCTTGGCATCCGGGTCATGGCGCGCGGCGTGCGGAACAGAGCTCAACAGGATTTCCTGCTTGCTCTGGGGTGCAACTTGCAGCAAGGTCCGTTCATTGGCGTGGCGCAAAACGAGCATGTTTTCGCGGGTTTTCTGTCGGAGAGGCTTTTTTGTTAGCATCGTTGCCTTTCATCATCCGCGTGCAAGCGGTAAGGGTCATTCACGATGCTCGAAAAAGTACGCTATATCGCCATCGAAGGTCCGATTGGCGCGGGAAAAACCTCGCTGGCGCAACGTCTGGCTGCCTACCTGCCGGCGGTCAAGTCGATCTTCGAGCGACCGCAGGACAACCCTTTCCTCGCCCGTTTTTACCAGAACCCTGAACGCTGGGCGTTATCGGCACAGCTTTCTTTCCTTTTTCAGCGCTTCGAACAGCTTGCAGTTCTAAATGGCGAGGGCGCGGGCGAGTACCAGCACATCGTTTCCGACTTCATGCTGGAGCGTGACCCGCTATTTGCCCGGCTCAACCTCGCGCCGGATGAACTGGCCCTTTATGAGAAGATTTTTGATGCCATGAAGCCGCCCTCGCTGCCTGCGCCCGATTTGGTCATCTATCTGCAAGCGCCGGTCACGGCACTGGCCGAGCGTGTCTACAAGCGAGGCATCGATGCCGAACGTCGGGTCACCGAAACCTATCTCGAAAAAGTGGCCAGGCATTACGCCGATTTTTTCTTTCAGTATGAAGCTTCGCCACTGTTCGTCGTCGATGCGGCGGTGCTCAACCCGGTCGATAACGAAGACGATTTCAAACTTCTGATTGAACGCCTGAAGGAAATGCGCGGCCACCGCGAGTTTTTCGGGTATGCGGGGTGATGAGAGGGGCGTAGGTCATTGCTGCTCCCTTGCTTTGCGAGACCACTTGTCGGCTTCAGCATTATCTTGTGCTACGCCCTCGCCGTAGGAGTACATAAGTCCAAGTGTGCGCTGGGCTTCCGCATGTCCCTGCTCCGCCGCCTTGCGATACCACTTCGCAGCTTTAGCTTCATCTTTTGTAATGATGTCCCAGCCCGTGCGGTATATCTCTCCAAGATTATATTGGGCTTGCGCGTGTCCTTGCTCTGCTGCCTTGTGATACCACTTCACGGCTTTAGCAGCATCTCGTTCTACGCCCCATTCTTTGATGTACATAAACCCGAGATGATATTGAGCTTCTGCATTTCCCTGCTTCGCTGCCTTGTGAAACCACTCCATGGCTTCAGCGTAAGGTTTAGCACCGTCTTTTGCTTTGATCGAGCCACGGTAGTACTTGAAACCAAGGCCGTATTGGGCTTGCGCATCTCCCTGTTCCGCTGCCCTGCGAAGGCGTTCATTGGTTTCAGTATCATTTAGCGCATCCTGGGCTTTTTTGTGCCCTTGCTCCGCTGCTTTGCGAAGCCATTTTTTGCCCTCAGCATCATCTTTTGCGACGCGATTGCCACTGATGTAATCTAATCCAACTAAATATTGAGATTGTGCGTCTCCTTGTTCCGCTACCTTGCGAAGCTGTTTCACGGCTTCAGCATCATTTAGCGCACGCTGGGCGTACTCGTATCCCTGCGCCGCTGCCTTGCGATACCACTTCATGGCCTCAGCACTATCTCGTGCTACGCCCCGACCATGGAAGTACATTGTTCCAAGACCAAATTGAGCAGCCGCATTTCCCTGTTCTGCTGCCTTGCGATACCACTTTACGGCCTCAGCTTCATTTTTTGTTATGCCCCAATCTGCTTCGTATTGCAGCCCAAGATTAAATTGAGCAAACGCATCTCCTTGTTCTGCTGCCTTACGAAGCCGCTTCACGTCCTCAAGATGACGAAGCTTGCCGCTGGCAGAAACGTGCCCCTGCTCGATCGCCTTGCGGAGCCACTTCGCGGCCTCAGCATCATCTCGTGCTACGCCCTGGCCATGGAAGTACATCGTTCCAAGACTATATTGAGCATCCTTATGTCCCTGCGCCGCTGCCTTGCGATACCACTTCGCGGCCTCTGCTTTATTTTCTGTTACGCCCCGACCTTCAGCGTACATTGCTCCAAGACTGTATTGGACAAACGCATCTCCCTGTTCCGCTGCCTTGCGAATCCACTTTTCGGCTTCAGCATCCTCTTGTTCAATGCCCTGACTTCCAAAGCAAATCAATGCATATGATTTTTCGCGTAATTTCTGTTGATGTTCAGGTATGTTTTTATAGGCTTCAATGACGTATTCGGCTGCAAAACGTCGCGCACCCCGCACAGTCAGGGGAAATTCAGCATTTTTTCGTTCAATCTCGCATTCAATGACGCAGCGCTCCGCTTCCGCTAAACTTCCTTTTTTAATTCGATGTTTAATTTCGTTTATGACAATGAGTTCCCACCTTGCTGACGCTGTTTTACAAGGAGAATAGGAAGCCTTTTGTTTTTCCGGATTTTTATAATAACCCTCGCAACTATCGCGCCAAAGCGAGGACGTGTTCTTGCAAGGATAATAGAGACCCCAATTACTATTAAGAGATGACTGTCCACATGAAGAAGAATTGCAAGAGGTGTTGAATCGGACGTTTATCAGATCTATTTCTTTCTGGTATTGTACAGACTGAGTGCACTGGAAGGGTCGGTAAGGATCGCCTGAAACACTAACACTGTGCTCATTGACGAGAAGATTGGCTATTGCATTGTATATCTTAAGCTGAATGATATAAAATTTTATATGGGCATCGTACCCTTTGCTGTTTTCTTGTTGTCTGAAATTCTCATCGTAAGCGTAGTCCCGTAACGCCTGATGTTGAGCAAGTAGAACAATTGCTTTTATGTGTTTGAGCCGCTCAGGAGAATTGTAATTTTTATTCTCCTTATCAAGTTTTTCTATTTTTTTAATTAGTGTGTCATGAGCGGAAACTAAATAATATAGCTTATCCAACCCAAGTTTTGAATCATTCTGATACGCTTTGAGCACATTTTCGGCGGCAAGGTGAATGATTTCATCATGTAAGTATAGTTCCCCATTGCCTGCGACATACTTTTTACTGGTCTCAAGATCGCCAGTTTTAATTTCTGTTATTGTAGAATTATGCTTAAAATCATCAACAACTGTAACCCTACAGCCCTTAAAAAGATCACACGAGCACCCTGTTAACACCGTTGTTGCCAACAGAATTGAGAAAATAGAAAGCTGGGTTTTCATTTACTTGGCTCCTTTAAAAACCGTTTCAGTTTTTGCCTCCGAAAACCTCCGCACAGACTGGAAACAAATGAATTTAACGATAAATCAGTGTCCGTTGAATTCTGTTAGCCATGTATCTCATCAAGCGGTTACTGGTCAGCGTATCATATAAGTTTGCTTCACTGGTATACCCGGAGGGGTAATTCATAAATTGTTACAATTTGCAGACGGCTATCAAACCTATGGTCCTACTGCTTACGCAGCCAGCCAAGAATTTCAGCGCCAATGTGCCATGTCTCGTCCTGACGCTTTAGCGAGAAGGTGCTTCTCGAGTTCCCGTGTGCGCCGGGATTCTGTTGGATGATTTCGATTTTTTCATCTTTTACATCCGAAACAATGGCGACATGGCCATACCCCCCAGCATAGCTGCCGGCGAAAACAACCAGATCACCTACTTTGGGCTGCGTCCGGCTTGGGTTTTGGTATTGGACCAAGTCGCGCCTCGTGTTTCTTTGCCCGTCTTCAAGCGAAGGATCAAAAAAGTCGACAGCATGCCCCCAAGGGTCGGGCATCTTGTGACCATAAAATTCATAATAATACCGCTTGACGAATTCAACACATTGGTATTTCAAGCCCAGATTGTAATTGTCTGCTGTCAGATTACGCCCGATAACATTGGGGACGTGGCCATTGTAATAGACGATTACACCATTGAAACTATCTATTGGCTCCCCAATCTCATGGGGACAATCGGTACATTCGAGCACCTGGTAATTTTCCGTTTTGGTTTTTATGTGTTTTTTGTCTCCAAGGTAAAAGTAAAAACTGATTACCCCAGCAAGTAGGATTAAAAAAGAAAGCACGAACAAAGCTTTTCGTTTTGGGGCGTTTTGTTTTGAGTTTTTCATATCAGTCGGTTAGGAATTTAATCGTGGTTTGTCCCCAAGGCTGAGATCATTTTCTGAAGGGTTGTCAGAGCGTCCTTGTGCCCTTGCTTCGCTGCCAGCGTGAGCCGCTCCCCTTTGGGCATATATGTTATATGACAAGGGTTACGCTCGACATGTGTTCATGAACAAAAAAAGCTGCGCTTCCGCGGCCCTTCGATTTTTTGGTGGTGTGGGCGCGACCCTATGAAAACGCTGACGGCTGCAATGGGATTACACCAACACCAGTGAGCGGTAATTTTACCTGGGGCGTATTGCGGGTGTATACCGGGCAAGCTGTCAGTGCTGTTGCCGCGTCCAGAACGCTTCGAGGTCGTGAAAGACCCTCAACAAAGGAACCGCTGTCGTCGTGTACTCAAGGCCGTACCGTGTCC
>Ga0209737_10003869_pt1 | contig 10476 bp, 8 predicted proteins | sample TergutCu122P3_FD_187284 | JGI IMG/M metagenome (GOLD analysis project Ga0209737, IMG submission 187284) | Cubitermes ugandensis P3 segment gut microbial communities from Kakamega Forest, Kenya - Cu122 P3 (SPAdes) (version 2) | ecosystem: Host-associated > Arthropoda: Insects > Digestive system >...
ACAGGAGATCGCTCGAGGTGACTGCGTCATGCTGATGTCTTACGAAATAGTGGCAGATGTTGTTTCCATAGACAAGCGTGCTGGAACGCTTCAGGCTTCCAGCGGTGCCCTAACCTTTACTGTGCCACTTAGTGAGGCTAAGAAGATTGAGAAGAGTACTCGCGACGCTCATTCGCGTAAGAAATTCACCACTCAGCGTGAAACAGCATCAGAACTTGACCTGCGCGGAAAACGAGCAGGCGAAGTAGAGCAGTTATTAGATCAGTATCTAAGCGATGCAGCTCTTTCAGGGCGCCGCTTTGTTCGTGTTATACATGGCTATGGAACTGGTACCGTACGCAATATTGTCAGATCCATGTTGGCTGAACACTCTCTGGTAAAGTCATCCCAACCGGCTTTGGCAAACGAAGGTGGTGACGGGGCGACAAATGTCGAATTGCGTTAGTGTACCATGTTGATCTGAGTTATGTGCTTTCAATGAATTAGGCGTAAAACCTCGTTATTCACAGTCGTTTTGCCAAAAAACTACCAAACCATGTGTGTAGGAGTAACTCCTATAAAAGCTGCTGATTATGGCAAAAATATAGGAGTTACTCCTATAAAAGCTTGCTGTAGTCTTTGCATTGTGGTATAACACGATAGCGAGGTGAATGATGGAAAAAACAATTGTAAGACCAATTTTTCTAAATGAAATTAAGGGCTTTATTGACGCGCCGGTTGTAAAAATTATCACAGGAATTAGGCGTAGCGGAAAAACGGAGCTCTTGAAGATGGTACGCGACGAGCTACAAAAGCGCACAGATGATGCGCATATTATTTACATGAACTTTGAGGACATGGATTTTGAGGATATTGCTTCTTCAAAGGAATTGAACGCATATCTTAAAAGCAAAATGCTTGACGATAAAAGATATTATATTCTTCTCGACGAGATTCAGCTTGTTGCAAACTGGGAGAAGTCTGTTAATGCCTTGCGTCTCAAAAACGCTGATATCTATGTTACGGGGTCAAATTCAAGGCTCATGAGCGAGGAACTGGCAACGCTACTTGGTGGGCGCACTGTTTCGTTTAGGACCACAACCCTTTCGTTCGCAGAGTTTATTGAATTTAGAAAAGAGAGCGGAATATCAACGGGCAATAAAGATAGCGAGCTTGATGCTTATATAGCTATCGGCGGGTTTCCTATGCTTTCGGTGCGAAAGTACACCGAGACTGAGGCGAGAAAACTTGTCAAGGATATAAACAGCACGGCGCTTTTGAAGGATATTGTTGTGCGTCATAGACTGCGACAGCCGCAGCTTCTTGATAGGTTGGTCGCTTTTCTATATGACAATGTTGGCAGTTTTGTTTCGATTCGCGGAGTTGTTCAATATCTTAAGAGTCAAGGCAGGGGCACTGACCCTGAAACGATAGAAAACTATATCAAATATCTTGAGGATGCCTTTATAATCAAAGCTGCCCCACGCTATGATGTAAAGGGGAAAAGATTGCTTGAAACAAATGACAAGTTTTATCTTGGAGACCACTCCTTGCAATATGCAATCCGCGATAGGCGACCTGATAAAACTCCCGGCGTCTTAGAAAACATTGTTTTTATGGAACTTGTTCGCAGAGGATACAATGTTTATGTGGGCAAGATGAACGACAAAGAAATTGATTTTGTCGCTGAAGAGCAAGACGGAACGCGAAAAATCTATATTCAGGTGTGCTATGAATTCTCGAGCGAAGAAACCTATAAACGAGAATTCGCGCCGCTAAAGGAAATCAAGGATAACTACCATAAATATGTTGTTACTCTTGATAAAAACTGGCGAGCTGATGACGGCGGTGTAATGGGCATACACTTAAGAGACTTCTTATTAAAAGATATGCTCTAAAAGAATAGTGGGCTGGGGGGCTCCGATTACCACATTGATTGGCAAGATTTTGCCTTGTTTCATATGTGGCTTTCAGGTAAACTATGATTGGTTTTCTACTGTGGTTTATATCGAATCTTGAAATGTTGGAGGAATAGATGAAGCAAGTTTTAAAACTACTCAGTGTTGTAATGGGAATGTGTTTGCTGGTGTCTCTATTTTCTGCATGTGGCAAGATTGATGCGACTGGCATGAGTCTTGACAAGACCTTGATAAGCATTGAGGTTGATTCTGGGGCTCAGCTGACTCCAATATTTGTTCCGGAAAACGCGTCCAATAAGTCAGTTAGTTGGGCCTCTGACAAGCCCGATGTTGCTAGCGTTTCAGCTACCGGATGGGTTGAAGCCAAATCGGAGGGAACGGCTTTAATTTCGGCCACTTCAACTGATGGTAACTTTAGGGCAACTTGTAGCGTGACTGTTGTCCCGACTAGTGGCAAAACAAGAGCTCAGGTCAAAGCAGCATATCAGTTCTATGGGTATTCCGAGACTTATACATTTGTCTTGGAAAATGTGTTTCTTCCCACATACACATATGAAAAGGTAAACGAGAGAGCTGTGATTATCTTTTGTACCAATGCCAGTATCGCAACAACGGTAAAGCCGGTGTTTGATGAGAAAGCCCAGGCAAATGGGCTTGTTTGCAAGCAAGAAGGAAGAATTTTATATTACGGAACATCTTCAGCAGTGGCGGTTTTTGAGACTATTTAACATGCGTTTTGTATGTTGTAATGCCCTATAGAATTGTAATAAACTGTTTTTGCGTGTATATACGTGAGTAAAGTCGCCAGAAATTTTAAGGAGAAATAACATGAACGGTTCCAATAAATGGATGACCATCACCGGGGGAGTGCTGAGTATTGTTTCCGGAGCCCTGAATGCAATTGCTGGTCTGTGTCTTATGTTTTTTGGGCTTTTCTTCGCTATTTTCATGTCTAGCCTGCCGGGAATAAATGACATAGACGAGTTTGATTTTTCTGGAATGATGGTAGCTTTTGCCTTGGTATATGTCTTTCTCGGAATAATAGTTCTTGTTCCTAGTATTGTATCAATTATTGGCGGAATGTTTGCCCTTAAGCAAAGGCGTTGGGGATGGGCTCTCGCAGGAGCGATTTGCGCTGCTCTAAATGGTATTATGGGTATTGCCGCTGTTATCTTTATCTCCATGTCGAAAAATGAATTCGATGTGAATAATCAACTTCCTGAGGGATCAAGCAAACAATAGCATATTCTTTCCCTGGCAATGTTGCGCAAGGCTTTGATTGCCAAAGCGTTCAAGTGAGTGTGTCGCCATTTCACATTGAATTGGTGCTGATTTATAGCATCCAGTAGTAAGAGAGACTCTTTTGACGGTCATCATATTGCCTTGACGCACAAAGCAGATAGTACTGTTTTCTATTGCTTTGTCGAAAGAATGATAACGTCGCTTCCACACACAATGAGAGAAAAATTAGGAGTACTTGTGCTTGATTGCAAGTAATGGGGGTGAATAATGGACGAAAAGAATATAAAGCTATTTGAAAGTAAACGCATACGCACAGAATGGATCGAGGAAAAACAAGAGTGGTTTTTCTCGATTGTTGATGTGTGCGCTGTGCTGACTGACGGCAATTATCAAACAGCGCGTAACTATTGGAAGTGGCTAAAAACAAAATTACATAATGAGGGAAGTGAACTGGTTAGAAATACTAACCAGTTGAAAATGAAAGCGCATGACGGAAAAATGCGCGATACAGATGTCGCTAACACAGAACAAGTTTTACGCCTTATTCAATCCATACCGTCGCCGAAAGCTGAGCCGTTTAAGATGTGGCTTGCGGCAGTCGGAAATGAAAGAATTAACGAAACGATTGACCCGGAATTGACGATTGAGCGCGCTCTTGTTACATATCTGAAAAAAGGCTACACACGTGAGTGGATAAATCAAAGACTTCAAGCTATACAGGTACGGAAAGAACTGACTGATGAGTGGGACGATAGAGGCGTAAAAAAAGGTACCGAATACGCCATTTTAACGGACGAGATTACAAAAGCGTGGGCGGGCTTGAGCACAAGGCAATACAAGCAACTAAAAGGCTTGAAAAAAGAAAATTTGCGCGACAATATGTCAACGCTTGAATTGGTTTTGAATATGCTTGCTGAAGCTACAACAACCACGCTTTCAAAAAAGGAGCAACCACAAAGCTTTGAGGAGAACAAGCAAGTTGCCAAGCGTGGTGGGCGCGTAGCGGGAAATGCCCGAAGGGAAATTGAGGCGCAGACGGGGGAGCCTGTTATTTCTCCCAAAAACGCTGTTGATTTTTCGCGCTTGATTGCAGATGTGATAGAGGGCAAGGACGGGTAATTTACTGTTTCTATCTGTTAGCCGTAATATGCCTTTCTGTAAATGTCCTCAATTTCCGATATCAGCGGATAACGCGGGTTAGATCCGGTGCACTGGTCTTGATGAGCAATCGAAGCTAATTCGGGGAGCTTTGACATAAAGACTTCCTCAGATATTCCGCATTCTCTGATGGATAGGGGCATATTCAGTTTCTTAATTAACTCCCTTATTGCGTTACATAGATTGGCAATGCTTTCTTCTCGTGTTTTACCCGACACTCCAAGCAGTCTGGCTATTTGCTCGAGTTTTTCGTCGGCGACAAATCGCTCGTACTTTGGAAAGGTTGCGAACTTCGTAGGCTGTTTCGAGTTGTACTCAATAATATGGGGAAGCAGTATGGCGTTAGCCCTGCCGTGAGGTATGCGGAATTCTCCGCCTAGTTTGTGTGCCATTGAGTGATTGAGCCCCAGAAAGGCATTGGTAAAGGCCATCCCGGCGATGCAGGATGCGTTGTGCATTTTTTCACGCGCTCTGTAGTTGGTTTCACCTTCAGAGTACGAAAGCGGAAGATACTTATTGACGATAAGGATGGAGTTGATGGCCAACCCGTCAGTGTAATCGCTTGCCATGACCGAAACATATGCTTCAATGGCATGTGTCAGAACATCCATTCCGGTGTCAGCAACAACGGAGGCGGGAAGGCTTCTTACGAATTGCGGATCAATTATGGCTACATCCGGTGTCAGAGAGTAGTCGGCAAGAGGATACTTGATATTGCCGTTTCTGCGGTCCGTGATAACGGAAAAGGCAGTGACTTCGGAGCCGGTCCCTGATGTTGTCGGTATGGCGACAAGCTTCGCTTTTTCTCCTAATTTGGGGAAAGTGTAGGCGCGTTTGCGAATGTCCATGAATTTCTTTTTTAAACCGTCAAAGGTTGTTTCCGGGTGTTCGTAGAACAGCCACATTCCTTTGGCAGCGTCTATGACTGAACCTCCCCCAAGGGCAATTATCACGTTTGGAGCGAATTGGCGCATGCGCTCCACTCCTTTCATGATTGTGTCTACGTCCGGATCCGGCTCAATATCAGAATATATCTCGTAGTGACATTGCAGTGTGCGGCGGCGCAGATAATAAAGGATTTTCTCGACGTATCCCAGCTTAACCATTGTGGGGTCAGTTACGATAAAAGCCCTCTCAATGCCATCCATTTTCTGTAGGTATTGCACCGAGTCTTCTTCGAAATAGATCTTTGGCGGGACTTTAAACCACTGCATGTTTACTCTCCTTTCGGCTAGTCTCTTTTTGTTGAATAGGTTGACAGAGGATACGTTGGATGTGGTTGAGTTGCGACCGTACGATCCGCATCCCAGCGTCAGTGAAGGAATATTGGTGTTATAAATGTCTCCAATGGCACCCTGTGATGATGGGGTGTTGGCCACTACTCTTCCCACTCTCATCGCTTGTCCGAATCTGTTGATCAGTTCTTTGTCACGACTGTGAATTACCGCGGTGTGCCCAAGACCACCGAGAGAAAGCATTTTGTCGGCGATTTCTATTCCTTGCTCCGGTGAGTCTACTACGTAATATGCCAGAATAGGAGACAGTTTCTCTTTTGACAGCGGGTATCTGTGCCCAACGTCAGGAAGCTCAGTGATGATGATTTTAGTATTCGGCGGCACTTCAAAGCCTGCCTGGTTTGCTATCCAGTTAGCTGACTGCCCCACGATGTTTTGATTAATAATTCCGCTGTCTTTATCAAAAGCAAATCTGGAAAGCTTTTGTATTTCCTCGATACTGGCGAAGTGACAGTTGTTGTCCTTCATGAACTGCTCAAAGTCTTTATGGATTTCTCTGTCTACAATTACAGCTTGTTCGGACGCGCATATCATGCCGTTATCAAATGTTTTGGAAAGCATAAGGTCAGTGCAGGCTCGTCTCAAATTTGCCGTTTTCTCGATATAACATGGGACATTACCGGCACCTACCCCCAGTGCCGGTTTACCAGCGCTGTAGGCAGATTTAACTAATTCTGGTCCGCCGGTTGCCAGAATCATGGAAACACCGCAGTGACCCATCAACAGCTTGGTGAAATCAATGTTTGGCGCGCTGATCCATTGGATACAGTGCTCGGGCGCTCCTGCTCCGATTGCAGCTTCGTACACGATACGGGCGGCCTCCGCTGAGCATTTCTGCGCGAAGGGATGAAAACCAAAGATGACAGGATTGCGTGTCTTTATGCATATGAGAGATTTGAAAAGAGTTGTGGAGGTGGGGTTGGTGACAGGGGTTACTCCGGCAACTATTCCAACCGGTTCGGCAACCTCAACGTATCCCTCCATGTCGTTTTCTTCGATAACCCCGACAGTTTTTTCGTGTTTGATGGAGTTCCAAATATACTCCGTGGCGAATAGGTTTTTGATGATTTTGTCTTCAAGGACGCCTCTGCCTGTTTCTTCTACAGCCATACGCGCCAGCTTAACGTGGTTATCAAGTCCGGCAAGAGCCATAGCATGAACAACTTTGTCTACTTGTTCTTGATTCATGCTCATGAACTTTTCAAGGGCAATCCCGGCGTTGGCAACCATTCTGTCTATTTCCGCGGACATCTCTGCGAGTGTCTTTCCTTTTGAATCAGAGTTGGTAGAACGGGTGCTTTGCTGACTATTATCTCCGTAAAAAGGGGTTTCTTCCATTTAAAAGTCCTTTTGAAGTATTAATCAGGCAACTTTTTCTTTTGCCTGTGAATCGCAGTCGATGAACAAACGATTGCTGTCGATATTGGCTGTGATGAAATCGAAGGCTTCTTCAAGGTTGTCTGTTATCAGAAACAATGCCTTGTCGCTTTGGGAAACCAGATTGTTCTCAACTAATGTGGGGATGCTCATAATGTTTTCGTAGAATTCTTTGCCGATGACTACAATTGGCACTGTTTTCTGCATTTTTTGTGTTTGAGCAAGTGTGATGATCTCAAAGAGTTCATCAAGGGTGCCGAAACCGCCGGGGAAAATGACGAACGCTTTTGCCAGATAAGCAAAGTAGAATTTTCTGATGAAGAAGAAATCGAAATTAAAAAGCAGATCCTTGCTAATAAAAGCATTGGCTTTTTGTTCATGGGGTAACAATATGTTGAACCCAATTGTTGGTTCTCCGGCGTCTGAAGCGCCTTTGTTTGCCGCTTCCATGATGCCACCGCCACCGCCGGTACAAATATAGTATTTTTTCTCAGGACTATGTACGGAAGAGTTGGCTTTTGCCCAGAGCGCAAGTTTCTTTGAAAGAGAGTAAGCGGCTTCATAGTAGGCGTTTGTCTTTTGATTCTGCCCGTTACGTTCAATTCGCGCCGAGCCAAAGATTACAATGGTGTTTTGAATCTGTGCCTTTTCCAGCTTTTCACTGATGGTAACAAACTCTTCATAGATGCGCATGCCCAGTTTGTTGCCGGAAAGGAATTGCTCACACGATGAAACGATAGGATTGCTCATAGTCTTTATTGCTTATTGGCCCATTGTTCCGCCATATTCCCAATGATTGGCAGCTTCCATTTTTGTCCTTGGTATGCTTTTACCATCAACAATATGACCAAAACGAAGCAGAGAATGTTAATGGCGGTGTTAAGTAATGCGAATAAGCCGGACATGGAATAAAGAATATTGGAAATGGAATAATAAGTAATGGGATAGGGAGCAACGAACGCAACGCCTGTGTTAAAGATCGAAATCGCAACCGACAATACGCAGTATGCTACACTAAAGAGAATTGACTGAAAGGCGTGAAAGCGCACGGTCTTGTTTTTGGGTTCCAAGACGAGAAAAATTATTCCGGTTATAAACCCGAAGAGATAGCACAGGAGGCCGGCAACGTTTTCTTGTAATCCGCTTGATGTTTGCGCCCGTTGTGCTTGTCCATACATATTCGTGCCGCAACTCGCGCAGAATTGAGTATTATCCGGTTGCTGGCCTCCGCAGTTAGGACAAAACATAGTTAGTTGCTCCTTTTAAAACAATCAATAGTGTTTTTGCTGTCGAATAATGCAATATTAACAGAAACGCGGAAGCCTGCAAAGGACGAACTAAGAACTATTGACGCAAACAGTGGAGAGTCTTAAGGTTTTTGTATGAGTTTGGCAATGCCCATTTTGCTTAGCATGAAACATGTTTGAACTTGAGTTTTTTTCTGTTCGCGGCTACATTATTCAATGATGGAAAACACCACAATGGCAGGAGATTGATTTGCTCAAAGAACTCAAGGTGGTTTCGCTTGGCATTATTGATGAGCTTATTTGGAAGCCTTATGACGGGCTAAACGTTATTACTGGTGAGACCGGTGCCGGCAAGTCGCTGATTATTGACGCCATTGAAGCTCTGCTTAGTGCCAGACTTAGTGAAGACAGTATACGCTTTGGTGATGGTTCCACCAGAATTGAGGCGCTTTTTTCCTTGACTCAGTCAAATTCACTTAATGCCGTAAATGCTTTGCTGGAAAAAGAAGAAATAGAGTTTGGCGATATAGAGCTGGTACTGAGTTGCGAATTTCGAAGGCATGGACGCACGATTCCCAGAATAAACGGGGTTTTGGTTACCCGGGCTCTCATTAGTCAAGTCTGCGCTCTTTTGCTGGATGTACATGCTCAGAGTCAACACTTGTCTCTTTTTAATCCTCGCAATCACATGGAATACTTGGACGCTTATGCCTCTGTTGGGAACGTAAGAGGAGAATTCACACAAAAAGCGCGGCTCATTCGCTCGCTTGGTGATAAGTTAGACAAACTACGCCTTAGCAAGGCAGACAGCGCCAAGAGAGCAGAACTCTTAAGATATCAAAGTGATGAAATCCTAAATGCCAAGCTGAAAGAAAACGAGAAAACGGAGCTTGAGCAGCAAAGAGCGGTCATGTTATCTTCGGAAAAACTGAAAGAAAAGACCGCTGAGGCGGAGAGAGCCATTAGGGGAGAGAGTGCTTCTTCCGCCCTATCTTACATAAGGCAAGCGATAAAGTCGATGAATACGGCCTCGGGGCTTGATCCTACCCTTCAGGGGTTGTTGGACTCCCTGACTGACGCTTCATATAACCTTGAGGAAGTGGCGCGTGAGTTGCGTTCCTATGTAGACCGCCTGACTTATAACCCAAGGCGGCTGGAAGAAGTCGACAATCGTCTTCACTTACTTCACACACTTGAAAGGAAGCATGGAGTCTCATCTTCAGAGTTGATTGGCAGACAGAAAGAGATAGAGCAGGAATTACGTAGTTTGGATACTGTCGATGAAGAGATAGGTTTATTAGAAAAAGAGATTAAGAGCTTGAAGATAGTATTGGGGATACTGGCAAGTGATCTCTCGACTAACCGGAAGAACAGTGCCGAGAAATTGGAAAAAGACGTTGAGAGAGAGTTAGCTCAACTGGAGCTAGCTGATGTTCGTTTCCAAGTGCGCTTACAACAAAAGGAGTGTCCCGACGGAATAGTTGTAAATGGGCGTTCTGTTGAGTTCGATGATGACGGAGTTGACAGTGTTCAGTTTTTGGTTGCGACTAATAAAGGAGAGCCGTTTAAGCCGCTGGCAGAAATTGCCTCAACAGGCGAGTTGTCACGTTTTACTCTTGCGGTAAAAATTGCTCTGGCTGAAGCCGATACTATCCCAGTGTTGGTCTTTGATGAGATTGATATTGGTGTAGGTGGGCGTTCGGGGGATGTGATTGGCAAGAAAATGTGGGAACTTTCTCGTCACCACCAAACGATTTGCGTGACACACTTGCCACAAATAGCGGTATACGCCGATACTCATTTCGCCGTACGCAAAGCATTTTCTGACAGTAGAATTACAAGTGACATTGTGGGGCTCGACACAAATTCTCGTTTGGCAGAGATAGTAATGATGCTGGGGGGTATTGAAACAAGCGCGTCGGTGGAAAAAAGCGCTTTAGAACTCTTGGAAAGAGCCGAGGAATGGAAAACTAAGTCTTAGTGCGCTTCTATCTTCTTCACAAACAGTGAGCAAAGCGGCAGATAACCCCTGATTCTATTGGTCTTATTACAACGCTGTAGCTTCTTCATAATCTCTGATTACTTTTGCATTGCATATGTATATACTTTGTGATACTATAAGCGCAATATATAACAGAGGTGAACGAAATGGCAAAAACTGCAAGCATGTATATTCGCATTGACCCCAAAATTAAAGCGGATGTTGAGACAATTTACTCTCGTTATGGAATGAGTGTGACAGACGCCATTAATGTGTTC
>Ga0209737_10003871_pt1 | contig 10471 bp, 10 predicted proteins | sample TergutCu122P3_FD_187284 | JGI IMG/M metagenome (GOLD analysis project Ga0209737, IMG submission 187284) | Cubitermes ugandensis P3 segment gut microbial communities from Kakamega Forest, Kenya - Cu122 P3 (SPAdes) (version 2) | ecosystem: Host-associated > Arthropoda: Insects > Digestive system...
CCACCTGCGCCTCATTGAGGTGGGGCCGCCGGCTTTGAGGGTTGGAGACGTCCTCCAGCACACCGGGTACATTGGAGACGAGGAAGAGGTGGCTTGCCTGCAGGCTTTTGGCCAACTGGGCGGCGAGGCTGTCCGCATTGACGTTGAGGGGGCCTGCCTCTCCGTCCTCGGCCAGGGAGGAGAGCACCGGCACAAGCCCCAGCCCCGAAAGCTTCTCCAAAAGCGCCGTGTCCACCCTCTGCACCTGGCCCACCAACCCTAAGTCCACCGGCGCCTCCCCTGGGGCTTCAGAAATGCCCCCCAGGCGCTTGGCCTGCACCAGCCCCGCTGAAAGGCCGCTCAGGCATAAGGCTGGCACCCCCGCCATGCGCATGGCCATGGCCACGTCGCTGGAAACCTGGCCCGCCAGCGCCATTTTGATAACCTCCATGGTGGCCTCGTCCGTAACCCGCTGCCCTGCCACCTGCCGCGTTGCAATGCCCAGCCGCTTGGAAAGTGCCGTGGCTTGCGGCCCCCCGCCGTGCACCAACACCAGCTTTATGCCTGCCTCCAGCATACGCCGCATGCACATGCCGAGGCTGCCGGCCAGGGCCTGCTTGTCTTCTGCCAACTCCCCGCCCATTTTGAGTACAAACCATTGGCCGCGACAGGTGGACAAAAAAGCCTCACCCGGTTTTGCTTCACTGAAAGCTTGCATGCCGCCCATAGAAAAGCCCACGGGGCGCCTTGTCAAGCCCGCAAACAAACCGGTAGTGTCTCAGTTTGAATTTTCTGATGCCTGAGCCCGCTTTTTGTAAGTTCCACGCTTTTTCGCCTTCGGATCTGGAATCAATGCGGCAATTTCTTCGATGCTCCAAACATGCTCTGTCAGGCCTGCTTCCATTGCTGGGGTGACGCGAAGCGTTTTGTGGATGCGAGCAAAATTGTAGTGCATAAAATGCAGAGCCACAGAATGTTCCAGGTTCTCTATCTTCTTTGAGAACGCATTTGTTAAGCGCGTGAATCGTCGGTTTTGCATGCGTATCGTCAGGTTTTGGCGCTCAACGTGGCTGGTAGAAACTTCCGCAGACTTTGTGAGCCCGTTGATTTGGCGTTTCTTTGCGGTCACGAAGTGAGAAGGGCTATATCTGCGTTGTTCTACAGCACTCATTCCATCATAAACTTTGACCAGCATGGCATAGTCAATTGCCCCGCCAAATGCTTTTTCGACGGCGTTGATGTACACGCCATGACCGTCCGTCGTTAGTTGAATGCGGTCAGAAAGGCGCTCTGCCAAATCTGTCATGAATTCCTCTGCGTACTCTGCGTTTCGGAGTCCAACAAGCCAGTTGATTGCCAGCTTGCTGTCAGCATCTAAAGCTACCCACGTCCAAACATCGCCGTGGCCCAAAGCGCCTTCATTCTCAGGCGCAACATTCTTTTGCTTCGAGTGGCAGAAACTCCAAATTTCGTCGCATTGCACTCGCTTGACTTTGACATTGCGGATAATGGTGTTCTGATATTCTGCACAGGCTTTCCCAGCATCAATGAGCAGTTTCGTCACAGTGTTGATGGAACATCCAGTAATCCGTGTGACAGCTCGCATGCTCATGCCTTCAACCAGTAAACCAAGGATTTGAGCGCGTTTCTGTGTATCTAGCCTGTTCATATCTTTATGATATGAACTTTTGTGCTTAGCGTCAAGCATAAAAACAATAGTTGCTTTTGCGCGCAACTTTGATATTGTGCCAAGAAAAATGATTAGGACAGCCTATGAATGAATGTAAGATGCCAGGTCAACTTATTGAAAATCTTCTTAAAGAAAGGGGATGGACTCAAAAAACCCTTTCCACTGTCCTTGAAAGAGGCAAAGGTTCAATCACTAAAATTATCGCCGGCAAGCAGGCGATAGATGCCAAAACCGCCCTTCTCCTGGAAGAGGTTTTCGGGGTTCCTGCGGAGAGATTCCTTGAGCTACAGAGAAACTATGACCTTGCCATAGCCCGTTTTTCTGCAAGGCCAGACCCAGCGCGTTCTAAGCGTGCACATCTCTATGCTGGTTTGCCTATTCCTACAATGGTGAAGCGTGGCTGGCTGTCGGCGAATGACCCTCATAATGTCGCCGAGGTAGAAAATGCGCTGATGCAGTTTTTCGAAGCGTCCTCCTTGGAAGAAATCGAGATACTTCCACACGCCGCAAAAAAGACTGCCATTAATACCGATGCAACCCCTGCACAGTTAGCTTGGCTTTATCGTGTGAAGGCAATAGCGCAAGAGTTAGTTCTGCCAAGATACTCACCTGAATCCCTTCGCGCCGCACTCCCTCAGCTAAAGCAATTTATGTGCGCCCCGGAAGAGGCCAGAAATGTTCCTCGCTTGCTTGCGGAGCGCGGGGTTCGTTTTGTCATTGTGGAATCCTTACCGGGCACAAAGATTGATGGTGTGTGCTTTTGGCTGAAAAATAATTCGCCCGTCATAGGCATGGCATTACGCCATGATAGAATTGATAATTTTTGGTTTGTCCTTCGACACGAGATAGAGCACGTGCTGCAAGAGCATGGCAAGCAGGCGATGATTTTGGATGTTGAGCTTGAAGGGAAACGTGCCGGAACAGGCTTGGACGTGCCAGAAGAAGAAAGAATGGCCAATGAAGCGGCGGCAAACTTCTGTGTTCCGCAAGCAAAGCTGCAAGCCTTCATTGCAGGAAAAGAGCCGCTTGTTTCAGAGCGCGATTTATTAGGGTTTTCAAAAATACTAGGTGTGCATCCGGGAATTATGGCCGGACAACTCCAACACAAGACAGGAAGATATGATCGCTTCCGACAGTATCTGGAAAAGATTCGCTCCTGCATTAGCCCTAATGCAGCTACCGATGGGTGGGGCGATATTTATCCACTAGGGCAATAGGAGATAGTTTGTGTCAAAAGTATCAGAAAGACAGAGATTTCTTAGACTATACAGAGAAGAAACTGGTGAGTCTGAAATTGATATGCACAAGGTAGCAGAGTTTGCCATCAGGAAGGGATGGCCGCTTCCTAAACCTGCCGACCCAAAAGATTTGCTTGCAAAGCAATTCGCTGACGCAGCACGTCAGGAAATCCGCCGTAATGCGACATCCAATAAGCCATATCGCGCTTATCACGCTGTGCCAGTTGAGAAACAGCGCGGCCAGTTAGCGTTTTGGTGGATTGATATAGATGACCCCAACACAACACCAAAAAACTTCCGAAAATCAGCTGTAAGGCGACGAGAGCAAATGATTGATGATGGTGTGCAGTTATCACTTGACTTAGACCATTGGAACAGCATGCACCCCAAGGAAGAAGAACAAGTGCATCTGCCGTGGGACTTAACACTCGATATTGAAATTCGCCGTGCATCTTATGAATACGACGAAGAAGGAAATGCAGCCTAGTCGTCAGATTTCTTCCATCTGGCATCAGATGCTAGGCGAGAAATTGCGCGCCTTTGTTCTTCAGTGAGATTCTTTGCCCTCGCCTTGCCACCCTTACTTCCCAGTGCGACGGCGGCGGGGTCACGGGTATCTTCCTGTGATTTTTCCTCTGCCTCACCAACGCTAAGGTCAACGATCAGCTTGCCCAGCTGATTCGGGTCACGTGGCCTTCTGGGCTTTCTATCCATACCGCCAAGCATGGCACGAGGTCGGTCAGTGCGCAATCGCCTAAAAATTCAAACTGAGACACTACCAACAAACCTCAGGCCAACCTCCGCTGCCCACTTGCCTCCTCACTCAACACCAGAAACTTTAGCGCTTGGCTTTTGGGGGGTGGGCGGCTAGGGAAAATACCCAGCCTCAGGGCATTCCACGGAGAAAAAACATGCATACACGCACTTTGAAGGCCTTCGCCTTTTCAACTTTTGTGCTTTTGGCCGCTGTTGGCTTGGGCTGCGCCACCCCCAAAGCCAGTGTGGCGGACACGGACAAAGCTTCCTGCCCCTCTTGCACCAAGCCTTGTGCCAAACCCTGCGCCAAGCCTTGTAAAAAGGCTTTAAGCCTCCTCCCGGAAGGCCATGTGGCCTTAGGCAGCCTCAAAGTATGGCCCCTCTCAGACGGCCAACTGCAGCTGCAGCCTGCGCTGTTTTTGGGCGTCCCCTCGGAGGAGAAGCTGAAACTCCTGGGGGTGGAAACCGAAGAAAGCCCCTTGTACACACCGCTGAATGTTTTCCTCGTTGAGTCCGCAGAGCGCCGCATTCTCATTGACGCGGGGACAGGCACCTTCTGGGGGGAAAGCTCCGGGCAGCTGGCCTCCGCCCTGCAGGCCAACAACATGGCGCTTGAGTCCATTAACGCCGTGCTGTTGACACACCTGCATGGAGACCATTTTGGCGGCCTCCTGACGGAGGACATGCAATCCCCCCGCTTCCCCAATGCCACCGTGTGGGTGCACGAGGCCGAGTTGGCCTTTTGGACGGGCCATGCCCAACCTGTCCCCGAGGCCTTCGCCCCCATGCAAGAAGGCGTTCAACGGCTTGTCAGCGTCCTTGGTGACAAACTCAAAACCTTCAGCCAGGCAAAGCATGAGTTGTTCCCTGGCATTCATGCCATGCATGCACCCGGGCATACGCCGGGACACACCCTCTTTATGTTAGCCTCCGAGGGCAAAAAACTGCTGGTGACAGGAGACCTCATCCCCAATATGCGCCTGCATACGGTGCACCCCCAGGCCCACTTCTTCTTTGACGTGGAGCCCCAAACCGCCGCCACCTTGCGCCTTCAGTGGATGGAGAAGGCCGCCCAAAAAGGCCTCTGGCTTGCCAGCTCCCACGCACCCGCCCCCGGCATTGGACGCTTAGAGAAACAAACGGACAACACCTTCACCTTCGTCCCCATTGCGCAACCCTAGACCGGTTTCCAGTTGAAGTGAGCCTGGCGAGCCTCACAGTTTTCGTGCAGATTCATGCGGCCCGGACTTCGGAACCCGCAGGCGTGCCTGAGGCACGTCGAGGACAGCCGAAGGAGGAAGCGCATGAAGATGTGCGAAAAATGTGGGGCGCAGCGGCTCACTTTAACTGGAAACCGGTCTAAACCCTGCTGCGCGCCAGGGCTTTGCCCCTTTGCCCCTTTAAGGTGTGCTTTCAACACCGAAAGGGGCATAAAAAATGCTTCCTCCTGCCACTAAAACTTGACGCGGCTTCTGCAAAAGGAAACGCTATAGCTTCTCCAACAACTCGAAGCCCAACAACCCGAGGGCTTAACAGGGGGCTTAAGGTGGGCGCACTTGGGGGCTTGAAGGTGGACACATGAGCAGCTTTTTGAAGACAATTGCGTTGCCTTTGGGCTTATGGGCACTCTGGGCTTGTCCTATAGAGGAGGTTTGCAAACAGGATGCGACATGCCCCGAGGGCAGCTTTTGCCTCAAAACCCACACGGAGGGCGTATGCACCTGGGGAGAGTTGGCGGAGAATGGGGCTGTCCTTCCGGCGGTTGACGTCTCCTTCAACCCTGGGGTCTTCTCCATAGAAACTGACAGCCTCAACCCAAAGCTAAAGCGGGTGACTTCCTTCCTCACTTTGGCTTCGGACATACCCTCCAGCGAAATTCAACTCCGTATTCGCGCTTATGGCGCCACCTCCATTGTGGAGCCCACGGGAAGCACAGGGGTGTTAACCTATTGCTTCTCTCAAATACATGCAGGCTTTTATGTGGAGCGCACCTGCATCCTCATCGCCTTGGAGGAAAACAGGTTTTCCATTCACGCCACGGCTCAAAACAACAACGGCCAAAGCACCATGGCTATAGAGTGGAATGTGGTTTCCCCGCCTGAGGGCCTGTTCTCACTATCCCAAACGCCCATCTTTTGATGCATTTTCCGCAATCCATCGTTGCTCGTCGGTTGAATATCGACAAATATTCGCCCTCCTCCCTCCCTCCACGGCAAGTTTGTCCACCGGACAAACTTCTCCTCGCGCCTTGTCTTGCAAAAAATTCATTCAAAACCTGGGCATTTTGGATAGTGAGAACAGGCCCTAGGAGCCTCCCTCCAACAACGAGTGAAGCATTTTGCCCAAAACCTATTTGCCGCTTTCTTTCCTCAAACGCCACTTCCCCAATACCTCCGCCAGGCAATGGAATGACTGGCGCTGGCAAATGCAAAACGCCGTGCAGGACTGGGAGGCGTTGGAGCGCTTTGTGCAGCTGACGCCGGAAGAGCGTTTGGGCTGCCAGCAAACCCAGGCACTCTTTCGCCTGAGGGTTGTGCCCTACGTGCTTTCCCTCATGGACGAAAACCACCCGCATTGCCCCATTCGCCGCCAGGCCATTGCGCTGCCCCAGGAGGCCACCTGCCAAGAGGGAGAGTTGGAGGACCCCTTAGGCGAGGAGGCCCACCGCCCGGTGGAGGCCCTGGTGCACCGCTATGCGGACCGCGCCCTCCTCTTGTGCACGGACGCCTGCCCCATGTACTGCCGCCATTGCACCCGCCGCCGCATAACGCGTGGAGGCCACCCCCCGGGGGAGGCGGCCCGGGCCCAGGCGGTGGCGTATATTGCGGCCCACCCCGGCATACGAGAAGTCCTCCTCTCCGGGGGGGAGCCCACCTTGCTTTCCGACGAAGCCTTGGAGGGCCTGCTCCAAAAGCTGCGCGCCATTCCCCATGTGGAAATTATTCGCCTGGGCACGCGGGCCCCTGTCACCCTCCCCATGCGCATTACGCCCGCGTTTGCGCGCCTCCTTCGGCGCTATGCCCCCCTGTTTGTGGTGACGCATTTTAACCACCCCAAGGAGGTGACGCCCCTGGCCCAGCGCGCCTGCGCCCGGCTGGTAGACGCGGGCGTGCCCGTGGAAAACCAGGCCGTGCTGCTGCGCGGCATTAACTCCAGTGTGCCTTTATTGGAGGCGCTGTTTTTAGCCTGCTTGCGTATGCGCGTACGCCCCTATTATTTGCACCAGCTGGACGTCGCCCAGGGCATAGCGCATATGCGCACGCCTCTGCGTTTTGGCATAGAGGCACTCAAGCAGCTTTCAAGGAGGGTTTCGGGTTTGGCCTTGCCGGCGTTTGCGGTGGACTTGCCAGGCGGCGGAGGGAAAGTACGCCTGGCGCCCGAGGCGGTGGTTTCCCAGGAGGCGAGGGGGACGGTGCTTCAAAACCCCGAGGGGCAGCATTATGTCTACCCGGAGCCCCCAGAGGGGGACTGCCACTGCCCCTACCCTTGGTCCTGAAGCGTCACCCTCCACAGCAGCACCCTGCTGTTCTTCCCATTCTCGTTTTCAGCGTCAATTTGAATGCGGAAGTCCCCTACCTGCCGCACCCTAAAGTCACACTGGCGGTAGAAGGAGGACCTTCTCCTTGCATGGATAGCCTCCTCACATTCCACCGAAACCCGCTCATCCGCCGAAGGGACAGGAAGGCTGCTCGCGCCATAGGCCCACATATGAAGTTGAAGGCGTCCATTGTTGGGGGTTTCAACGGTTTTAAACCTTGGGTTGTCGCTGTCTTGAATGGGGTTGGAGGTGGAAAGCTCCAATTTGGGCAAAATGCCCCAATTGCCAGAGGCGTCTGCCGTCCACTCGCCCCAGGTACACACACCTTCGCCGCTTGTTTTCAGACAAAAGCTGCCATTCCAACAGTCCTCGTCCTCTTCGCACAGGTTGCTGTAGCAGGCCCCTATACTTAGCAACACCGCCCCATACACCACCGTTTTTGCAAAACCGCTGATCGTCTCCACGTTGAAGCCCTCTCGTTTTCGCCCTTTTCTCCGCGTTGACACCCGTCTCCGCTTTGACGCCTACCGTGCTTCTTTTAGCATAAGCCTTGGAAAACGCCAAGCAAGTCTATTCCTCAACGCATGACTTGCAACACGGCTTAGGAGAGCTGTGGCACAGCCTCCCCTCCGTCATTGCAAGCCGCAGGCGAAGCTCATCTATTCTATGCGAATGCTGCGCAGCATGAGGGGGGTGTTGGCGTGCGCCGCTGTAACGTGTACCTCCTGCGGCGCGGACTGTCTCCCTCCCGCCTTGAAAAGCAGGGTATGCCTCCCCTCGGGTAACAACAAGGGGTTGGAAAAGCTCCTGGGGGTGCGGTAGGCCGTTTTTTGCCCGTTAACCCAAATTTCTGCACCGGAAGGCTCCGTCGAAATCACCACCTTGCCGGACACCTTCGAAGGTGCCTTTGGCAGCGGCTTGGACGGAGGAGCCGGCGGCGACTTGGACGGCGAAGCCGGCGGCGGCTTGGACGGCGAAGCCGGCGGCGGCTTGGACGGCGAAGCCGGCGGCGGCGGCTGTGGTACCTGGGCTGTCCCTGGGGGAGCCAGCAAGGTGGGGCCAGGCTCTCCTGGGTGGCCGGCCTCAGGCGGAGCAACGGTCGAAACCACTGTCGGAGGCTGCAGAGGCCGAGGCGGTTGAGGCAGCTCCGGAAGCCGAGGCAGCTCCAGAGGAAGGACAGGCGGCCCTGCCACTTCCGCTTCCGCCTGAAGGTGGACGGCCATAAAAAAGTCCTCCCCCGGCAAAATATTCACGGAGGAGGGGCCTGCACTCTCGGTGCTTAAGCGGTAATTTTTATTCAGCGGGTTAACTTCCACCCCATAAGTGTCCGCAGCCAGCACAATGGCCTGGTTGTCCGAAACAAAACGCTGCTCTCGCCCGGTGGACTGGCGCACCAGCACCAACTCCAAGGGAATGTCCGCGGGGGTGGACAGTGCCACCAAGCGCCCGCTGGTAGCGGGTGTGTCCCCCACAAACAACAGGACAAGCACCACCGACAGCAAGGCAGCCAAAAGCAGCCCCAGAGACAACTTGGCTGGAAAACGCTTCGCCCCAAGGGGCTCGGGGCTTGCTTTCTCGTCTGCAGATGCGGGGGCTTGGGCGGGTACAGCCACCGCGGGCACCCTCCTCGCCGTATCCGCCGTCTCCGACGGCATGGGCAACTCCGCCGTCTGCGCAAAAATGCCTTCGGCTTCTCTGCCCACCATGGTGTCCCCCGTATAAACGGGAGCCCCCGGCAGCAATTGAATGGGCGAAAGGTTTTCCGCAGAAGGGCGAAAGCCCTCTGGCCTGGGGGCTTCTTCCGGCCTGGGTGGTGGAGGAACGCCTAGGGGCACATGGGCAACAATGGTGGCACCGTCCTCGAAGGACAAGTCCGGAGAAAGCAGCTTCTTCTGTCCCGAAGGTGTACGGGTGGTGTGCCCATTGGCTGGGCGCGCCTCTGGCCACTCCTCTGGAAGCAGCGCATCGGGGGCCACAAGCCCGGCATAGTGTTTGAGTTTGTTGGTTTCGCGCGTATACTCATCCGCAAACAACTCCTTCATCATGAAGGAGAGGTGTTTGGGCGAAAATTTGCCATCCTCGGCAAAAGTGAATTTCTCCAGTGCCTCGTAAAATTCGCTTGCCCACTGGTAGCGGTTTTCTACTTTGCGCGCCAGCGCATGCAAGAGGACTTCTTCGAGGGCCGGGGGAATATTCGCATTGAGTTGACGAGGAGGGCGAAACTCCGCCTTGCGGACTTTTTCGAGGGTAGAAAAGTCGCTTTCGGCGGCAAAAAGTTTTTCGCCCGTCAACATCTCATAGAGGATGACGGCGGCGGCAAACACATCGCTGCGGCGGTCCACAGGCAAGCCACAGGCCTGCTCTGGACTCATATAGCCGAATTTTCCCTTAATGACGCCGGCTTCCGTTTTCGTGGAGCGGATGGCTGTCCTGGCAATGCCAAAGTCAATGAGTTTGAGCTCGCCTTCATAGCTTAACAAAATGTTTTGAGGGGAGACGTCGCGGTGGACAATGTTGAGGTCCATGCCTTTCACATCTTTTTTGCGGTGGGCATGGTCCAACCCCTCGCACATTTTGGCAGTAACATAGGCCGCCATGGGGATGGGCATCAACTCTTTGCGGCGACGAAAACGCTCCAGCACGCTGCGTAAGTCCCTGCCGGAGACGTATTCCATGACGATATAATAGGAGTCGTCTTTACCGTGCAAGTCGTGGATGTGGACAATGTTGGGGTGGTTGAGCAGTACACTGACGCGCGCCTCGTCAATGAACATTTTAATAAACTCCTCATCCTCGGCCATATTCGGCAAAATCTTCTTAACCGCAAGAATTTGCTCAAAACCACCCACACCAAAGGTTTTTGCAATAAACACTTCGGCCATACCGCCCACATTGACGCGCTCCAAAAGGAGGTATTTGCCGAGCACTAAGGGTTTCTTCATTAAAGACCGGACCTGAATAAACTTCTCACAACACAGCTAGGTTACAAGGTTACAACACAGCAAAGTAACAACACAGCGCAAAGGATTTAACTATGCTTTGAAGAACAGAGCAACTTTCTATACACGCAAAGCAAGCACTGTATTTTGCAGATACAACCCTGGGTTGCTTTTTATCAAAAAAAAGCTCCAAAGGGAAACCTTTGGAGCTAAGAAAAAACCGGCAGCGACCTACTCTCCCACGCAGTCTCCCACGTAGTACCATCGGCTCTGGAGGGCTTAACTTCCGTGTTCGGGATGGGAACGGGTGGGACCCCTCCGACATAGCCGC
>Ga0209737_10003872_pt1 | contig 10471 bp, 9 predicted proteins | sample TergutCu122P3_FD_187284 | JGI IMG/M metagenome (GOLD analysis project Ga0209737, IMG submission 187284) | Cubitermes ugandensis P3 segment gut microbial communities from Kakamega Forest, Kenya - Cu122 P3 (SPAdes) (version 2) | ecosystem: Host-associated > Arthropoda: Insects > Digestive system >...
CGAGCCTGTGCTCAAGCTCTGAATAGGCATCAATTATCTGTTGAAGTTTCTCTCGCATAACCGCGTAATGATATCACAGCGATGGACATTCGACTGTGTGAATACGTCGCGGAGCTTACCTCTTCTTGTCATCCTGTTACTGTTCAGGCCTACCCCCGTTGCGAGGAGCGCGTAGCGCGACGTGGCAATCTAGAGGTAATAGCAGCAACTCTCCCGCTAGATTGCCACGTCGCGCTACGCGCTCCTCGCAATGACGGGGGTAGGCCTGAACAGTAACGTCATCCTGAGTGTAGGCGAAGGATCTTAGCTGCAAGCGTTAGTAAAGATTCTTCGCGTTGCTCAGAATGACAGGAAAGTGACGCCAGAAGTACCGAAGTATTCATTGTGCGCCATCTTGCGGCCAACGAATACTTCGGCACTTCCTTAAACATTGAATTTGAAGTGCATGACGTCGCCATCTTGCACGACGTATTCTTTTCCCTCCTGCCGGAGCTTTCCGGCAGCGCGGCTTCCGGCCTCGCCGCCATAGGTGATGTAATCAGTGTAGCTGATAGTTTCAGCCTTGATGAAGCCCCGTTCAAAATCCGAGTGAATGACCCCGGCAGCCTGGGGAGCCTTTGCCCCTATCGGGATTGTCCAGGCCTTGACTTCCATCTCGCCAGCAGTGAAAAAGGATTGCAGGCTCAACAGCTGATACGCTGCCTTTACGAGTCTCTCCAGGCTTGATTGCTCAAGACCTATCATCGAAAGGAACTCCCGGACAGCATCCTGGTCAAGCTCGGTGATCTCGGATTCGATCTTTGCGCTGATGGCTATGGGTTTTCTTCCGTCGAGCGGGGCAGGATCCAAAGTTGCCTGATCCTCATCCACGTTGGCAACATACAGTATGGGTTTCATCGTGAGAAGATGCAGGTCAAAGAGGTGTGCTCTCTGCTCGTCGTCCATCTCAAATGATTGGGCACGATTGCCAAGGTTCATCCATTCCTGCAGGTTTTGTACCGTGCTCAGCTTTGCCTGGTTGCCCTTATCCCGCCTGGCATCTTTCTCAAGCCGTGGAATCGCCCTCTCTATGGTTCCCAGGTCGGCAAGTATCAGCTCGGTTTTGATGATGTCGATGTCCTGCTCAGGGTCGGGTCTGCCTGTCACGTGCATCACGTCTTCGTCGGTGAAGTAACGTACAACTTCGATGATTGCATCGGTGTCGCGAATGCTGGCAAGAAACTGGTTGCCCAGACCCTCTCCCTCATGCGCTCCCTTGACCAGCCCTGCAATGTCGACAAACTCCACCGTAGCCGGGACAATCTTCTTAGGATGAACGATATCCGCCAACGCCTTGAGCCGGGGGTCTGCCACCTCGACAATGCCCACGTTGCGTTCTACCGTGGAGAAGGGATACTTGGTCGCCAGCCCGCCCTTGCGCGTTAGAGCTGTAAAGAGCGTAGACTTGCCAACATTGGGCAAGCCGACGATTCCGATTGACAAAGCCATGCCGCAGTTACCTTCCTTTCATATGCGGAAAATGAGCGATATGGTATAAGACAGAATGGGGATCCTATTTGTCTTCACTCGTCCCCTTGACGCACTTCTTCTTTCTGGCGACGCTTGCGCAGTGAAAACCTGGTTGCCAGCTTGTCGACCACGACGATGATCTTCCGATGGAACAGGATGCCCAAAATCCCCGGGACACCAAAGATGATTGCGATGATGATCATTTGCAGATAGTCACCCGACCTGAAGCTTGCCGCAACAAAGGTTGAGGCAAAAATCGCCGGTGCCCGCCCGATGGTCGAAAATATGAAGAAGGCTATGGGCCTGATTTCTGTGAGCGGGAAAATATAGTTGAGCAAGTCCTTTGGCATCCCGGGAATGAAGTACAGGATAAAGACCAGCGAAACGAGGTTTTTGCTCTCACGCAGAAAACGCAGGCGTTTTGAATCCTTGGCACCAAGCATGCCCCGAACAAAGGGAGCGCCCAGTTTCCTTGTAATGTAGAAGACAAAGATGGTAGAGATCAGTGCCCCGCCAAGCGTGATGATTCCGCCCCAAACGGAGCCGTACAGATAACCGATTGCCAGCTGTATTACTTCCCCAGGAATAAAGGCAACAACAATCTGAATGAACTGCATGAACAAACAGATGACAACTCCAAAGGGACCAGCATCAATGATTATCTGTTCGAGATCCCTTTCTACTGCGTCTACCCCAATGGAGTTGATGTACAAAACGACCGCAACACCCACGACAACCGTGAACAGAAGAAAGGCAACCAAACCAAAGAATTTGAACTTATCTGCCGAGCTTACTTTATATTTCTGCTTGTCCTGCTCTTCTTCTGATTTAATCACATCACTCATGTAACGCTCACTTTGCGATCCTCCATTATTCTGACACGACCTTCGGCAATAAGTTGGAGCGTTGCCGGGTATATCCGGTGCTCGATGGCATGAATTCGCTCTTCGAGACTCTCCAGGCTTTCACCCTCATGAATCTCCAGAGACTGCTGGGCGATGATAGGCCCCTGGTCATAGACCTCGTTGGCAAAATGGATGGTTACTCCGGTGACCTTCACACCGGCATTAAAGGCATCCTGTATCCCATGCGCACCGGGAAAGGAAGGCAAAAGTGACGGGTGGATGTTTATCACCCTATCCTTGAATGCGGTTAGAATCGGAGCCCCGACCATCCGCATATATCCCGCCATGACAATATAGTCAGCCTCAGCCCCAAGCATCTTTTGCGTTATGAGCTCATCAGCTGCCAGAGGATTTGCATACATTCCATTTGAAAGACTGGTTGAAGGAATCCCTGCCATACAAGCTCGTCTCAACCCATAGGCATCAGGTCTGCTTGAAATAACCTGAACAACCTGTGCGTCAAGCTCCCCTGCCTTGATAGCGTCGATGATAGCCTGCAGATTGGTGCCGGATCCGGATAAAAGAACACCGAGTTTTATCATTGTCTTCCTTTCTCAATGCAAACGCACAGCGTATTTTGACTTGTACAAAACCTGAGGTGAACTGTCGGTAGTTTCAGCCTTGATAACCTCACCTACTCGAAACAGCTTACCATACCCAAGGAAGTGCCTGGTGATGGCTGCGATGTCATCTGGAGAACAAATCAGCGCCATACCGATGCCCATGTTGAAGGTTTCCAGCGCGTCATTCAGATCCAGACCAGCCGCCTCAATCACGAATTGGATAACCGGAGGCACATCCCAGGTTCCCAGCATTATCTGTGCGTTGAGGCCCTTTGGCAGGGCTCGATCCACGTTGTAGGTGATCCCTCCACCGGTGATGTGGGCAGCCGCATGTATCTGCAAGCCAGATGCGAGCGCCCCAAGCAGGGCTTTTACGTAGATGTTAGTTGGCGTAAGAAGAGCAGCGCCTAGCTTGCCCCCTTCTGGAAGCTCATTGTTGGCAAGCTCCTCGTCGGTTAGGGAATCTGTGAGAGCACGCCGCACCAGGGAAAAACCATTGGAGTGAAGGCCGCTTGAGGGAAGCCCCAGGATTATGTCACCCTCCTGCACCAGATGAGGCCCGATCATCCTGGCACGGTCAACCACGCCCACACAAAAACCGGCAGCATCATAGTCTCCCGGATTCATGGTGCCCGGATGCTCCGCCATTTCTCCGCCGATCAGTGCACAGCCAGCCTGACGACAACCCTCTGCCACTCCGCCGACAAACTCTGCAGCAAATTCAGCCTTCAGCTTTCCCACCGCAAGGTAGTCAAGGAAAAACAGAGGCCTGGCTCCGCTGACCACGATATCATTTACACACATGGCAACCAGATCGATGCCCACTGTGGAATGGTTGTTGAGTCGCTTGGCGAGTTCCAGCTTGGTTCCTACACCATCGGTGCCAGAAACCAGAACAGGATCCTGCATGTCCTTAATAAAGGTTGCCGAAAACAGCCCGCCAAAGCCACCGATGTCACCGATGACATGCTCGGTGTAGGTTGACTTTACATCCTCCTTGATCGCGTTGACAGCAAGAGCGCCCTCGGTGATGTCAACACCTGCATCTTTATAGCTTATGGCAGCCATACTCGACCTTTCACTCATACGACTATCTGCGAATCAAAACAGAGGTGACATCCCTGCGAATTCTTCTTCCCAGAATCTGGGCTCCAGTTTTCCGCAGAAACTCTGCTGCTGCAGCTCCTTGGGAATCTTTGACGGATACTCTCCAGAAAAACAGGCCGTGCAAAAGCCCGGATTATTGGTTTTGCAACACGAAAACAATCCCTCAAGTGACAGATATGCCAGCGAGTCAGCGCCAAGAAACTCCGTTATCTCCCTGACGCTCAAGCTTGCTCCTATGAGCTGGTGCTGTGATTCGGTATCGATGCCATAAAAGCAAGGCCACCTGACTGGCGGCGAGACAATACGCATATGCACTTCTGCTGCACCAACTTCCCGAAACATCTGTATCAGCTGTTTGGAAGTATTGCCGCGAACAATCGAATCATCAATCACAACAAGGCGTTTTCCCTTCAGGGCAGCCGACAGTGGGTTGAGCTTGAGCCTGATCCCTCGTTGTCTGAGTGTTTGGGTAGGCTGGATAAAAGTGCGTCCTACGTAACGGTTCTTTACGATTCCTTCCGCGTAGGGAATCCCGCTTTCATGCGCAAAACCTATCGCAGATGGCACGCCGCTGTCCGGAACACCGATAACCACATCAGCATCAACAGGGGCCTCTCTGCATAGCTGCCGCCCCATGGCATCGCGGCTCAGGTAAACACTCATGCCATCCAGTATGGAGTCTGGCCTCGCAAAATAAACAAACTCAAAAATGCAGAGCGCCCTGCCACGGGGAGGAACAGCCTGTTCATGAACAAGCCCAGCCTGGTTTATCCTGATTACCTCACCCGGTTTTACATCACGTACATAATCGGCACCCACAATGTCGAGCCCACAGGTTTCTGACGCTACAACCCAACCTCTGTTGTCCGATAATTTCCCGATGCTCAGAGGGCGGATACCGTTGGGGTCGCGAAAGGCATACAGGGCAGTTGGAGTGAGAAGCACCATGGCATAGGCGCCGTCGATGAGCTCCATGGTCTTGCGGATTCCCTCACGCATATGCGAAGTCTCACGAGTAAAATCGCCGATGAGCTTTGCAGCAACCTCACTGTCGGAAGTACTCCTGAATGAAATGCCGCGGTTTATCAATTGGTGACGAAGTGCGTTGGTATTGTTCAGCGAGCCGTTGTGGGCAAGTGCGATGATTTCGTCACCGATGGTGGAGAGATGAGGTTGAGCCGCCTCCCAGGAAGACCCGTCTCCAGCAGAATACCGTGTATGACCAACGGCTATATACCCGTCAAGTGAAGCGAGTGTAGATTGCGAAAAGACCTGTGTAACCAGGCCCTGATCCTTGGTAGCCATAACTGAGCTGCCGTCTGCAACAGCAATGCCGGCAGACTCCTGACCCCTGTGTTGCAGAGCGTGGAGTCCAAAATATGTCATTCTGGCTGCGTCTTCTCCAGGAGCATAGATACCAAACACACCGCAGGCTTCTTCTGGGCGATCAGCCCGTTCAGTGTTTATCATGTTGCGCTGGCTCCTGTGCTGGTTGTTGTGTTGGTTGTTGTGCTGGCTCCTGTGCTGGTTGTTGTGCTGGCTCCTGTGCTGGTTGTTGTGTTGACTACCGTGTTGGCTCATGTGTTGGCTCATGTGTTAGCTCCCGGTGGCACATGTTCTTCCACAACCTTCGCGATGATAATGACCCGTTTTGCATAGTTTGTATCAGTACAGGTTACAAAACAGTAAATCTTGTCGGGTATTTCCCCCGATGGAATGTCGTTAATGACAGCATAGCCCAAAAGCATTCTGACATAACCTTCAAAGTCTGCTCTGCTCGAAAAACTGAATCGACGAATCGAGTCATCTGCGTCACACACCAAACATGCAATAACCTCAAGCTCATAGTTCATGCTTGGTGTTGATAGCAGGACTTTCTTGTGATCATTGAAGAAAGCCCGGTCGCGATACTGCTTGAGACCGGCAAACATGGAGCCATCTATGAGATTGTGACCATAGATAAAGTTATTCATCCCGTTTATGGCTGGATCATTCAGGTAGTCAAGAAAAATCGCTCCTGCTCCATTTGACGTCTTGTCAAAAAGATGGTTGAGATAGTAATCGTTGTTGTTCGTCTGAACAATTGGATAATTCACCCTGGTGTCGGGAATCACGATCCAACCAATGATGTCGGGATTGATTTCCTTGAGAGCATCCCAGTTGATGCCCTCAAGGACTTCGATTTCGACATCAGGGGGTACTTTATTCCCAAATATGGGTAGATCTATTCCAGAAGCTTTGAAAACAGACGAGTACACTGACCCGGCAGAGAAATATCGGTTGATAAGAAATCCACCAATTATTGCAGCCACGACAAAACATGCGATTCCAAAATAAAGCAGCAGTGGAGCTTTTTTCCGCTTGTTGTTTTTCGAGCGATCGGCTCGCTGAGAGCGGGTTTTCTCACCTGAGGAATTTACAGAATCGCCATTTAGTGGCTTATCTTGACGTAGGTTTTTACGGCTGTTGCGCTCTGTGGTGGAGCGGCGGCTGCCTGTGGCAGAACTGTCGTTGCCGTTGGTGGCTCCACGGCTGTTATTGCCTGTGGAGGAGCTGCGGCTGCGCTCTGCGGCTGTAGCTCCGCTGCGCTCTGCGGCTATGCGGTTGTCAGGCTCAACGGCTGTGCGAGTGCTGCGCTCTGCGGCTGTAGCTCCGCTGCGCTCTGCTAAAACACGCTCAACACGATCGCCTTCAGATCCCACAAGAGGGAGATTGAAACGCTGCCCCTTATGCTGCATTGGCGCTTGCGCATCCTGATGCTCTCTGAAAGTAACAGTGTCGTAAGCATCCGTTTCAACAACAGGCAGTGTGAGCTTGCGCTTCAGTCGCAATGGGGCTGTTTGATCTGGTGAAATCTCGTTTGTTTGCTTTGCCTTCTCTGTTTTCTCTGTTTTTTCTGCTGTGATATCTGAGTGATTAAAGCCATCTTTCTCTTCAGATTGTATATCCAGGTGAGCCTCACGCTGTTTTTCCGCCTGTTTTTCCGATTGCTTTTTCTGTTTCTCCTCAGATCGTTTCATTGTACTTGCCTTCTTCTTCGGCCCAAGCTTGTTGACAGGCATTTCAAGAGAAGCCTTCTCTTTTTGTACTGCCTGTTGTTTCTTTGGTTTTTCAGGATCAGAAGCAACTGCCTGTTCTTCTGACAGGATCTCTGCTCCTGGCTGTGCGCGATTCTTTCTCCGTATGACCACATGTTCTTCTGGTTGTGGTGGTGGAGTTTGTGGAAGAGGATTTTTTCGCCGTATGACTGTTCGCTCTTCCGGCTGCACTTCAGGCAGTACAAGAGGAGGATTTTTTCGCCGTATGACCGTGTTTTCTTTTTGCTGATTATTCTGGCGTCCTGTTTGAGGGTCTTTTACACTCTCCCTGGAGTTATCCATCTTTTTACTCTTTTTATTCTGTGGCGTCTCGATCGCCATTATACTTCCTTACTCAAATATCAAAATAAGAATGCCCTCGTAATGCCCACGCATACGAGAGCAAAGTGGTATTTATCCCACTGCTTTTACTTTTTCTTCTTCTTGGTGTTTTTCTTCTTTATCTCATCCAGGAAACCTTTGGCAATAAATGCGATGGCTGCAATGATTACCAAAGCTATTACTCCCCAGAAAACAACAGCTGGAATCTGAGCCCCAAATACCTCAATAGGATCACCCATGACACTTCCTCTCTACTGAACTGTTACAGGATTATTCTAACATACGGTTACTCTTCACTGGTTGTCTTCACCAGAAGCCGACACTTTTTCTTGCCCCTGTTTGTTCTTTTTTTTCGCTTTTGCAGCCTTCCGGGCTGCCTCAACCTGGGCAGCCTGCGCTCGTGCCTCCTGTTCGTGCTTCAAAGCTTTAGGCGACAATTTCGTGTTAGCTCCAGCTTTATTCCGCGGATTCAGAGGTCTCATCTTTCGAATATTGATAATGAAACTCGCAATAACAGCTGCATAAGCGATAGTTATCAAGACTATAAAAGCTGGCAGGCTGTACTCAAAGGAGTCCCAAACAACCATGGTACCAATCAGTGCAGCCAATCCAATGCCTAGCAAAATCCAATAGACTCTTCTCCACTTTCGGTATTCTTCAGTATTAAGTAAAACACGTTGCGACCTCTTGGCATCATCGGTTGGTTTATTAAGAAAGCTGAAAACACCTTTCGACTTGGGAGCGGCGGAGCTCCCCTGTACCTCGTTGGGCTCGGTGCTGATCGCTGTGGGCTTCTTTTCTTCAAGTTCCTGTGCCTTGGCTCGTTCGGCCTGCTTTGCAGCTTTTTCTTTGACCCTTGCTTCAGCTTCTCTTTCCCGTGCTTTTGCTGCTGCTCGTTTCTCGCTTGCAGTCGTAGGTTTATTCTTGATGTGAACCGTAGAGGCTGCCTGTGTTGCCGGCTTGGCACTGGATGCAGATTTTCGCGTTTGACCCCCTGGGCCCTCCCCTTGATAACGTTTGTTCATCGGGTTTCTTGTTGACATATGATTAAACTCCTCCATGACTTATTAAAAGTCACTATACCAAAAGCTCCTTATTGGCCTTCATTATCCAGGTTTTCTTCTACCGCGCTCTCTTCAACCGGTTTGATCTTGTCAAAAACACGTATCACTCCGGTATCAGCTCCTCTGCCAGCCTCCTTCATGCGAACAGAATAGAGAATTATCCTGTTCATAACACCCCATCCAACCAGAGCTTCACCAAAGTCAGAGCAGTTTTGCGGTGGTCTGAGGATAAACAGTTCATTTTTTACCGGATTGATGCCAATGATGCTACTCGTTGATTTAACGACCAGACAATCACCCAGATTAACAATGGCATTTGTTGGCGGTTTACTTACATACAGATAATTGCCGTCAGCCAGTTGCCGGTAAGTCCCCACATTTGAGATACCACCTGCATGTTTGTATTTGTTTTCGATGCTGAAGGAAAAGCCACCCTTCAGATAAACAGCATCTGAAACACGCACTGATTGAGGTAAAACCTCATAGGCAACCTCTTTGTCGTCGGTATAATTAAGTGCTGTGAGCTGGTAGTAGATATTTGTTGTATCAACACGGGGAACAACCGTGACAATGCCTTCTGTTATCAGCGGGTTTGTGATCATTCTGCCATGAGAGATAAGCGCTGTTCTGATCTCTGCCTGCCCGTTACTGATATCCCGATTATGTGGGATAGTGCGCAGGTAGGAGTCTTCCTGATAGGCTTTTCCTGTTGCCATGGGCATGACTGTCCAGTACACCTTGTTTTCATAAGCCGCCAACATTGGAGGCTCATAGTCGGCACTTCCCTCCTCCACAAGCATTGTGATGCCTAACACTTTTGTGCCTGGTTCACCTTCAGAAATCGGTGCTACATAGGTTTTCCAGCTGAGTTCTCCCAGATCAACCTCAACCCAGATAAGTCGTGTCTTACTGGCTCTCGCATCGTAGATGACCACATTGCGGCCACTGCCAATCGTCTTTTCAACAACGATGGTTACTTCTCCTGTGTGCAGGTCAAGCAATCCAATCTGTCTCAGGCTTTGTCCCTGCTCACCGGGAAGCAGCACAAGAACCAGATCCGAATCTATGTAATGAGCGAGGCTGCCTACCGGCAGATAAAACGTCGAAGTGAGCTGCAGATAATTGTCAACCGGAACTTCAGGGAACTCTATTGCCTTGATTATCTGCGCGTCAGAAACTTCGAGAACAGGGATGTCCTTCGGATCAACCGCTCTTGATACCAGCGACCCTGATGGTTCTTCTTCCTTCTTGCAACCAGCCAGCAGGGCTCCGCCGGAGACAGCAAGCATGGCCGCACTGACCCCCAGGGCACCCCTGACAAAGCCTCGCCTGCTCAGAACGGAAGATCCGCTCTTCTCTTTTACAGCGCAATCATCTGTGGGGTACTTGTGCTCGATGTCTGCGGGGTACTTGTGTCCGACATCTGTGGGGCTCATGTGTCCGACATCTGTGGGGCTCATGTGTCCGACATCTGTGGGGTACTTGTGCCCGGTATCTGCGGGGTACTTGTGCCCGGTATTCGATTGTTGCTCAACCGTGTTGCCAGTCAAAACAGTCCTATCAGTTTTCCAATACCGCGTACCCGTTACTGGTCTCAGTAAACATGCCTCAATCCATGGTACAGTAACCAGCGACAGTAATCAAAATAGTGTAACTGAACCGATGATGGCAAAACGGTACCGATGTTACTGCTCAGACCTACCCCCGTCTTTGCGAGGAGCGTGTAACGCACTTACTCCGTGCGAGGAGCGTGTAACGCACTTACTCCGTGCGAGGAGCGTGTAACACACTCACCCCGTCATTGCGAGGAGCGTGTAACACACTCACCCCGAGGAGCGTGTAACACACTCACCCCGTCATTGCGAGGAGCGCGCAAGCGCGACGTGGCAATCTAGAGGTAATAG
>Ga0209737_10003873_pt1 | contig 10470 bp, 9 predicted proteins | sample TergutCu122P3_FD_187284 | JGI IMG/M metagenome (GOLD analysis project Ga0209737, IMG submission 187284) | Cubitermes ugandensis P3 segment gut microbial communities from Kakamega Forest, Kenya - Cu122 P3 (SPAdes) (version 2) | ecosystem: Host-associated > Arthropoda: Insects > Digestive system >...
TTCTGATTGACGAGATTTCGGGTGGAAATATGCGTGTATATAAAGACGGAAAAATCACGGAACCACTTGAGCTTGTTAAGATTGTTTTAGGAGATTAGGTTATGATAATTGACGATAAGCTGATTGGGTATTTAGAGGATTTATCCTGCCTTAAGCTTTCAGATAATGAAAAAGAGCGTTTGTCGGGAGACTTAGGGAAAATACTCCATTATATGCAGCGACTCAGCGAGCTGGATTTAAGCGGTGTACCGGAACGCAGTCACTCATTTGATGATGTAAACGCTTTTCGTGATGATATACCGGGTGTATCATTTGACAGAGAGCTTATCTTAAAAAACGCGCCGTTCAGAAACGATGAGATGTTCATAGCACCAAAAACGGTAGAGTAAACAGGGGTAGAGAAATGGTTAGAACAAACGCGCTGCAGCTTGCGGCTTCAATAAAAGCAGGGAAACTGAGTGTTATTGAGGTTGTGAATAATTATATAAACTTAATAGAAAAAACCGACAGTCGGTACAACGCTTTTTTGGCACTTTCAAAAGAGCGTGCTCCGGAACGCGCGGAGGAAGTACAAAGAAAAATTAGTTCAGGCGAATCTATTTCACCGCTTGCCGGGGTACCGATTGCTATTAAGGATAACATATCAACTTTTGGTATTGAAACAACCTGCTCATCTAAAATGCTTGGCGGATATACACCTGTGTATAATGCAACTGTTATAAACCGTCTCGAAAAAGCCGGCATGATTGTCGTCGGAAAACTCAACATGGATGAATTTGCGATGGGCGGCTCCTCCGAAACGGGTTTATCCGGTCCTGTACGTAATCCGTGGGATGTATCCCGTGTTGCGGGTGGTTCTTCCGGTGGCAGCGCGGCGGCTATTGCCGGTGCTGAAATACCGATTTCTCTAGGTTCTGATACAGGCGGTAGTATACGGCAACCCTGTTCTTTTTGCGGCGTCACAGGCATAAAACCGACATACGGTTCGGTATCGAGATACGGACTCATCGCTTACGCGTCCTCTCTCGATCAAATCGGTCCTATCGGAATGAACATAGACGATTGTGCAGCATTACTGTCAATTATTTCAGGACCGGATAATAAAGACAGCACATGTGTTATTAAAAAGCCATTAGACTTTAGTAATATTGATTTTGATAGATTAGACGGAGTCAAAATCGGTCTACCGCGAAATTATTTTGATAGCGGAATAGATAGTGATGTTAAACAATCTGTTTTAGCAGCAGCAAAAGAATTTGAATCTGCAGGAGCGTGTATTTTAGAATTTGATATGCCGCTGATGGATTATATGATACCTGCCTATTACATCATCGCATGTGCCGAGGCATCGTCCAATCTTTCCCGGTATGACGGATTAAAATATGGTTACAGGAGTACCGGCGCAAGTACTCTTTCGGATGTTTACCGGTTGACCCGCAGTGAAGGATTTGGACTGGAGGTAAAAAGAAGGATTTTGCTAGGTTCGTTTGTACTTTCCTCGGGATATTACGACGCTTATTATAAAAAAGCTCTTCAAACCCGCGCACTTATCAAGGATACCTATAGCAAGCTCTTTGAGTCTTTTGATATGATTCTTTCACCGGTCGCGCCTACGACCGCATATAAAATCGGTGAAAATATTGATGACCCGATGATGATGTATATGGGTGATATTTATACTGTATCGGTAAATCTTGCAGGTCTTCCCGCTGTGGCATTACCCTGTGGATTTGACGGGATAGGTTTGCCGGTCGGGTTTCAGCTTATAGGAGACGCCTTTTCGGAAGAAAAGCTGATAAAAGCGGCACGTACTTATCAAAAACGCACTGACTTCCATACAAAAGCTCCGGGAGGATTGTTAGAATGAAAAGCAAGAATATGTCATTGCGGGTCAAGCCCGGAATGACAGGGAGGTGAGATAACATGAGTTGGGAAACTGTAATGGGGCTTGAGGTTCATACTGAACTGTCAACAAAATCAAAAATTTTCTGCAGCTGTAGAGTTGCTTTTGGCGGCGAGCCAAATACTCATGTCTGTCCGGTTTGTTCGGGAATGCCCGGAACACTACCTGTGCTAAATCGCGCTGTTGTTGAATATGCTATGCGATTGGGGCTTACCCTTAATTGTGAAATTACAAAGAATTGTAAGTTTGACCGCAAAAACTATTTTTATCCCGATTTACCTAAAGCATATCAGGTATCTCAGCTGTACGCTCCCATATGCCGCAACGGGCTTTTGGAAATTGAAGTAAACGGATCCGAAGAAACCGTAACCGGAACCGGCTCCGGTAAGCAAAAAAAGAAAATTGGCATACGGGAGATACATATGGAAGAGGATGCGGGAAAACTCATCCACGACCTGCGAGGCGATGACACATTTATGGACTTTAACCGGTGTGGTGTGCCGCTTTTGGAAATCGTTACTCAGCCTGATTTTCAAAGCTGTGAAGAAGTGCTTGCCTATCTTGAAAAGCTGCGTGAAATTCTCCTTTTTCTCGGTGTAAGCGACTGCAAGATGCAGGAAGGTTCCCTGCGTGCTGATATCAATCTTTCTGTACGGCAGACAGGCGGGGAGTTGGGTGTTCGCACCGAAACGAAAAACCTTAACTCATTTAAAGCAATAGGTCGTGCCATTGAATATGAATCCGCGCGCCAGATCAAAATTTTACAAGGCGGCGGGCATATAATACAGGAAACACGCCGCTGGGATGACGAAAAAGGAATTTCATTCAGTATGCGTTCAAAGGAGAACGCGCAGGATTACCGTTATTTTCCCGAACCTGATCTATTGCCGATGAATATAAGTGAGACTTGGATAACGTGTATCAGGGAAAATTTGCCTGAGCTGGCTCATCAAAAAAGAGAGCGTTATATACGCGATTACGGACTATCCGAAATTGAAACAGGCATTCTTACCGGACATAAAAACATTTCTAATTTGTTTGAGTCCATCGTAAATAAGTGTGGAGAGCCAACGGAGGCGGCACACCTGGTTTCAGGTGAGATTATGCGATTGATGAACAACACACACACACTTCCCGAAGATTTATCCCCGGATGCACATAAATTATCAACGCTGATTACCTTTGTTTTAGACGGAAAGATAAATCGAAATGCTTATAAAGAAACAGTCGAAGCGGTATTTATGTTGAATGTTGATCCGCAAAACTATATTATAGAAAAAGGATTGATGATGCTTACTGATGACAATGTGATCACTGAAACAGTAGAAACTGTTTTAAACAATAACCCGGATGCCGTTTCTGACTATCACGCCGGGAAAGACAAAGCCTTGGGGTTTCTGATAGGACAGGTTATGCGAAGCTTAGGCGGGTCGGGAAATCCGGAGATTGTGAGAAAAACACTCAAAAATTTGCTTGAAAAATAAACTAAAGGAGAATTAATTATATGAAAAAAATAATACCATGTCTCGACATGAAGGATGGAATGGTCGTTAAGGGTGTCAATTTCGTCGGTATTAAAGAAGTTGGCGACCCTGTGGAATTCGCAAAGAAATACTGAAAACGGAGCGGATGAGTTAACATTGCTTGACATAACCGCTACAGTGGAGGGACGCAAGACTAAGCTTGGAATAATTGGTCGGATAAAAGATGTCATTAACATTCCTCTTGCGGTTGGGGGTGGCATTAGAAACCTTACTGATATCGAGGATGTGTTGACTGCAGGAGCAGATAAGGTCGGTATCAATACAACTGCAGTAAAAGATAAAAGCATAATAAAAGAAGCTGCCGACAAATTCGGCAGTGAAAAAATCATACTCGCGGTAGACACTAAACGTCAAACAAACGGCAGATATACCGTCTACATAAACGGCGGAAGAGACGACACAGGCATCGACTTGATCGATTGGGTGAAGGAAGCCGAGTTGCTTGGAGCAGGTGAACTGCTTCCGACTTCTATCGATACCGACGGGATGACGGGAGGATATGACATCGACCTATATAACCTCATTTGCAATGCAGTAAAAATCCCGGTGACAGCGTCGGGTGGTTGTGGAAAGTTAGAAGATTTCAAGGAAGTGTTTGATAAAACAAATGTGAGTGCTGCTCTTGCTGCTTCGGTTTTCCATTTCGGCACATTTACTATAAAAGACGTAAAAAAATATTTAGGATGGATTTGAGAACCAAATTTAGAGGAAACAAGATCATCATGAAAAAAGCGTTACGGTAAAAGTAAAAAAAGGAGACAAAAAATAATGAACAGTACAGCTAATGAAGTTCTGGAGTTTGTAAAAGAGAACGATATCAAATTTATTCGATTGAGCTTTTGCGATATACTCGGTCAGAAAAAAAACATCGCCATAATGGCGGAGGAGCTAATGTCGGCATTTGAAAATGGCGTCTCCTTTGATGCGCATGCAATTCGCGGTTTCCGTGATGTCACGCGATCCGATTTGTTCCTTTTTCCGGATCCGGGCACTTTGGCGGTACTGCCATGGAGACCCGGTACAGGACGGGTGGCACGTTTCTTTTGCGATATAAGAAACCCGGACGGTTCCCCGTTTATGCATGACGGAAGGACGATACTGAAACAAGCGACAGAGCAGGCGGCAAAGCTTGGTTACATTTGTAAAATTGGAGCGGAATGCGAATTCTATCTATTTAAAACCGATGAAAACGGCGACCCAACAAATATACCTTTTGATAAAGGTGGATACCTGGATATAGCTCCCCTTGACCGCGGGGAGGATATCCGGCGTGAGATATGTCTGACACTGGAGGAAATGGGAATACAGCCGGAAGCTTCACACCACGAGCAGGGACCCGGGCAAAATGAAATTGACTTTAAATTCGGCGACGCTATCTCCAATGCCGATAATTTTCAAACCCTGAAGTATGTTGTGAAGTCTATCGCTGCACGTAACGGTCTGTTTGCCTCGTTTATGCCAAAACCCATACCCGGTGCTCCGGGCAGCGGGATGCATGTCAACCTGTCCCTCGTTAAGGATGGTAAAAATGTCTTTAAAAACGTGGGCGAGGGTCACTCGAAGACCGCGGAAAGCTTTATTGCAGGGATTTTGTCTAAAACTTCTGAAATTACCTTATTCCTGAATCCACTTGCTAATTCATATGAGAGATTCGGTGAATTTGAAGCACCTAGGTATGTGTCATGGTCGCATCAGAACCGTTCGCAATTGATACGGATTCCTGCCGCTGCCGGCAATAAGGTCAGGATGGAATTGCGTTCTCCCGATCCGGCACTAAACCCGTATCTTGCTTTCGCGCTGTTAATAGCCGCAGGCCTTGACGGTATCGAAAAAGAAATGGCACTCCCTCCTGCTGTGGATGTTGATTTATACACAGCAGATGAAAGCGTCTTAAAATCACTCCAGTCGTTGCCTGATAGCTTAAACAAGGCCATATCACTTGCAGAAAACAGCGAATTTATGAAGGGTGTTTTGGGATCCGAATTACTTGGTAAATATCTTGAAATCAAGAAAGCGGAAGCTGCGCAGTACGATGCAGCCCTAAGCAAATCGGAATTTTACAAAGAGCAGTATTTCGGTGTTATATAAGTAGAAAGGTGGAGGCATTATGGAAAGTGCATTAATTATTTCCGGCACGCAAAAAGGCACAGATTTTTTTGCGGAAATACTGAACGCCGCCTCCATAAAACACATAGTTACCTTGAAGTCCTGTGGCGAAGCGCGGAGACTTCTGCTTGGGCAGGATTTTGATTTAGTGGTCGTCAACGGACCACTCCTTGATGAATCCGGAGAGAATTTTTCCAGGGATATAGCTTCTAAAGGTGTGGCACAGGTTATCCTTGTAGTAAAAACGGAGTTTTTTGACATGGTATCGGCTGTTGTCGAGAATGACGGTGTTCTGACGGTAGCAAAACCGGTAAATAAGTCGATCTTTTGGTCTGCTCTGACTCTCGCAAGGTCAGCCGGAAAGCGTTTAAAGCGCATACAGGATGAAAACTCAAAACTAAAGCAAAAAATAGAAGATATACGAATTACGGATCGTGCCAAATGTATTTTAATATCACATGTGAATATGAGCGAGCAGGACGCTCACAGATATATAGAAAAACAAGCGATGGACTTACGCTTGACAAAAAGAGAGATTGCAGAAGGAATACTCAAGATATATGAAGCTTAGAGGTCATAGTAAGAAAATGAAAAACATTCCGAAACTATTTGGGAGCATGGTGTTTAATGATGATGTCATGCGGGAGAAGTTGCCGAAGGATATTTATAAAGCACTTAAAAAGACTATGTCGCAAGGTACGCATTTGGAACTTGAAGTAGCAAATGTGGTTGCCAACGCTATGAAGGAATGGGCGGTAGAAAAAGGTGCGACCCATTATACCCACTGGTTCCAGCCAATGACCGGCATCACGGCTGAAAAGCATGACAGTTTTATTTCCCCTTCAGGTGACGGAAAAATCATCATGGAATTTTCAGGGAAAGAGCTTGTTAGGGGAGAACCCGATGCATCCAGTTTTCCGTCCGGCGGGTTACGGGCTACCTTTGAGGCAAGAGGATATACTGTTTGGGATACGACATCTTATGCTTTTATCAAGGATGATACTCTATGCATTCCCACTGCATTCTGTTCATACAGCGGCGAAGCATTAGATAAGAAAACGCCGCTGCTTCGTTCGATGGAAGCCATTGACAAACAAGCACTCCGAATCCTTCGTTTGTTTGGTAACAACACTGCCGGGCGAGTGGTATCCGCAGTCGGTCCGGAGCAGGAATACTTCTTAATAGACAAGGAGATGTTTTTGAAACGTCCGGATTTAATGTATACCGGCAGAACTTTATTTGGTGCCCGTCCACCAAAAGGTCAGGAACTCGACGACCATTATTTCGGCACATTGAAGCCAAGAGTGTCCGCTTTTATGAAAGAGCTTGACGAAGAGCTTTGGAAACTCGGTGTATACGTAAAAAACAAACATAACGAAGTCGCTCCGGCACAACATGAGCTTGCACCGATTTATGAGACTACCAATATTGCTACCGACCACAATCAGCTTACAATGGAGATTATGAAAAGCATTGCGAACAAACACGGTATGGCTTGCTTGCTGCACGAAAAACCTTTTGCCGGAGTCAACGGCAGCGGAAAACACAACAACTGGTCTATTGGCACCGATACAGGAATAAATCTGTTGGAACCCGGCTCTACGCCTCATGAAAACGCACAGTTTTTACTGTTTTTGGTTGCTGTCATCAAAGCCGTGGACGATTATCAAGACTTACTCCGGGTTTCGGCAGCTAGTGCCGGAAACGATCACCGCTTAGGCGCGAACGAGGCTCCGCCGGCAATTATTTCAATGTTCCTCGGCGAAGAATTGACCGAAATATTGGAATCGCTTGAGGCCAAAGCCGACTATCAGAGTAAGGAAAAGTATCAAATGGAAATCGGCGTAACAGCTCTGCCTCATTTTCCAAAGGATACCACCGACCGTAATCGCACATCTCCATTTGCGTTTACAGGTAATAAGTTTGAGTTCCGTATGCCCGGCTCTGCGTTTTCCATCGCAGGACCAAACATTGTTTTAAACACGGTGGTTGCAGAGACATTAAGGCAGTTAGCTGACCGTCTCGAAAAAGCAGAAGATTTTACAACCGAACTTGCGCATATGATCAGAAAATTCTACCGCGAGCACAAGCGAATCGTTTTTAACGGCGACAACTATACTGAGGCATGGGTAGCGGAAGCCGGGAAACGCGGTTTGTCTAATCTAAAAACCACAGTAGATGCATTGCCGGAATTCATTTCCGGGAAAAGTGTTGAACTATTCACAGGGCATCGTGTTTTTACGGAAACGGAGCTACGGTCACGTTATGAAATTCTCATGGAAGGTTATTGTAAAACCATACACATTGAGGCTCTAACTATTGTTGATATGGTAAAGGGAGAAATTATTCCGGCTTGTGTGGATTATCAAAACGATTTGGTTCGTCTTTTGGGACAAAAGAAAGTTTGCGGTGAATATGAATCGGTAATGGAGGAACAATTACTGAGTGAAATTTCAAAACTATCTTCTTGTTTAATGAAAAAGCTGAAAATTCTCGAAGACGCGATTACGGAGTCCAAAGAAGAACGGGATGTTTTAGCTCAGGCGAGCTTTTACAGGGATAGAATTTTCACCGCTATGTCAGAGTTGCGAGTGATTGTTGACCAACTTGAAACCCTTGTGGGAAATAAACACTGGTCGTTACCCTCATACGCAAGGCTACTATACAGCGTGATATAATAATGTGAATTTGCTTGTGAATTTTTTATAAACAATTTTTTTTGTAGCACTTGACAAAGATAGGTTTTTTGTGGTATAATCCGCATTGATAAACAAAGGCGTTTATCAGTGGACTGATTCTCAGATCAGTTTGTTGGTAAACGCCTTTGTTGTTTTTTTTAGATTTAAGGGGGAGAAATAATTATGCCGTACACTACAAGTCAGTTAAAGCAAGAAACCATAAATAATACTCAAAAGCCGGAATTCAACTCTTACACAGCCAGAGTATTAAAACAAGCAATCAAAAATAATCCGAACGAGCCGGAGTTCCATCAGGCTATGACTGAAATCCTGACCACTCTCGGAACCTATGTCGACTCACGCCCTGAATACGAAAGGGCGGGGATACTTGAGCGTCTGGTCGAGCCGGAGCGAGTGATAATGTTCAGGGTACCCTGGGTTGACGATAACGGAAAGGTTAGGGTAAACAAAGGCTACCGTGTACAGTTTAACAGCGTGATTGGTCCCTACAAAGGCGGATTGCGATTCCATCCAAGTGTGAGCCTTAGTATAATTAAATTTTTAGGTTTTGAACAGATATTCAAAAACTCACTCACCGGGCAGCCCATCGGCGGTGGCAAGGGTGGCTCAGACTTTGATCCCAAGGGGAAATCCGACCGCGAGGTCATGGCGTTCTGCCAAAGTTTTATGACAGAGCTCAGTCGCCATATCGGTGCGGATACCGATGTGCCTGCAGGTGATATCGGTGTAGGCGCCCGCGAAGTAGGTTACATGTACGGGCAGTACAGGCGATTAACGAATGTAGTTGATGGTGTACTCACCGGTAAGGGTTTAACTTACGGAGGTTCACTGGCACGTACGGAAGCAACCGGATACGGTCTTGTCTATTTGATTGATGAAATGCTGCGTCAGCATGGTGAAACATTTGAATGTAAAACCGTAGTTGTATCAGGTTCCGGTAATGTGGCTATCTACGCAACACAAAAAGCACAACAACTGGGAGCAAAAGTTGTTGCATTATCAGACTCAAACGGTTATATTTATGATGCCGAAGGTATCGACCTTGATGCGGTCAGAGAGATAAAAGAAGTAAATCGCGGAAGAATCTCAGAGTATATCAACTACAGACCGAATGCTGTATATGTAAAAGGTTTGGGAATATGGAGTATCAAATGCGATATTGCCCTTCCTTGCGCAACGCAAAACGAACTCCATGAGGCAGATGCCCAAAACCTTGTCAAAAACGGATGCTTTGCTGTTGGCGAAGGTGCCAATATGCCAACCACTCTCGAAGCCACGGAAGTATTTCTGCGTAATAAGGTATTATTCGTACCCGGCAAGGCTGCAAATGCCGGTGGTGTCGCAACATCGGCACTGGAGATGAGCCAGAACTCAATGAGAACCTCATGGACGTTTGAAGAAGTAGACCAAAAGCTGAAAGCGATCATGGTCAATATCTATAACAATATAGCTCAAGCAGCAAAGGAAGCCGGGCAAGAGGATAATTTTGTCGCCGGTGCTAACATCGCAGGCTTTAAAAAAGTTGCCGATGCGATGCTTGCTCAAGGTGTTGTGTAAGAGAATGTCCCGGAAAAATAAAATATGGGGTGATTTGTTTTGACTACACTAAACAAAGATGTTTGGATGTTATCGGAACGTGCCAAGGAATTGGAATGTATATATGCGGTGGACGAGGTGTTGCAAAACAGGGATCAGCCTCTCCCCGCAACTATGCGTGAACTTGTGCGGATCATACCCAATGGTTTTGCGTACCCCGAAGCTTGTCGGATACGCATATGTTTAAACGACGACATATATGAACCGGATGACTTCGGGAAATCCACCCAAATCAATAAAACCTCATTTGTAATCGGAAACGAAACTATCGGGTATATTCAGGCGGGTTATGTCCTGCCGTTGCCAATCGGCGCCGAGTGCGTGGCACTGGAGCATGAAGAAAAGCTTCTTGCCGCGATTGGCGGTCGGATATCGTTTCTGGCACTTAGCGCACAGCGCGAGCTAAGTGTACTGTTTGACATGCTCAAAAATGTAAATCCGGAAATGCTCTCGCGTATATGCGAAAAACTTCGTTTATATTTGCTTGGTGTTGCTGATGCAGAAGTCCGGGCAAGTATGTTTGAAGATAGCAGTGGGAAGAACGGATTTGCTCACGGGGAAGTTAATGTACCGACTGTAAATACTGCAGAGGACAGTCCGGTAGAGCTGATACAGAAAATGA
>Ga0209737_10003874_pt1 | contig 10468 bp, 7 predicted proteins | sample TergutCu122P3_FD_187284 | JGI IMG/M metagenome (GOLD analysis project Ga0209737, IMG submission 187284) | Cubitermes ugandensis P3 segment gut microbial communities from Kakamega Forest, Kenya - Cu122 P3 (SPAdes) (version 2) | ecosystem: Host-associated > Arthropoda: Insects > Digestive system >...
AAAAAGGTTCAAGCAATCGGCACATGACTTTAAATGCTCTTCTATGAACATTTTATCAGATGCGTCGAGCTCATTGTCGATATATGCGCTTATTAATACTTCAAACTTTACACAATGCTTCAATTGCCGAACCTCCCTTCGGGGGGGCGATCGGGGATGATTGACCCGGTATCGTTTTGACGATTGTCTGAAGGATAAGTTCCATACTCCTTACCAACAAGCAAATTCGCCAGACTTTTCCGGGCTCTTGAAAGACGCGATTTTACTGTACCCTCATTTATATTAAGCGTATTGGCTATGTCGGAATAACTCATATCTGCAATTTCCCGCATTACAATTATTTCCCGGTAATTCTGATTGAGCTCATTTATACTTTTATTAATTGCGTTTCCAAGCTCTCGACGTATTGCCGTATTTTCGGGAAGCTCCCTTACATCGGGGATTTCCAAAGCGAAATCATCACCCTCATCATCGGATTGTGAAAGTGAAATTGCCTGAGTGCGTTTTCTTTTGCGTAAAAAATCCAGACATTGATTATAGGTGATTCTGTACAGCCAAACGGAAAAACGACTATCACCTCTGAAACCTTTTAATAGACGAAATGCTTTAAAAAACGCCTCTTGAGTCACATCCTCGGCGTCTGTTTGATTGCCGGTCATTTTTAACGCAAGGTTATAAACGTTTGTTTGGTGTGCAAGCAACAATTCTTCAAACGCTTCAGTATCACCGGCTAAGACTTTATCAATAATTTGTTGTTCTTGTTCCTTTGTCAACTCTTACATTCCTTTTTGATCAGTAATGCTATATTTCTTAAGTCATTTAATGTTACGGCTTTTGAAATCAACTCTTTATAATGTCCCGAATGCGGGACACCACGCAGATACCAGGCAAAATGCTTTCTTGCTTCAAGGCAGGCGATTTTTTCGCTTTTAAATTCCGCAGCGATTTCAAATTGCCGTATTGCGGTGTCAACACGATTGCCGATTGGTGGCAGTGGAGGCATTATTGTACCATCGATTTGTGCTTGTGCCTGCTTAAAAAGCCAGGGGTTCCCAAATGAGCCGCGTGCTACCATCGCCATATCCGCGCCGGTATACTTCAGTATTCTCTCGACATCCTTTGCTTCCCAAATATCGCCGTTTGCTATCACAGGGACTTTAACTGTTTTTTTTACCTCACGGATTATATCCCAATCGGCTTTGCCCGTATACATCTGCTTCCTTGTCCGCCCGTGTACGGTAATGACTGAGATGCCTGCACTTTCTGCCATTTGCGCAAATTCTACAGCGTTTATATTGCCTTTATCCCATCCCTTGCGGATTTTTACGGTTACGGGGCAGCTAATGGATTTCCTGACGGATTCAATTATTCTCATGGCCTTTTCGGGGTCACGCATAAGTGCCGAGCCATCTCCGCTTTTTACGACCTTCCCTACAGGGCATCCCATGTTTATATCAATAAAATCAGCATTTGAAATCTCCAAAGCCAGTGCTGCGGCATCTCCCATACACACGGGGTCGCTTCCGAATATTTGCGCGCCGATAGGATGCTCATAGTTGCCTGTTCGCAGTAAGGTACGTGTTTTTTTGTCCTGATAGACAAGAGCCTTTGCGCTGACCATTTCTGTATATACAAGACCGGCGCCATATTCGCGGCATATAGTTCGAAATGCGAGGTCGGTTACTCCCGCCATTGGTGCTAGTGCCAGCTTTGATTTTACCTGAATATTTCCAATTAACATACTTTTTATTCTGTTGAGGGAGTGCGTTTCAGCTCCCAAATGTTATACCCGACTATAGATAATATTATCACAATTCCACCCAATAATGCAAATTGACCGGGTCTTTGCGGGGTTGCGATCGCTACCCACAAAGGATTTAATATTGGTTCAAGTGCTGTTGTGAGAATTGCAAGCAAAGCGGAAGTACGTCTGATTCCGATAGAAAAGAAGACATATGCAAGTCCGACTTGCACTACACCCATAATGAATAAAAGAATCCATGGCAGAATATCTGCCCATGTAGAAAGATCAAATGAAATCCCTTGATCAATAAATACAAATGGCGTCCAGATGATTGCATTTATAATAAAACCAAGCATAACCGATTGCTCCGGATCCGAATCCTTGCGTTTGTTGCCCATTATAACACCTGCAAACGCTAAACCTGAGCCGATTGCCAGTATATTTCCTAATGTATTACCCGCGCTCAATTCGTCTGCAAAAAATAAAGTCATGCCAAAGAGTGTTGCTAATACAGCAATGATTTCAGGTAGTGTCGGTCTTTTCTTATATGCAAAAAATCGTATGATAAGTACAAAAACAGGAGATGTAAACTGTAAGAGTATTGCCGCAGCCGCAGTGGTTAACTGATTGGCAAATACATATAAGATTGTAGTGCCCGACAAACAAACACCGGCTATAATATTTCCTGTTGTGAGGTTTATTTTAAAACCCTTTCGATAAACAGCAAAAAACAAGGCGGCAAGTAAAGCGCGAAGACCGATAATGCTCATTGCACTCCAGGGCATAAAATAAATGCATACACCCCCCAGACTCCAGCATATTGATGCTGCAAACATATAAAGGGGTCCTTTAAATTTTGATTCTTCTAACATGTAATTTCTATCTCTTTCCCGTTAGATTAGTTATTATCATACCAATGATAATTATAATTCCACCTATTAGAGCGGACATAGTCAGTGTTTCCCCAAGCCAGAAGTATGCTATCAGAGCAGAAAAGAAGGGTATCAAGTATTGAAAAACAGTAATATGAGCAACCTTTGCCGCAGATGCCAGAGCATAACCGTAAGCAAGGTATCCGAAAGCGGAAGGGAATATACCCAAAAAGATAACCAAAAGATTGACAGTGAGTAAAGAATCAGGGATTTCCCGTATAGCAGAAGGTATAAATATCAACATTCCGATTGTACCTGATGTAATAGCATAGGTTGTTATTTCCATGGCGTTATATGGTTTTGTCGATGCTTCCTGCTCCGGTTTCTTTGTTGATAATTTACGGACAACGATTGTCCAGACACCTGATGATATAGCTGCGAGAATCAAAAGAAATACACCGGAATTCAAAGCAAATTCTGTTGTCTGAGAAAGTGTAACAGCCCCGAGACCAATAAAGCTGACACCAACACCGATCCAACAGATGAGTTTTACTTTTTCTTTTAAAATTAAACGCGTTAATATAAGCGTATACACAGGTGATGAAGTTATTATAAAGCTGCTGACTCCTGCCACTACCGTAACAGAACCGGTATTAAATAAATAGGAATAAATAAACACGCCTGATAAGCCGCAAAGCGCAAATAATGGTATGTCCTTAAGAGCTGGTAATCTGATTTTTCTGATGATACCGATTATTATAAGAGTAACAGAGGCTGCTGTAAAACGGAGCAGTACTATTGTTACGGGGCTGTAGTATTGCAGTACGTATCGTGTTATGGGAAATGCAGATGACCATAATAAAATCGCAAATGTCGCAGCGAGGTATGCAAGGGTTTGTTTGTTATTTTTCATTTTTCCACTTCTTTAAATATATCATTAATGCTGCTGCGTCGCTTGGGGAAACGCCGGAGATTCGCATAGCCTGTCCTAAAGTTTGGGGACGAATTATGCCCAGCTTTTGCCGTGCTTCGGTACGCAATCCATTAAGTGAGTTATAATCGATATCGTCCGGGATTTTATGTTCTTCAAGTCTGATTAGCTCATCGATCTGTCGTTTCTGACGCTCGATATAACCCTCATATCTTATGGATATTTCTGCCTGCTCACGAACAGCCTCCGGTAAACCGGGTATGTTTGGATCGAGTGAAATAATATCAGCGTAGGTTATTCCCGGACGGCGTAATAAGGAGGCCAGTGATACACCGGTTTTAGCTTTTTCCATATTGTTTTTTATTAAAAGCCCGTTCAGGTTTTCAGAGGGCGGTACAAAAGTTGATTCAAGCCGTCTTATTTCACCAGCTACAGCTTCATACTTATCGAGAACCCTTTTATGCCGCTCATTTGATATTAACCCGGCTTTATTCCCAAAATGTGACATACGAATGTCGGCATTATCCTGACGGTGTAACAGCCTGTATTCACTGCGTGAAGTCATCATACGATAGGGTTCTTTTGTGCCTTTGGTCACGAGGTCATCAATAAGTGTTCCGATATACCCGTCATGTCTGGTAATAACCATCGGCTCTTCGCCCTTTAGCTTTAAAGCGGCATTAACACCTGCAATAAAACCTTGAACTGCAGCTTCTTCATAACCGCTGGAACCGTTAAGCTGCCCTGCACCGTAAAGACCCGGAACTTTTTTTGTTTCAAGTGTCGGTTGAAGTTCCAGCGGGTCAAGGCAATCATATTCGATGGCATATCCCGGTTTAATGATTTTAGTAAACTCCATACCGGGTACCGAGTGGATCATTTCCAGTTGAACGTCCTCCGGCATTGCGGTTGACATGCCTTGCAGATATATTATATCAGTATTTCTACCCATCGGTTCGAGAAATAGTTGATGACGCTCCTTGTCCTTAAAACGTACGACTTTGTCCTCGTATGAGGGACAATATCTTGCTCCGATGCCCTCTATTAAGCCCGAATAAGTCGGACTTCTATGCAGGTTTTCACGTGCAATGTCATTTGTGGTTGTGTTTGTATATGTAAGATGGCATACAGCATCATTGATCAGCGGAAAATCTGTCTCAAATGAAAATGCCGGTGGGGGTTCATCTCCCGGTTGAATTTCCATTTTGGTAAAATCAATGGTTTTTGCGTCGATGCGTGGTGGGGTACCTGTTTTAAATCTACGGAGGTTTAACCCGAAAGCCTTTAAGCAATCACTAAGAGCGGTTGTTGCTTTCATCCCGTCGGGTCCGCTTTTCTGCGACGTTTGTCCGATGAGTGTACGTGCGTTAAGGTAGGTGCCCGAGCATATTATGACGGCGCGAGATGTATAGGTAATGCCTTCGCTTGTTGAAATAGTGAATGATGGTCTTATATCTACGATCTCGGCTTCGATAAGGGTTAGGTTCTCTTGTTTATCCAGCGTTTGTTTCATTTTTTTTTGATAGTCCTCTTTGTCCGCTTGTGCCCGTAATGAATGAACAGCAGGACCTTTTGCGCGATTTAACATACGAAATTGAATACATGCTTTATCAGCACAACGTGCCATTTCGCCACCAAGTGCATCAAGCTCACGTACCAGATGCCCTTTACCTGTTCCTCCGATTGAGGGATTACACGGTAAATTAGCTATTGACTTTAAATCCATTGTAAAACATGCAGTTTTCATACGAAGTCTGGACGCAGCTAAGGCAGCTTCAACTCCCGCGTGTCCTGACCCTATAACGATGATGTCGAAATCTTTCATAAGCCTGATAAAATGCCCCTTGATGACTGAAAATACTTGACTTTTGCGATATTTTGTGGTTTAATATTATTTGGTTACTTAATGGATAGACTAAGGATAATGTAAAGTAATGTTAACAAAAAAAATAATTTTATTAATATTGATAATGGTAATGCTTGTTGCAATACCTTTGATTGCTTTTGCCGATTTATCGTGTGAAGCGTGTGAGGATTTGGGTTGCTTGCAGTGTCCTCCCGAAAATGGCGGTAGCGATGGCGATGGCAATGGCAATGGAGATGGCAATGGTGGCGATGGCAATGGAGATAGCGATAGCAGCGACGGAGATAGCAGTGGCAGTGGCGATGGAAGCAACGGTGGTGGCGGTAACGGCAATGGTAGTAACAACAGCAATGGCGACGGCAATGAAGACGGTAAAGAAGACAGCAATGGCGCCGCTTTCTACTACGATGATAAGGGAGATGAGCCTGAAGCACCACCATACGTTTTTGATGAAGAAGAAGATTTTTTCAGTTCCCGCAGAAGACCTTCATATTTTGGACCATATGACAGGATCAGATCACTACCGGCACATCAATCGGAGAATCAAAGAGTTGCTCTGATCGCAACAGCAAAATCTCAATTAGGGGTTAGAGGCTCCGGTTATTACAATAATCCTTACAGCAGTGCATTGGGTGTGGGTTATAATTTATGGTGCGCGGATTTTATGGCATGGACTTTTTCTCAATCGGGACTACAGAATTATGTGGAGTTTGGTATGCACGGAGCTGTACCGGGTGATGAAGACGGTTGGAATTTCCGACTTGCCAGAAATTGGGGAAATCCGTCTGATATATTTACAAAGACCGAAGAACCGTTACCCGGCGACCTTATTGTTTGGAATGGGCATATCGCGATGATTACGGAAGTTAGTGATACTCATGTAGCATTCGTTGGCGGAAATCAAAGGATGGCGAACAGAGACGCTGTAACAAGATTTGCCGGACTTCCTATTGATAATCCTTCCCGAAGAGAGCTTCCGTTTATCGGCTACTTCAGATTTAATGGTAACGGATATATTAAACCAAGTTTTAATACAGCGAATGAAAGTGCTTTTAATGATATTACAGCTGCATACAACTTAGGTCTGATACCTGATCACCTTTTGGAATTCTACCAGACTGTTATGACCAGAGATGATTTTATATCATTTGCTGTGGGGTTATATGAATTACTACACGGTGAAATTCTGATCAATGACAGATTCGTAAGAGATTTTGACGAAAGAAATATACGTGAAATCAATACTCTTAAAGCTGTTCATATAGGTTTTAACAAAAATATAAACCCCGCTGTGCTGAATCTTTTTGGAGAGAACTTTGAGCTAACAAGGGGAATGGCTGCAGTTATGCTATCAAGTTTAGTAAAAACATTTGGGCATACTCTGCCTGAGTTTGACGAAATCGATGAAATATATAATGAAAAATATAAAGAACGCATTCCGTATTGGGCAGCTCCGGCTGTCAGGCAAATGCAGGAATCCGGTATAATGACCGATTTGCATGAAGACAAATTTTTCGGAGCATCAAGAGATTATACCCGTGAACAAGCGATTATGTCAATTCTGCAGGTGTTTAATTTGGTTGTGTAACGGTACGCGCAGGGGCGCGTCCCCTACAATACTCTATTTAAAAACTCACCCGTGTAGCTTTTTGCACATTTAGCCGCATCTTCAGGGACACCTTCAAATAGTATCTCGCCGCCTGCATCACCACCCTCGGGACCGAGGTCGATGATGTGGTCGGCAGTTTTTATTACATCAAGATTATGCTCTATAACAACAACTGTATTACCTGAATCTACAAGACGATTGAGCACATCGATCAATCTATGGACATCTGCTGTGTGAAGTCCGGTAGTTGGTTCGTCTAAAACATAGAATGTATTACCGGTTGAGCGCTTACTGAGTTCAGTCGCAAGTTTTACACGTTGAGCTTCACCGCCCGACAATGTAGTAGATGGCTGACCCAGCTTGATATACCCAAGACCGACATCTTTAAGAGTAAGAAGTCTTTGTTTTATCTTCGGCAGGTTTTCAAAAAACTCGTATGCCTCATAAATGGTCATATTAAGAACTTCGTGAATATTTTTACCTTTGTAACGCACTTCAAGGGTTTCACGATTATATCGTTTACCCTTACATACATCGCATGGTACATAAATATCCGGCAGAAAATGCATTTCGATTTTTATTAAGCCGTCACCTGAACAGGATTCACAGCGACCGCCCCGGACATTAAACGAGAACCGGCCCGGTCCGTAGCCTCGTGCTTTTGAGTCCTGTGTAGAGGCGAACAAATCTCTAATATCGGTGAAAACCCCGGTGTATGTCGCAGGATTCGAACGTGGTGTGCGACCGATAGGACTTTGATCGATATCGATGACCTTGTCAAGATATTCGAGTCCCGTAATTGAATCGTACTTACCCGGACGTGCCTTTGCACCGTTTAAAATCGAAGCCAGTGCCTTATAAATCACTTCGTTTACAAGTGAAGACTTGCCGCTACCGGATACACCGGTAACACAAGTCATAACACCCAGCGGCAAGCTGACTGTCAAATCTTTAAGATTATTTTCCCCGGCACCCCGGACAACAAGAGAATGTCCGTTTGACTTTCTGCGTATATGGGGTACGGGTATTTTTTTTGCTCTGCTGAGGTACTGACCGGTGACAGATTCACTACACGCCATAATGTCTTCTGCGCTACCTGAGCAAATAACCTGACCGCCATGTACCCCCGCTCCGGGTCCTACATCAACAATATGATCAGCTGCGAAAATAGTTTCTTCATCATGTTCAACGACAAGTAAAGTATTGCCTAAATCACGCAGTCGCTTAAGCATACGGAGCAGCTTGATATTATCACGTTGATGCAGACCAATCGAAGGTTCATCCAGTATATACAGTACACCCATCAGTGATGACCCGATTTGCGTGGCAAGCCTTATACGCTGGCTTTCACCGCCCGATAGTGAGCCTGATTGACGGCTAAGTGTGAGGTATTCAAGTCCCACACTATGCAAAAACCCTAAACGCTCACGTATTTCTTTTAATATACGCCGGGCAATCATTTCATCTTTTTCAGATAAAACAAGATTATCAACAAAATCAAGGGTTTTCAAAATTGACATTTCAGACAAGTCAGCAATGTTTATCCCGCCAACAGTAACGGCAAGCACTTCTTTCTTTAAGCGTCGTCCCTTACAACTCGGGCAGGGATGCTCGGACATATAACTTTCAAGCTCCCATCGCATAGACATACTTTGGGTTTCTTTATACCTGCGTTCAATATTATTGACAATACCTTCAAAGGACTGATTCAGCACTCCCTTTCCGCGTGGCTGGTCGTAGTATAATGTTAACTTTTCGCCGTTAGTACCGTAGAGAATAATATTGATTACTGAAGGAGGCAAGTCTTCTATCGGAGTTGTCAGTTTAAATTTGTATTTTTTTGCAAGCGCGTCAAAATACATTTTTGCGATACCATCGTTTTTTACATTTCCCCAACCTGAAGCGGATATTCCGCCATCAGCTATGGATAACGACGGATTTGTGAAAATCAGAGCCGGGTCAACACGCAGTTGTGTACCCAGACCTGAACATGATTTACACGCGCCATATGGATTATTAAAAGAGAATAAACGTGGTGTGAGTTCTTCCATAGAAATACCGCAGTCTTCACAAGCGTAGTTTTGTGAAAACAATAAATCACGGTCTTCATCTACGATGTCAACAATAAGTAAGCCACCTGCAAGAGTGAGTGCAGTTTCGACGGAATCGGTTAATCGACGTGTTATGTCCTCTTTCATCACCAGTCTGTCTACTATGATCTCAATATTATGCTTTTTGTTTTTATCAAGTTTAATATCTTCGCTTAAGTCATATGTGATTCCATCAACACGGGTGCGTACATATCCACTCTTACGTGCATCCTCAAATACTTTTTGATATTCACCCTTGCGTGCGCGTATCACAGGTGCCATGATCTGGATTCTGGTTGCCTCAGGAAGTGTTTTCACACTATCGACGATTTGATCGATCGACTGCTGCTTTATTTCTTTTCCACACTTATAGCAATGCGGTATTCCGACCCGTGCCCACAAAAGTCTCAGATAATCGTAGATTTCGGTTACAGTTCCGACTGTTGAACGCGGATTCCGGCTTGTTGTTCTCTGGTCGATAGAAATAGCGGGAGAGAGTCCTTCGATGTAGTCAACATCGGGTTTTTCCATTTGCCCCAAAAATTGACGCGCGTAAGCAGACAGCGACTCTACATACCGTCGCTGTCCCTCTGCGAATATCGTGTCAAATGCCAGTGAAGATTTTCCGCTTCCCGAAATCCCTGTTAGTACTACTAATTTGTCTCTGGGTATCTCAACATCAATATTCTTAAGATTGTTCTCTCTTGCACCCTTTATAAATAAGTTATCGCGCAATTTCTAACTCCTAACGGGACGCGCGGGGGCGCGTCCCCTACGATTTGGATTGCCGCGTTACGGGACGCGCGGGGGCGCGTCCCCTACGAATACAATGACGGAGTGGGGGTAATTCCGAACTCCGCATTTCCTTAAGGTATAAGCTCGCCGTATGGAACTGCCATTATGGAGCTTTCGCCCCTGAAATGATGGTCAAAAATCATACGCGCGATGTCCATGATGGCTGAACCGGAGCCACCCTTTTCAACTGTGATAGCAATAGCAATCTCCGGACTCTCAACAGGCGCGTAAATAACAAAAGCACCATCGTTGGTATCCTGACCACCAACCTGCGCAGTACCGGTTTTTGAAGCAGTGCGGATATGATAATTCCTGAAAACCTCATTAGCCGTACCGCGAGGACCTGAAGAAGCTGCAATCATACCTTCTTGAATCAGTCTGAGATGCTGAGCATCGTCAATAGTATGCCGGATTTTCGGAGTCTGCTCATAAACCGGCTGGAAATCAGGATTGGAAATTTTACTGAGTATGGTTAAATCACGCAGAGTACCACCGTTAGCGATAGTGGCGGTATAATTAGCAAGCTGTATGGGAGTAAAGCGGCTGTCGCCCTGACCGAAAGC
>Ga0209737_10003875_pt1 | contig 10467 bp, 12 predicted proteins | sample TergutCu122P3_FD_187284 | JGI IMG/M metagenome (GOLD analysis project Ga0209737, IMG submission 187284) | Cubitermes ugandensis P3 segment gut microbial communities from Kakamega Forest, Kenya - Cu122 P3 (SPAdes) (version 2) | ecosystem: Host-associated > Arthropoda: Insects > Digestive system...
CACTCATTAAACACAAAATTTTTTTATGTAATTCAAAATTTAAAACATTTTTATCAGTATTGAAGCGCGCACTTTTTTTTCTTTTTGTTATGGCTTCATTTTCATTTATTTGGAAATTTTCCGGTCAAAAACATTACTTATAAACCAATTTTATGATGAAATGCAGATTCATTCAAAGACTATTAAGAAGCTATCGGAGTAAAGTATATCTTTTGAACAGATGACTTTTTAGCTGAGTTGTATAGGTGATTGTGTGCAAAAAGAAGAACTACTCCATTTACACATGTTGTTTATTCATGTGAAGAAGTATTATGAAACATTAACAAATGCTGAAATTCCAACAGAGCGGTATAATAGCCTGGATATCTCACCGGTTCATATTCATAAAAATAAAAAATGTCATATGGAAGCTATTCTCGTACTTGGGGGAGAGATTGTTTCTCATTTAAAAAATGAATCGCCTGTAGATTTTCAGCCAGATCATGTACTTGCGAATGCAGTTATTGAATCGTGATGGAAAAGGCTCTGGCCTGTGAAGAGATTATTTCTCTACTGAAAGAGACACCACCAGAAACGAGAAATGTGCGCCGTATTATCGCCCGTGTCTCGAAGAAATATCGTCTCTCATCGATTCCGAAGCATTCTGAGATCCTTTCTCATGCAATTGGAAATGACAGAGAATTAATTCGCTCTCTTTTGCTGGTAAAACCTACCAGAACTCTTTCTGGGGTAGCACCCATTGCAGTGATGACCTCTCCTGCACCCTGTCCTCATGGTATATGCCTTGCCTGTCCAGGTGGACCTGAACATGAGTATGCGTCACCTCAGAGTTATACAGGTGAAGAACCTGCTGCACTTCGAGCACGTACACATGAATATTCTCCTTATGATCAGGTTTCTGCACGAATTGCACAGTTTGAAGAACTTGGTCATTATGTTGACAAGGGAGAACTCATTGTGATGGGTGGTACTATTACTTCCAGAGATCCTGAGTATCAACGATGGTTTGTTTCAGAGTGCATTCGTGCTATGAATAATTATGGAATAGATGATTCCAAGATCTCCGAAGGTGAATTGACATTTGAAGAACTCTGTCAGGTGAATGAATCTGCAAAAGTACGTTGTATTGCAATTACTTTTGAAACACGTCCTGATTGGTGCACAAAAGCCCACATCGATGCGATGCTTGAGCTTGGAGTGACAAAGGTTGAGCTTGGCGTTCAACACCTTGATGATGCTGTTTTGACCGAAAATCGCCGTGGGTGCACGGTTGCTGACACCATTTCTGCAAACACTGCCCTGCGTGATGCAGGTTTGAAAGTTGGTTTTCATATGATGCCAAATATGCCTGGTAGCACGCTTGATCATGACCGCTGGATGTTTGAAGAACTCTTTTCTTCTCCTCATTTCAAACCTGACTTTTTAAAGATCTATCCAACACTTGTAACAACAGGTACTGGAATTGAGGTTTTGTATCGCGAAGGACGGTATGATACCTATCCAGAAGATGAACTCATAGACCTCATTGCTGACGCGAAAGCATGCATTCCGCCTTACTGTCGCCTTCAGCGTATTCAGCGCGATATTCCTGCTAAAATGATTGTATCTGGCTCAAAGCATGCAAACTTTCGTCAGCTTGCACAGCGGAGGCTGCAAGAAACTGGTCGTAATTGTCAATGTATTCGGTGCAGTGAAATCGGTCGTCAAAATCCTGATAAAAACCATCTATCCCAAAATGTGGAATTTCATACTCTTGAGTATGAATGTTGCAATGGAACTGAGTACTTTATCTCCGCGCGAAGAGGCGAAGCGTTGCTTGGTTTTGTTCGCCTTCGGCTCCCATATCGTCCATGGCGTTTTGAGTGTGATCCGAAGTCAGCTTTTATCCGTGAGCTTCATGTCTATGGTTCATTGGTTCCGATCGGAAAAGGTGCAGAGGATGGCGAGCACCAGCATCGAAGATATGGACAGGAACTGGTACAATGTGCTGAAGAAAAAGCACGCCAAATGGGCTGTACACAGATGTGTATTATGGCTGGTGTTGGTGTTCGCCCTTATTACAAACGTCTTTCTTATATTCAAAGCGGACCGTATATGGCTAAACTCTTGTAGTGAGATACATACTCATTAACAATTTTCAGAAATTTCATGAAGCCAGCAACCCTCACGTTTATAAAACAGCGGTTTACTGAATATTATAAATATAACCCTGTAATTCCTCCAAACTCCGTTGAACAGCGTGAATTTGCATATATTTTCTTTGATCACGGATATCCAGACGAAATTCGGATGAAGAGGCATATGAGCTTTGGATCTGCAGATGAACTTCATGCATATATTCAAAGCCTTGTTCCTGCACATGCCTACTATGGAGTGGCGTATTATGAACGCCCCGGAGCTCCTACGATGGCAGGGAAAGGGTGGGCTGGGGCAGATCTGATCTTTGATCTTGATGCAGATCATATCATGCGAGGTTCATATGCAGAGATGCTTTCCCGCATTAAAGATGAACTTATACGCCTTCTTGATATGCTGAAAGATGAATTGGGTATCTCTGTACATGATCGAAATGCTGATATTGTTTTCTCTGGCGGGCGTGGGTACCATCTGCATATAAAAGATCTGGCCTTTCGTGGATGGACGAGCCGTGAGCGTCGGGAGTTGGTTGATTATATCTGTGGCATTGGAGTTTCACCTGCAGCGATGCTTCGCCAGGATGGCAGTCAAAAGGGTTGGCCACAGAGGTACCAACAGCTTTTGAATGGATATCTCACTCATCTGGCAGGAATGGAAGAGCAAGAAGCACTCCAGGATCTAATGTCTCTAAAAGGCATTGGAAAGATCATGGCTTCACGTTTCATATCAGAAATTCCGATCCTCCAGGAGGCATTGGTGTACAACCCCTCTCAGATCCTTGTTCGGGATCAAACGATAGGATCTGTGCTTCATGCCCTTATGGAAAAGGATACCTCTTTTTATCGTCAGGTTCGCGAAACTGGCATCCAAGTTGATGAGCCAGTAACTATCGATACACGACGACTTATTCGCCTTCCTGGCACATTACATGCGAAATCAGGTTTTCGAGTCACTCCTCTCACTCCCCGTGAACTTGAAAATTTTGATCCTCTCATTGATGCAGTGTGCTTCACAGATGATCGTGATATTATTATTGACGTGCGTGCAGAGTATGACATATCATTGTTAGATACAGAATATCATCTAAAGATTGGAGTGAATCAGGTGCCAGAAGCGGTTGCAGTCTTTATGTGCTGCCGTGGTATGGCTGAGATCTCTGATAAAACAGCAGGATCAGATCATGTCACTTGAAGCGTTGCGGGGAATTCTCCTTACTGAGAGAGAGTCTGGCAAAGTTACTTCTCTTCCTTTACATCTTTTTGAACAGACTCAAGATCAGATTGTGCATCTTCAGAAGCAAGTATATGCAACTGAAGATCCATTTTCTTCAGAGTCGCAGATGCTTATTGAAAAAGTTGCAAGTATCAGAGTGACTTTGGAAGAAATTTTCTCAATTCGATCCAGCAAGATCGTTTCACTTGCACAAAGTCATGCTGATGGCAGTTTTATTGATAGAGAAGAGCTGAAACTTCTTCATCCTGGTGAACTTTCAATGTTTCATCGGATTGTTGAAGCTATTCGGGAATGTCGTTCTGTGCTGATTGAACAGAAGGTCACCGATCCGCCTTCCAATCTTTCTTCTGCAGCACATCCCACATCCAGCCCCCACTCTCTTTCGCCGCATGCACCTTCCACGCATGATATTGTGCCTGCAACCATAGATTTGGAAAGAGCGGTACCTTCTTCTCCTCTAACTGAATGCGGCACAGTTGATCGTTTTAATATCAGTGAAAGCCTTAATGCAGGTAACTCGCGCGATGAGATGGATACTCCTTCTCCAACCTTTGATAATAGATTACAGAATCAAGACTTTTCATCTGTTCCAAGTCTACCCGAGATGGAAATGGATAAAGACGTGATCTTTGAAGGTAAAGGGAGCATAGACAACCTTTCAGATTCAAAAATGTACTCATTAGTTCTTGTTGTGGCTGATATGGAGCCATTTATGGGAGTTGATGGATATGTATACGAGATACGGAGTGGAGATATTATTACTCTTCCAAGAAAGAATGCAGATGTGTTAACTGAGAGGAACATAGTATTAAATATAAAATCAAGCTAATCTTTTAGGTATTATTTACAGATAAAAGAGGCTTATTTTATGAAAATGCCATCAAAATTCAGGACATATTGTCCATATTGCCGTACACACCAGATACACGCTGTGGAAAAGGTCAAAAAAGGAAAAACTACGAACCTTCACAAGGTTGAAAGACAAAAAGCAACTCGCACCTTTGTCGGAAATCGCGGCAAATTTTCAAAGATTCCTGGTGGAGATAAGCCAACAAAGCGTATTAATGTCAAGTATCGTTGTGAAATTTGTAAAAAAGCGCACCTGAGACCTGCGTTTAGAATTTCAAAATTTGAATTGGTGGAGCAGTAATATGGTTATTTTGAACCGAGAAAATCGCAGTAGATTTGTTAGAATTCGCTGCCCTGATTGTGAAAACGAACAGATTATCTTTGAAAAAGCCAGCAGTACAATTAACTGCCTGGTGTGTGGAAGTATTATTTCAAAACCCTCTGGTGGAAAAGCAATTATTTCCGCAGAGATTATTGAAGCATTTGAGTGATTATGTCTGAGAGATCGTGGCCTGATACTGGAGAACTTGTAGTCTGTACAGTGGTGAATGTAAAAGATTTTGTAGCATTTGTCACCCTTGATGAATATAATGACCGTGAAGGCTTAATTCCGATCTCTGAGATTGCCCGTGGCTGGATCAAATATATTCGTGACCATATCAGAGAAGGACAGAAAGTTGTCTGTAAGGTTCTCAGTGTGGATAGTGGAAGAGGTCACATTGATCTGTCACTCAAAGACGTCAATGAGCACCAGCGCCGTGAAAAGATTCGTCAGTGGAAAAACGAATCAAAGGCCCGCAAATGGATTGGCTTTGCAATTAATAATTTGAATCGGCCTGAACTTCTTGAAGATATCTGGGGTAAGTTGTATGATGAATATGGAGAGGCATACCCCGCTTTTGAAGATCTTGTTGTAAATGGAACACATGTGCTTACTGATATTGGATTTGACGGCGATGTTGCAGAGGCACTGTATGCAGTTGCAACTGATAATGTCAAGATCCCAACCGTTACCATCAGTGGAGATCTGTATTTAAAAACAACGTCTCCAGATGGAGTTAATATAATTCGGCGAGCTCTTCGTAGCGCCAATCCAAAGGTAGAAGATAATATTAGAGTTGAAATTACCTATCTTGGGGCTCCGAACTACCGCCTGAAGGTAATTGCTGATAATTATAAAGAAGCAGAACGCACCCTTGAAAAAGCATCAAATGCAGCAATGGGTGTCTTAAAACGAGCTGGTGGAGAAGCAAAATTTAGCAGAAAGTCAAAATCTGGTAAGAGTACATGAGAGGGCGCATGCGCATTTGTGCCCAAGGTCATTACTCTCTCCATGATACATGCCCTGTGTGTGGACAGAACACACATACTCCTCACCCTGCTCGATTTGCAATTCAAGACAAATATGGTGCTTATCGGAGAAAAGCTCGGTGATGGATGATATAATTACTGTTTTTTTGCCTGACAACTCTGTAGATGGCAAACAGGCACCTGTTTTAATCGAAGGATTACCAGGCATTGGACATGTTGGAAAGCTCGTCGCTGAACATATTATTCATGAGCTTAAGGCAACGAAAATAGCTGAAATATTTTCAACATATTTTCCTCCACAGGTATTAGTTGAAGAAAATGGAGTTGCACGGCTTTGCAATAATGAACTGTACCGATATGAAGATGAGCATGGTGCTCTTCTGATATTAGTTGGAGACTTTCAGAGCACTACAAATGAAGGTCATTATCATCTATCTGCAGAGTATGTTCGGATGTCCGTAGAACTTGGAGTTCAGCGTATCTATACTCTTGGAGGATATGGGGTTGGAAGCTTTGTGGATGAACCACGAGTGATAGGAGTGGTAAATGATGCAATGCTCTGTGGTGTAGTTAAAGAAGCAGGTGGCGTGTTTGAAGTAAGTGAACCTGGTGCTGGCATCATTGGAGCTGCTGGGCTCATGATTGGATTTGCCAAACAACAGAATATCGAAGGAATATGTCTCATGGGGGAGACATCTGGGTATCTGGTGGATCCAAAAGCCGCCGCTGCTGTGCTTCGTGCTCTCTCTCATATGATTCAAAGGCCTATTGATGCAACTAATCTCACACATCGTTCAAAAGAGATGGAAGCTGAGATCGCTCAGATTCTTGCGACGAGCCAAATGAAATCTGATGACGAACTAAGCTATATCGGTTGATATGGACGTTCACGCAGATTTCCATATTCATTCTTGTTTTTCAATGGCGACGTCGCCTCAGATGAGACCTCGCTCGATTGTATCCCAATGTTTCATCAAGGGAATATCTGTTATTGGCTCAGGTGATGCACTACATCCTCAGTGGGTGAAGCTATGGGAAGAGGAGCTTGATTCTTGGAAAGATGAAAAACACGATGAGCTTGTTATTGTGCCAACTGCAGAAGTTGAGGATGGCTCTCGCATTCATCACCTCATTATCATGGAAGAATTTGATCAGTTCAATGATCTTCGAAAACGGCTCTTGACATATGAAGGTGGTCATCATTGCGAGCAGAGTGGACGACCTCAGATTCGAGCGAGTGCAGAAGCAATTGCTGCTGAGGTTCATGCTTGTGGAGGATTGATTGGCCCTGCTCATGCATTTACACCATGGACTGGATTATATGGATGTTATGATTCGGTTTACTCTGCGTATCGTGATGAACCAATTGACTTTCTTGAGCTTGGATTATCAGCAGATACTTCATATGCAGCAGGAATTGCCGAACTTTCGCATGTTCCTTTCTTGACAAATTCTGATGCTCACAGCACTGGATATACAAAGCTTGGTCGTGAATTTACAACTCTTTCTCTTTCAATATTCGATGTTCAGCATGTGTGCCGGGCGATTTCAGATGGTTCAATTACTCGCAATGCTGGATTTTTTCCAGAAGAAGGAAAGTACAGTAGAACTGCATGCATATCCTGCTATACACAATTTTCATTGGAAGATGCTGCTTTTTATCATTGGAAGTGTCCACATGATAAAAAGAGATTGAAAAAGGGTGTATTTGATCGAGCACGTGAATTGTCTTCTTCTGATGCGAATATCAGCCAACGTGCTCCGTATTTGCATATCATACCACTGGGAGAGATTATTCAGCGCGTGTATGGGATGTCCTCTCCAAATACAAAAAAATGTCAAGAGATGTATGCACGCTGTATCGCTGATCTTGGATGCGAAATTTCAATTCTAACTGAGATTCCACCAGAGGATCTCTATGCCTATAATCCAGAGATTGGGTCTGCCATTTCTGCATTTCGAGAAGGGCGTATTGTCTTGCATCCTGGAGGTGGTGGGAAATATGGAAGTTTTGAGTTTGAAAACTGATTTTTGAGCCCTTATCCTGTTGCTCGTGATCTGATTGAAATTGCAGGTGGTGTTGATGGAGCTTGTGCAAATCCAAGCAGGTACATTTGAATGAGTTGTAGCCGCTCCTTTACTTCTGGATCATCTGGTATGACTTTTTTTGTTTCCAGATACACAATCTCTGCTTCTTTGTACATACCCATGCGTTCATATGCATTTCCTAAGCTTTTTACTGTGTCTAGATCCAGATAATTTTCCTTCATATCATTCTTAATTGCCATGCGAAGTGACCCAATTGCAGCCAGATATAATCTTTGTGCATGATCAGGGCGTAGCAAATCAAGCTCTACTCCTTTTGCGAGCTCTGCATATCCTCGTTTGCGCCATGCTTCAGTATAATCTGCATTGAGCGATATGGCTTGTGTATAACTCTCAATTGCTTTTTGATATTCCCATTCTTCCATCCAGGCATTTCCATCTTGATATGCCAAATCTGCATTTTGTGTGTTGATATTATCTAATACCGGAATAACAACTAATTTTGTTAGAATGATAATTGCCATACAAAGTGTAGCATAAAAAAATATATGTCGAAATAAATTGAATTTCAGTGCTTTTTTCTGTGAATTTTGTTTATCTGTGGAGTTGTTATCAGTAGGCCCATCTGGTTCTGATGTGTGATTATATTTGGTATATATATATGGATCATACCACGTAGATGGATCCCGATATTTTGTTCCCCGGTAGCCAGCATAGCTCATATGTTCAGCTTCATCAGATCCATGCGCTCGGATGCGGGCATCATATGCGCTTCGTGTTTCTGGGTTGTTTAAAATGTGATATGCTTCATTGAGTATTTTGAATAGTTCTTCTGCATTGGGATCAGTCGATACATCTGGGTGAAGCATTTTTGCGAGCTTACGATATGCTTCGCGTATTTCCTTTTTTGTAGCATTATGCGGAATATTTAATATATCGTAATATGTCGTTTTTCTTCCTCAGAAATTTATACGTTATCATACTGTATGCGATATTATTATTTATATTGCATGTCTCGTGATATCATTAGGAGTTATGGATAAACAATATTGCATACTGTTCCCAACATGAGATAGGTAATAAAGGTTATTTGATCTTCAACTGCAATGTTGCTATCATATTTCTGATAGGCAGAACACGTGTATTTTTTTCAGTTCCACTCCAACGTATGAATATGAATAGATCAGAATTCAATGCACTATTTCCCATTCACACAATACAATGTGATGTAATAGGGGGAAGAATATCGAACCAAGGTGAGGAAAACTAAATGGGGGGCTTGTATCACGGAAAGATAGTGCTTCACTGGTGTGATTCCTGTCATACACCTGTACTTGGCGATACCTGTGCCTGTGGTTCCTCTACAAGATTTGTTGCAGTAACTCCCCCTGGAGATGCAAGGCCTGCATTCCCTGATGATATTTCTCATATTAATAAAGTATATGAGGCATGTTTTGGTGTTCCTCTGATTCCAGATGGGTATCTTGTGCTTCTGAATAAAGTTCCTGATCATGATCGTATGGAAGAGATCATTGTTGGTGGTGCGATTGTTGGTGCGATCCGATATCTTCCTGAACAGGAGAGATGGGAAGCACTTCCACGGCGTGAAGCATACCATCTGATGAAGCCAGCGAAAGGTTTTGTTATTATTGATGATAGTGCTGCTTCGTTTATTGAGGATGGTGCAAGTGTGCTTGCTCCTGGTGTGAAATCTGTTGCTGATGGCATTCAGGCAGGGGATGAAGTTTTTATTCTTACCGAGTCAGGCTTATGTGCTGGCGTTGGTCGTGCTCGTGTAGACAGTGAAACTGGTCGTTCAATGGAGAAAGGTAGTCTTGTAAAGACAAGAAAACCTCTCTCATCTACTTTTACTCCTGGGTCTGCAACTTGGAATGATGCTGTTTGTGCAAATCGTGAGCACTTGAATAGAGCATGGGCAGCATCAGGAGAATTTATTCGTTCTGTAATTGAAAAAAATCCAGATCTTCCAATTACTGTCTCTTACTCTGGTGGAAAAGACAGCCTTGCAACATTGCTTATGGTGCTGAAGCATGTTGGACAGGTTCCGATCATGTACATTGATACTGGTCTTGAGTTTGAAGCAACTGATCAAAATGTTGCTGATGTTGTTTTGAAATATGATTTACTTCTGCATCGTATCTCTTCTGGAGAGCAATTTTGGGAAGAATTTGAAAAACAAGGCCCACCATCACAAGATCAACGTTGGTGTTGCCGTGTCTGTAAGCTTGAGCCAATCCGTGAGTATATTGCCAATCATTTTGGAGAGTGCATCTCTTTTATCGGACAGCGGAAATATGAGTCGTTTTCCCGCATGAAAAATCCGAGGGTCTGGAGAAATGCATATGTAAAGGTTCAGCTATCAGCTGCCCCAATTCATAATTGGACGGCGCTTCATGTCTGGCTGACTATTTTTGCAGAAGAAGCACCATATAATACCGTGTACCGTGAGCAGGTCGATCGAATTGGGTGCTATATGTGTCCAGCATCAGATCTTGCAACAATTGCAAATATTAAAGCACGATACCCTGATCTCTGGAGTGAGTGGCAGAACAAGATGGAAGGATATCAGTCTGGACTTGGTCTTTCTGATGAATGGCTCCATGGGGGTTGGAGAAATAAAGAGCGTTTTTCCCGCACGCAGACTGCCTCAGGAAAGCCAGGTGTGAAACAGTTGGATATGTATGGGGATTGAATAACTGATAGGTACATAATGGCAAAATCTATTGTTATTCTTGATTATGGCATTGGAAATGTGAGAAGCGTTCAGAAGGCTGTTGCGAAGGTCTATCATGAGCCGGTGATTACTGGTGATGTGGATGAGATACGTGCTTCGGATGCTCTGATTCTCCCTGGTGTTGGAGCATTTTCGGC
>Ga0209737_10003876_pt1 | contig 10466 bp, 5 predicted proteins | sample TergutCu122P3_FD_187284 | JGI IMG/M metagenome (GOLD analysis project Ga0209737, IMG submission 187284) | Cubitermes ugandensis P3 segment gut microbial communities from Kakamega Forest, Kenya - Cu122 P3 (SPAdes) (version 2) | ecosystem: Host-associated > Arthropoda: Insects > Digestive system >...
CAAGTTAGCAGAAACTTACAAAGGAATTGATGCTGTTCCTACGACTTTTTTAGTGAACAAAAGTGGCGAGATTTTTGAAAAAATTAGAGGTGCTCGTTCAAAAGCGGAATTCAAAGCATCGCTGGATAAACTAATGCAATAATTGTTATATCTTACATTTACTTCTTACAGTTGCGTAGTTTCGGTATTGATTTAATCATACAATTATGTTTTATTTTCTTGTTTATAATTTGCAAAAACGAGGTTTTTTTTTGTAAATATACATTAGAATAATAGAACTATAATTGTAATTGTAAGAGTGAGGTTGCTGTTTAAAATTGATTAGAAAAAATTGAAAAACAAAATAAAAGTCGTCTTGAATCTAGAAATATAAAATCACAAAAAAATGAAAATAATAACTTGGAATATCAACGGATATCGCTCAATTACAGGACAAAATCCGAGCAAACGATATGATGTGATTAGCAATGATAATAAATTGTTTGCATATATGAATAATGCAAAACCCGATGTTATCTGCCTGCAAGAAACAAAAGCAAATGTTGAGCAAATATCAGAAACAGTGCGGTTTCCCGAAGGATTTGATGGCGAATATTTTTCCGCTCAACGCAAAGGTTACAGTGGAGTTGCAACTTTTGTTAAGGATGAAAAAAATGATACTGTGAGGCATCAAACTGGTTTTGGTATTGAAAAATTTGATGCCGAAGGACGAGTAATTGTAAGTCATTTTGCGGATTTTAGTTTGTTGAATGTGTATTTTCCAAATGGGAAAAAAGATGATGAGCGATTACAGTATAAACTTGATTTTTATAAATCGCTTTTTGATTACACGCAGGAATTGCGGGAAAAACAGCCCAACATCATAATTTGCGGCGATTACAATACCGCTCACAAACCAATAGATTTGGCTCGTCCCAAAGAAAATGAAAAAATATCGGGTTTTTTGCCGATTGAAAGAGAGAAGTTGGATGATATTTGTTTGTTGGGGTATGTTGATGCGTTTCGCGAGTTCAACAAAAACGCAGGGCAATATTCTTGGTGGAGTAATTTGGGACAAGCACGCGCAAAGAATATTGGCTGGCGTATTGATTATTTTTTTGTTACGGAGAATTTAGTTTCGCGTCTAAAAAATTGCTATTTAGAGCAGAATGTTTTTGGTTCTGACCACTGTCCATTGGTTTTGGAAATTCAGACATAGCGTAACAGTTACAAGCATAATGTGTACTAGTTGCTGTATGAGTCATCTAACTAGTTATATATTTTTATATTTTTCATAAAAATCCTTTGTTGTTAATCCGTTTAATGCAGAATGTGTTCTGTGTTCGTTGTAATATACTACAGCATTTTTCCCAAATATTACTTATTTTTGTATAATTGTTTTTGGTGATTATATACAATCTTATACCAAATTAAAATAACACATCTTTTTACAATGGCACACAAAGTATTGTTTGCGATACTTGTTCGCCAGTTAAGTTTATTGAGTGTCCGCAAGGAATGTATAGATTATGGGAAGTAAGACCTACGGTAAATGGAAGTTCTGTAATCATACATACCAAAAGAAGCGGTGGTAGCAATGGCACAACTGAATTTATTTCAGGAACTTCAAAAGGAGATTCTGAAACAAGTTCAGAATGACGAAATTTAAAGTTGTCTTTGCGAACACAGTGAAGCAAACCAGAAAAAATATTTTGCTGTTTATTTAAAAAAGATTTTATTATATTTGTAGAATTCAAAAACGAAAATTATAAAAAATATATTATGTCAAATTATTTCAGGAGAAAAACTCAAATGAAAAAAAACAACAATCTAACAAAGAAAATTGCCAGAAAAATGTGTGCCACGGGAGCAGGATTTTTGCTGGCGACCGCACCAACTCTTGCTTCTTGCGAATCTGATGGCGTTATAAATTACGCACTGAAAGCCGATGCCACTGACTTCCTTGAAGACAAAATTGATTACAGTAACATTGATTTGCGAAAACAACCTTTGCGTGTAATCAGGCAAGCAGTAGAAGGTGAATGGCGAATCGTTCGCTATGGATGGGGACAACCAAGGCCTTTTCAGAATGCATTTGTTACAATCACATCAGATAGTGTTATCATCAAAAAAGATGAAGCTGAACCCAAGAATAATGTATACCTTCTTCCTTCTTCGTTTTCTTACAGATGGGAAATAAGAAATGTTGGGGGGGAGAGACGTTATCTTATGATGCATAATGATGTTGAGTATTGCCCCTGGTTCCGTCCTTACACAATATGGGGTTTCCAATTTATACAAAACGATACAACACCTGGATATGCTGTACCATCAATGCGTGGCAATCTCTATAGTAATTTACCAACAGGTGAAATAGGTGGACCAGTAGGTGGATATTTTATATTTTGGAAAATTAAGGAATAGGTAACGAAATGGTAACAAAAGCAACAGTAAAATTACAACTCGCAAAATTTGCATTTATTTTCGCAATATTGTGGACACAATGTTTTACAGTGTATCCTGCGAATGTTTCTGGCACTGCTCAAACTTTGTATAGTGGCACGCAAAATATAATTTGTTATGATACTAATGGATTATTTATTTTGCGGGAAGTCCGTGAAACTACACCGGGCAATTACATAACTATACACACTTTGACTTGGATTTGGAACAACACTACCAACAGTAGCAGTTTAATTGAAATAACCAATACCAACACCAATTGGGATTCCGTGAACTGGGTGGGTTTCGACCAATTGCAACACGCCACCGATGTGCATATCGCAACAGGTTGGGTGTTGGATTATTTTAGCACGGTTCATAACAGGAATGGCATTTGTGGGACAGGATTATTACCCGCAGTAAATACTGTTTTTCCTAACGGAACATCAAAAAATGCAGCTGGCTATTGTCCAGATTCTCCAACTTTAAATGGTTATTTTTCTATGGGCTATGGCGATGGTGATGGCAGAGTAACGGGACCATCTACTTCCATAGATATAGTGGCACACGAAGTCAGTCACGGAATAAACCAATTTTCGGCTAACCTTTGGGGAGGAGTTGAATCAGGTGCATTATCTGAAGGATTTAGCGATATTTGGGGAGTTTGCGTAAAAAATTATGTAAATGAAAAATATGGGCTTAATAAAAACTTATGGCTACACAGTGGCGAAATAATGATAACAGACCCAACTACTAATCCTTATGGGTATAATTGTATTCGTGATATACGAAATCCCAAAAGCAATTTAGTTGAAGATTATTATTGTAAATTTGATTCTGACCCAGAACGATATCCAAATACATATAAGGGTATCAATTGGAAAGATGGTTATTGTCATCGAAATTCTACTGTGCTTTCCCACTGGTTTTTTATCATCTGTTCCGGGAAAAAAGGTAGTATAGATGATATGGGCGTAAAATTTTATAATGTAGCCCCATTAGACCCTGTGTTTTCCATTAGCATCAACAAAGCCGAAAGAATAGCATACAGAACACTAACAAAGTATCTTAACCAAAATTCAACTTTTTATGATATGCGAGATTCTTCAATCAAAGCGACAGAAGATTTATTTGGAAAGTGTAGTCCAGAGGTGATTACAGTTAGAGATGCTTGGTATGCAGTTGGTTTGGGCTACGGAATAAAATGCGACCATGATTATTACATAGAGGAATATATGTGTCGTCCTGTTCCCTTCAACAGCAGCAGTATCAACAAGGTCTTAAAGCCGATAGAGGTTTATGATTTTAGAGATGCGTGCTGGTATTTGAAAAATGTAGATAGTGCTTATGAGATAGTAGAAAATTGGAAAAAGGATTCATTTGATATAGGAAAATATGTATTTTTCTTAGGTCAATATATATACAAATCGCTTATGGATTCAACGCATTTTGATGTTTATCTTAAATTAGGTAGCGGTGAAATATACCATTGGCGTATCAATATTGTAGATGCCACAAATCCAATATCACATTATCTTGATATGAACTCGCCAGTAATCGTTAATCCTGATGGTAAATCGGGTGTTTTGCTTCTTGACAGTTTAGAGGCATCAGGTGAATATTGTATTCCGCTAAATTGCAAAGATATTGCTGGCAACACCCTTGCAAAATTAAGCGTAGGCGATACGAATTCTTTTGAAACAGCACCACACTTACGGATAGACACAGTTGATGGAGTAGAAAAATATTTTATTTGCTTTCAGTTAGGCGTTGCTTGTTCAGGTTCATTTACCATAGAGACGGATTGCAATGGCTGTCCCGAACTTTTCAGATTTGATGTATTTAACAAATCGCTATTTCAAAAGCCAAAAATTAGTGTAATCAAAGTATGCACTGGTGGGGTTTTGCTTTCCGCATCAGGTGCTGATGATTGCGGAGCGGGTTTGTCGTTTCGTTGGGTGTATATTTACGAGGAAGAAGTAGAATGTAAAGAATGTGAAGGCGAAGGTTGCGATAATTGCGAAGAAGGTATTGTTGTTGTAGAGAAAGAGGAAGAGGTAGAAGGAGGCAGAAATTCCAACAGTATAGAAATTTCTAAAAAAGGTAGGTATCGTAAAGAGTATTTCCACGAATCATCGCCTGAAGATGTGATTTATTTTGCAGAAGAAGTGGTTAAAGAAGAGGATATAGAAGCAGCCCCTTTGCTTGCGATAGAAGTATTAAGTGCAGAGTATGGTTATTTGGATTTTAATTCGTCATTGGAGCGTTATTATTGTGTTTTTGATTTTCGTTTGAAGTTTTTATTGAGTGATACAACGGGTTATAATTTTTTGCTTTATAGTCGTGGTGAGAAAAGCGATTTTGCTTGGGACGATTCTCAGGAATTAAAAGCCCAGTGGCGAACTAAAGGTGGCTTAAATGGTTATTATTTGTATTTCAGCGATAAATTTGAGTGCGAATTGCGAGAGTATAAAATAGTGATTACAGACGGAACAGGCGAAATAGCTTGCGAACTCCTTATACCTGTTGATTGTAAGTGCTATGATTGTTTTGGTTTAAACAAGCAATTTATGGTTAAAAGGGATGAGTTTTGGGGCAAAACTCCACCATTTGATTACGAGGCAATAACGAGCGTTCAAACTCAATATAGCGATGATAGGGGCTTATGTTCTTATACGATACGGATTCCTGATGGCGTAGAAATTACAGGAGCCAAAGTTGGCGACCAATCATTGCCATTATCACATATAAAAACTGATGTGCATGAAGGTTACAAGTATTTTGAGTATGTTACCGTTAATCCTTGTGATTCGTTAAAATATCCAAACAAAAGAAAAGTAGATACTTTTGAGTTGAAATATACAAATTTAGAAGGTGATACTTGTGAGACAGGTTTTAGACGGATATTTGTATGTGTATGTGGTTCTAAGCCACCGCCCAAAGATTCCGTTCATATACGCATACCACCGCCTTGGACTGGTCCAGTGCATACAGTGGATTTTTGTATTGTAGATTCGAATGGTGTATCACCACCGCCGGGCTCGATAGCACCAATTACCGCCGACTGGCAGTTTTGGATTTACAATAGTATTACAGGTATGCGTTTAAGGTTGCTTTATGTTTTGCCTGTTGGCTCGATACCTTGTGGGGATTTTAATTTTTCGATGCCGTTATTTTCTCTTGCAGGTACATATATGATTACATTGGAAGAATATGGACAAGTTATCGGTTTCATTCAATTCATTTATGATGGCCAAAACATTATCGGCGTTGGAGTTGGCAACAATAATAACAGTGGCAGTAGTAATAGCAACTCCTCTAATGATGAGGAAGATAGTTAAAAATTATTTTTTTTACTGAAATACAAAAAAACAGGCGATACTGTTAAAGTATCGCTTTTTTATTATATTTACATAACAGTAAAAGTAAATCAAAAATATCCAACAAAAAATAAAATTTGGTAGATTCAAAAAAAAATCGTAATTTTGTAGTTTGTGATTTTGCAAATTGATGCTAATTGCAAAAAATATGAGTTTCAGAATAATATTATAAACAAATAAAATAATCGGAGTTTAACTTACAGATGGGTACAATTACCAAAATTAGACAATTTTCACCATATGTTTTTGTTGTTTTTGCAGTGCTGTTTATTACTTTTATGGTGCTGAGTGATAATATAGCAAATTTGGCAGAGGCAGGCGAAACGCCAGCAACCGCTACAATATGCGAAGTAAATGGTGAAAAAATCTATTACCGTGATTACGAAGAACGGGTCCGAATTCGTATGGAACAAATGCGAAATGACCCGCAAAACGAAGGACGAGAAATTGACGAACAAAATGTTCGCAATCAGGTTTGGGATGAAATGTTGCGAGAGGTGCTTATAAAGCAAGCAGGAAGACATCTCGGAATAAATGTTTCTGATGAAGAAATACTTGATATTCTTCTCGAAAATCCACCTGATTATTTGAAAACTTCATTTACTGATAATGAAGGGAATTTCAATCGTCAATTATACTTGGAAATAATTACTAATCCTGAGGTGTTAGTAAATTATCTTGGACAAGACCCAAGTCAAATGGATCCGCAAGTTAGAGCGAAGCATATCGCCGATTTTCGTAATCAACTAATTATCATTACAGATTTTTTAAGACAACAAAAAACAAATGAAGCAATTACAAGCACGCTAACTGCGGCTCACGCAATTTCTTCGCCAAGTTTTGTTGAACAAAAATTCATCAATGATAACAGTTCTGCATCTTTAAATCTTATCTATGTTGGTATTAATACAATCACCGACAGTATTGAGGTTACAGATGAAGAAATAAGAGAGTATTACAACAAAAACAAAGCGAATTTCAAAACGAAACACGAACGCAAAGTTAAGTCGCTTATATTTCCAGTTGGACCTTCGGCAGAAGATTCAGCAAGAAATAACAGACGCGTTGAGTTGATGAAAGCAGAGTTTGAAAATGCTCAAAATTTGGAACAAAGAGACAGTATTTTTTCAATCAAAATGAACGAATATGTCGGAACTGAAAGCGATTGGCAGTTAATTCAAAATGTTCCACCGCAAATTTCCTCACTGTTCGCAAATGCAACAGTAAGAGAAGTTATTGGACCAATCCAAATGCACGATGGCACTCATTATTATCGTCTGGACGAAAAAAGAAGTGGTGGCGACCAAGAAGTTGTTAAAGCAAGCCACATCTTAATTTCTTTCAACAATAACAAAGACAGTGCGAGAACTTTTGCGCAAAGAATAATGCGACAAGCAAATTCAAACAACTTTGCTGATTTAGCAAGAGAGCATTCAGAAGATAAAGGTTCGGGTTCGCAAGGTGGCGACTTGGGCTATTTCGGAAGAGGCAGAATGGTGCCTGAATTTGAAAAAGCAGCATTTGATGCAAAAGTTGGTTCTATTGTTGGACCTGTGGAATCACAGTTTGGTTATCACATAATCAGGGTTGAGGATAAAAGGTCTGAGGAAATAAAATACAGCACCATTACTTTCCAAACAACTACTTCGGCAGCAACAAGAAATAACATCAAACGCGATGCTTTTGCTGCGATGAAACAAATTGAAGCAGGTGAAAATATTGATTCTCTTGCAAGCAAATTAGAAATGCAAGTAATAGAATCAAACTTTTTGCCAAAAGACAGACCTTTTTATGGTTCAATGTTTTTGACAAACAAAATTTTTGAAGCAAAGTTAAATGAAGTTTTAGAGCCGAGAGAAATTTCAAATGGCAACAGTGTTATTGTTGTGCAAGTTTCTAACATTAAAAGAGCGGGATTAAACACGCTTGAAAATGAAACAGAAACAATAAGACAAAGATTGCTAAAATTGAAAAAACTTGATTTGGCGGGCAAAAGAGCCGAAGAACTTTACAACTTAATCAAAAATAATGAAACACTTGAGGGCTTGGAAGAGTTGCCTCATAATTTGCGAGTTGCCAATGCGAACATAAAAAACAACGGTGTAATACCGGGAACAGCGACTGATTTTGCAGCAACAACACACGCCTTTATGCTTCCTACAAACAAAATAAATGCACCTGTTCGTGGTGAAAATGGTTATTTTATTTTGGAAATTTTATCGCGTGAAATTCCTACTGCTGACAAGGCAGAGAATGCTCAAGATTTCACAAGAGCACAGTTTGTTCGCACTTTATTTGATACTTGGTTTAACAAGTTCAAAGAAGATTCTGAAATAAAAGATTTCAGAAGTAAATATTTTAGCGAATTTTAATTTTAGATTTGTCATTGATATGTAAGTTAATTATGCTTACATATCTTTCTTACTCCTTTACCCTTATAATTTTTTATAAGGGTTTTTTTGTTTGTATAGTAAAAAACCAAAACTGTTAGATTTTTCACATTTTTTTAAAATATTTTTCAAAAAAATTTGGTAGATTGAATTTTTTTTGTTAATTTTGTAATTCTGATTGAGTGCAAAATGAATTTTAGTGCCTCAAGCAGATTTTTAAGTAGCATTTTTGATATTTATAACTGGTCTTTGAAATCACGACAATTTCAAAAACACACAAAAATAAATATAGAACACGCCTCCTGCGTGTGCTTTACTTTATTTGTGTGTTAGGTAGTCGTGAACCTCAAAGACAAATAATTAGACAGTAAAGATTTCACGCCTTTTTTTGTATGCCAATCTAATACTGTTTGTTTTCAAAAAAATTATTATATTTATATTTATCGCTAACTTAATTTGTTCCGAAATTTATTTTTTATCATTATTAGTTTATATAAAGGTTTACAATGAAAAAATTTTTGAGATGTTTTTCATCTAAAAAAATGTTTATGTCGGCTAGCTGTATGGCGATGATGCTGACTATGTTAGGCACTGTTGCTATTAACGCAATAGAGTATAGACCATTACCAAGCTTCGAATACTTTCGAGGTTTCTATTATTGGGTTGATATGGCTAATTACAAAAATCTACTGCTATCTAATATGCCACTTGATGTTTTGGTGGGGTATATAGTAGCGGATAGCGTTGTGCGTGCAGCACCGCGAGGACCTATATTAGATAAAATTAGCCGAATGAATTTATCCACAGACACCGCTCAATACATTTATAAGTATTGGCACACGATGAACGAATACGACCCATTGCGGTTCTTTTCGTATACGAGAAGAAGGTATCACGGCGCAGAGGTTAATTATCTTAGATTGCATTCTGATATGCGACATAAGATGTATGTTGACCCCAAATTTACTTATGTTGTATCAGATTACATTTTACATGTCTATGTAAATAACACTGTGCATATTGATACATCAGACGCAACACCGTATATGACAATTAGCACTGACCCAAAAACCAAAAGACCCATTCGTGATTCTACGGGAAATTTTGTGTATACAACCCACATTAGAGTTCAACCTGAAACCGTAGCGTATTGCAAGGTGGTAGACACATTGAAAGGGGGGAAATTTCCATCTTTGAATAATGCCATATTCTATAATGGCGAACGACCAAAGCCAGAAGAAGGTGGCATAGTAGAAGACAATACTTATGCTGATGCTCTTTTTCCTATTGCTACACCCGATATTGTTTTTAGTTATAGAGACCTATGGACAAATGGACAATACGGACCTACACTTTATAATTCTCGCGATGGTCACTGGATAAAACCGAGCAGAGAATACATAGTTTTTTTAGAACTTAGGGGTATAGATGCCGAAGATGATGATTTAAATCCTGACGGCACTCCGAGTAAAGTATACTATTATATAATGCCATACCCACATGTAAAATCTCGCAGTATGTATCCCGTAGAAGATGGCTATGTAATAGACAAATACGATGCTTTGGGCTTTGGGAAAAAAGTTCCCGTAGAAGAGTTTAAACAAAATATTCGTGATAAAATAAGTGAAATTAAGAGTTTTGGAGAATAAGATGAAGACAAAAACAATAGCAAAAATAAAAATAAAAGCAAAAGCATTATATTTAGCATTAGTTTCAATCTTAATTTTGGCGTTTTTACCTGTTTCGGGTTCTTTATTTGCGTCTAAATGTGGACAGGAATTGGAATGTCCACCGGGCATCAAATATCCGTATATATTTTGCAATCCTGCTAAAACTAATGGAATAGAAATTGTTTGCACAGATGACCCTATAGAATATGAAAGACAAAGGCGAAAAGAAGACCCTTTTAGTAATTTTTCTGTTAGAAAAGCAAAACTTCCAATATCTATTTCACTTATAGGTGCTACTACACCTTATTGGCGTTATTATAACGCATATAGAGATGGAGAGCAAGAAATTATATTATTTGGGGAAAGTCCGCTAGAAACTTATCATAAAGCGATGTATGAATCGTTTTGGGCAAGCAATAAGTGGAATTGTGTGTGTGGGGATACTGTAAATACACTTGACCCTGACACTACTACACCACTTGTTGAACCTAACACCGTTCTCTATGCTTATTTTTCGTCTGACGATAAAGATTTTACTAATCCTTACTATGTTCCAGCTTTTGCATATATCAAATCGAAGCAAGAATATAATGAAGAAGCAGACA
>Ga0209737_10003877_pt1 | contig 10466 bp, 7 predicted proteins | sample TergutCu122P3_FD_187284 | JGI IMG/M metagenome (GOLD analysis project Ga0209737, IMG submission 187284) | Cubitermes ugandensis P3 segment gut microbial communities from Kakamega Forest, Kenya - Cu122 P3 (SPAdes) (version 2) | ecosystem: Host-associated > Arthropoda: Insects > Digestive system >...
TCAAGTAGGGCTAGTGATTTAAATGTGTTACTGCCAAAAAATGGTTTAAAATACGCATTTACTGCTTCGGTTTCGCCGGCTGAAACATAAACAAAAGCAACATACAAACCATCTTATTGTTTACAAAGCAGCGTTTACTTGTGTTTAATGTAGGAAAAATTAGATTGCATGTTGCATACTAACATTTATATGTAATATATCCAATTCAATCTATACTAAGGTATCGAAAATTTTACGTAATGACAAAATATCATTTTACATTATTGCAAATTAACCAGATGTGGTACGGCAAAACGAAGTGCATTTTTGAATTCAGCACAACGAAATTAGTAAAACCCACCTACTTTGGTTTTTACCGCAGAAAAAAAGGTTTTTTTTTGCAGGCTAGTGTAATTAGTAGGTACACACGAGAAAGAGGAGCACCACTGCTGCTGCTGGACTTGCCAGATGATGTTGGGACGCCTTGTCCTGGAGACTGCTTGATCGAGAGTATCTGCATAATGCAACGCAAGGCTTAAAAAAAAAGTACAAAAATGATTCACCATCAAAGGATGGGTCCCACGAATGCTAGTCACCTTGAGTGCCTAACCCTGCACTCCAGGCTGCTCTGCGATAGCGAACTATTCCCTGGCTGGTGTGACTTGAGCTCTAGAGTTACATGAGCAGTAATACACATCAATAAAAATGAGTAGGATAAAACAGTAATACAGTGCATGCCAGCATAACTGTACAACAAAATCACCATGTTTAAACTGGGCCACCCAGTTTTTGATGGTGGCATATGATGGTGCATGTTCCCCTAATGTTTCTGTCAGAAAAAAAAAAAACTTGATGACAGTTCACGTCTCAATGTTGTTGAAATTGCGTGCATCACCTGACATGCTTCCTTTCAGCCTCTGTAACAAGAAAAGATTTGCAATTTGACACATGAACAGACCCCTGTTAGCAACGACACTTATCAATTCAGTCCTACAACATTGGGAAGTAGGTCGGGCTGAGGACTTATCAGTACCCCCTCGTAGAGATGGCTTGATGATGGTCAGTTGAGTTAAACGTATTGTCATAATAAAATACAATAAATAAACATTATTATGTTTGACAGAAACCAGAAAAGTATTTTACCCTCTAACTTTTTCATTCATGTATCTGGACCTTTATAGTGAATTCATTGATCTGTTGGGAGCAAGGGTATATTGGACCATTATTTCATCCATTCCAATGACAGGTGCTACAGTATCATTTGATATTCCAGCCAATGCACAAATAGAACAGGTGTGAAAAATTGCCCTATTTGTTGAGATCCAGCATGACTCTGTGAAAATCAAGGAAGCATGCATTGACTTCATTCCACCGGATGAGAGAACTGTCAAGGTAGTCACAGTGGCAGCAACAAAGAAATGGAACAAGATGGAGTGAATCTTAAAGACTGAAGGCTTAGTCATATGACAGTCAGGCAACAATGACTGATGTTCATTCTAGCGTTAACAAGCAAATTTTAGATGTGAGTTCATTGGCAGTTTTTGGATCTGTATTACTCACCCTGTTACTGCAGTTGGCATTGTGTTGCTGACGCGAAAATCCAGATACTGACATTGTTGGTAGTGTGGAATGTATGTTTGACAACTTTTTTTGTTTAACCAACTGACAGACTGTTCTGAAAGTGTCTATGAACACTATATTGAAGTGCTGTTCTGGCATGGGGTGGAGGTCGAAAACAGCTGCAGTGATCATCATTTCAAGCCAACCAGAAAATTGGTGGCTGCACTTGTATAAATGAATAATTGACCAAAATATGGAATCCAATTCTCGGTGGTATTGGAAGTTTTAGATTTGTAGATGTGCTGTTTTTTGTTCGAAGTATTCACTTTTGTTCATTGGATTCAGATATATCTTCAGGCTAAAGAAATAACTTTTCGTGAAGCACTGAATTGGTTGGGAGCTTTAAATGACCTAATCAGTAACTGGAAAAATGATCTCTCATGCTGAAGCCTTGGTGCAGTGACTGTGGTTTGACAGTGGGTTAGGCAAATTAAAAAGATGATTCCAGTCCTGATGAATATGCATCTGATGCTGGGTTGATCATCAGGAAGGAATGAGACATCCTCTAAGAGAAATTCTGGATAAAATTAGAGTTGAATTTTCTGATAATTTTTAACACTTTTTTCAGTGCTGAACTTTTGGTAAATCAGTTGACTCTTGGATTATCTAACAGCTTGCTTAGGTTCAAAATACTTGCACTGGACTCACATACAAGTATTTAATGTGTTTGGACTGTATCAGGACTACAAGGATGTCGTTGATTCCCTCAAGAGTGAAATAAATGGTAGAAGAATTGGACTTCTCAGGATTTGTTGAGGCACATTATCAATGGGATCATAGGAATGTAAGACATTGGCCACAGATCTTTAGGTTTTCGTGACTTACCAGTTTCATATCGTCATGTGAATGCTCTTTCAGCAACATGCAGCTGATTGAATTGTGTCTGTGGTATGCATTGTCACCATACACACTCGCGAATTTAGTTATTCTTCAGCTCAGATTCTTCGTTCAGTTTCAGCCCTTTTTTTTATAGTTTATAGCCATTAAGTCAGCATAAGCTCATTGTAGTTACTAACTAGTGTCATATATTGGAATTAATTTATCAAAAAACAGATTTCAAGAAATGTATATAACTGTTCCATTTAATATGGAATTTCTTTTATGGTTGGCCATTGTCATCACTCACCCCAGCCACAAAAAAAAAAGCCATAGCCACACGGTGTATGAAGCCTGTGTCCACTTGAGAAGTGCACTCTTCTGGGTTGTTATGCAGTGAGTAGTGTTAATTTCTTATTGACAGTTTGGGACAACCATTTCACCCCATCTTCAGGGGTCTAGCATTGAAAAAGGTTGTCCCAAAATGTCCATAAGAAATTACCTATACTCACTGTATAATAACTATTTCTGCTTGTTCTGGGGCTTGCCAACTGCTTTCTTTATAAATTGTATGCTGTGCAGTACTACAGTGGTGAATTTACACTGCTAGAACCCTTTTTGCTTTGGTTATTAGAAATATATGTATAATAAAAAGTTATATGTAACCCAGGCAAAGAATGGGCTCTTCTGGTGATGATGACGATATCGTCATCGTCAACAACAGCAGCACCAATTACGATGACAACATGGCAGATTGAAATCATTTTTGCAGATGTAGTTTTGTCATCACTTTTAACCATGAATCAGACGTGAGTTGTATTATTTAACTGTATATCTGCCTCTTACAGGTTACTTGGTTCTGGTGAGTGGAAAGGAAGGCAAGTTCTTACAGAAAGTGGCAACGCCACATCGAGAGGAAACCTATTATGCACCCCAGGTACTCGTACACCTGGATGGTGTAAGTATTGTGTTGTTTGGAACTGGAGGACAAGCAAGTCCTGGAGGCTTATATGCTGTCCCATTGCATCATCTGGTGAAGGGCAGCATGTTGCAAGTAAGGCTAATCGCATCCGTAACCAACATCTTCATTATTTCCAGTAGAAGGTTTAGCTACTCTTTTTTGGGCATTACTAAACAAAGTGTATTCAGTTTATTCTATGCATGATACAGTGAAATTTCAGTACAGTGAAGTTGTGAGTGTGATGAAAATATATGTTATAATGAAATTGTATTATGTGGAAACAAATTAAAAATTGCAGGATGGTAATTTCGTACATGCAAAAACACCGAAAACTAAACAAACTTACTGTGTTTACTGCGTAGGTAAGTAAGTAACACTTTTCTCTTCAGCCCATTTTAGTAGTAATTTCTTTATAAATTCTTTGAAAATTTCTGTGCTCTGGAATGAGTGGTCCAGAATGTCTTTCATGGTGATTACACATCACCAAAGATGTTGTACTGTGTTGGATGGTTCTGGAACAACAATGATATTTTCATCTTCACCACTGTCATTTGATCCTACTCCTGTGTTGTCATGTTGTCACCAGATTCCCTGTTTCTTTCCATTCAGATTTCTGACAATTGTTTTCCCCTTTGACCTCTTCAACAACCATGACATAATTGTACACGAGAATGAAGGCTACTAGTTCCACCTGAATATCTGGCATTTGGCATCAATGTTGCCAATTTTTCACCGTATCAACAGTCACATCATTGTAATTTTCACTTTCACATTTTTCTTGCTGCCAAATGTTTGTCTTGTGAAGACATTTCACTGTTGTGGCAGAAATAAACATTTTCCAAGCTGCAGTGAATGTCTGAATAGTCTCCAAAATATTTGTGTTTGTGTTATGACCCACTGAAATGTTGGCCGACATTTTCCACACTAGCCACAACTGGCAGTGAATTTTTGCAGCATGGATTATCTCCTAATCAAGAGGCGGAATGTGGAAGTACAGTTGAAAGACTGTGGGCTTCTGCACTCTCTAAATGCCAAAATTCTATATGTTCCTTATTGCATAATGGAGAAGATGAGTTTCTAAACAAACTTGTAAATATACATGTTCTTTTACTCACATTGTGGTCGAGGCTTCATCTGTTTGTACGGAGGACGATCGAAATGATGTCTCAAAAGTTCTTCTTTGTGTGGTAATCTTCGAAACAATTTCGGTCCGCACAAAGCGCCACGTCGCACTTGACACATTTGAACACCACCTCTCGCCTCATGCCCCTCGCTGAACACACGCGGCATCGGGCTTTTGTGTCAGTTGATATGTAATATGCCTCCTCGTCGCTGCCCGAATCCATTACGATGTTTCGTATTTGATTCTGAGACAGCATACGAGCTCGTTTCACACGCGAAACCTCCCCTTCCATTTGGAAAATGTGCAGCACAACACAACAGCAACAACACAATCTCAACTAACAGAAATCTTGAATCTCTGCGAAATACGTGATGGAAATGTTTCCTTCTCCTCCCTAAGAACCGTTATTCAGCTGCCTGTAGTAATGCCATAAACTTTTATGACCCAAACAGTCCATTCCATTTACCAAATGCAAGACTAAACTAACCGAACAGTAAGTTTTCAGGGCTTATGACACTTATGCATTCAGGGCTAATTAGGGTCCGTCTGGTAGCCAAAACAGTGCTTATAACCAGGACTGTTTAGAAACATGTTCAGTGTTGCGACATTGTGCTGTCAGATAGAAAGAGAGAACTCTGTCAGCGTTGCCAAACGAATGACGAGTTTTGTCGGCGTTGGGGGTACTAGCATTACGTGGAGGAGCGAGAATACTCGGGTTTAGCAGGATGAGGGTTAATCACCACAGACTCTTAATAACAGGTGCTATAGCCATCTTGAAATCTGTGGAGCCAGCTCATTGTTCTCCAAACAATCAGGCAAAGGATCAGGGTTACTTATACAGCAGTGAGCTATTCACCAGAATGTTCTTTGAATTAGTATCTTGACACCCAACATTTATATACACTGACTATGTGGTATGCATGACATAAACCTGTGCAGATGATTGAGTTGTGTGATTACAGTTGAACCTAACAAAATAAGAGCTTTCAACTGCAGTTGAATTGAAACACTGATTGACCACATTGGAACATGGTGTTGTTGAGCTAGATCGACCAATGTAATTGTGCCTTTTCTACTCTGGTCAGATTAAAATGCTCACCGATTGATCCCTTCAAAACTCAATTTAACTTTTAAATTTTGGCTGTATGGCAAAGTCATGAGATTGAGCAATGTAAATGGACCATAGGTGATGATGTTCTGCAAATCCTTTGTGAAGTGTGTTGCTTGGCTGCAGCTTATGGGTTGTGGTGGAGGAAAATGGGTTTTTATCTTGGGGGTTTATTCATGGGATTTCTCCCACAGAAGATTGTGGCTGCCTCTGCTCTCACACATGTAGTAGCAAATTTCTTAAAAAGTGCATTGTATTGTTTTGTTTAAAAAATTGTTTTATTGATTTTGTTTTTATAAAATGGGATAAATTTTTTATTTCCTTGAACTGAAGTTGTCATTAAATATGTTAAAGTGAAATATTCTTACATAAAGATATATAGGAAATTAGGGACCCAGACAAAAATTTTTGTTGTACTGAAATTTTGTTATTCTGTGGCTTGTTAAAAAAGAGGTTTGACTGTATCTTATTTGTAAATTTGCATTTTCAGTAGTTTTTTCATTTGCTTTTTACCAAAGAGAATGTAATCTGTGCAGAATAAATTGAGATAGTGTGCAATCTACGTGGATACCTGTTCTCACTAGGAATACTCATTTTTTCATGGAAACCTGAATCTTTTAATGAAGTCTTCTGTCCAATATGTGACATGCATTTCAGGCTGATACTATACTACTACTTAGAATCCATTCTTCACTAATAAATATGGTATCATATAAATTTGAATTGTATTTATCCTAAGGCTTATTAGTTTATGATACCCAGGATGTTGATGTTACTGATAACTTATAATAAATTATTTTTTGAGTGAGGATTGTTTCTGGTTTAGTCTCTGGGCTGTTGTGTATTCCAGGGAAGAAGGCAGACTAGAATTGTATCAGGCAAATGCCAGACTGGTAGCATAAAATATACCATGAATGTTTTTAATATTCTTCCCAACTTGGCATTTATAGTGACATTTCATTTATTATTGTGTATATAACAAGGTGTCATTATGTAGATAAACAACTAAACTTATCCCAGAGAGAGCAGACATGATTACTAAGCAGGATAATGTGATAATTTTAAATTAGGACTATGTTATAATTGAATGCTGTATTGTTGCACTTCACATGCGTACTGTTTAGGTTCAGGAGTTGTACCGAGACGAAGCAAAGGGCATTATGTCTCCACCTGTGTTAGCTGACCTGAATGAAGATGGCTCAGAAGATATTGTGGCAGCCATGTTCAACTCCAAGGTGGTAGCTTTCAGTGGGCTGACTTTTCAGCCCCTTTGGAACTTCTCATTTCCTGGGTCAGAAACATCCAGGTTAGATTTCATTGTTAAACATTTGAGCATGTAAAGTTAAAGGAAATGGGATTTCAGAAGGCAATCAAGGGGGTTTTTTGAACCTTGTGTTTGCTGTGTGAAGTAAGCATTGCACTTCAGCAGAGCAGCATTTTATTGTAATTTGAATCATGAAGCTACATTTTTTTATGTGAACTGTGTTGGTGTGAGGCCAAATATCCTTTTGCAGTTCATGACAACTAATACACATGCATTGGTATTCCTGTGTTTTATACTGAAGGTTTTACCCTTTTTGTTTACAAGCTTACATTTTTTCATGTTTTAGAATGACAGTTAAACCTACTAAGATGACCCTACTTAAGTTTTCCACCCAAGACATAATAATGGTTTAGTATTAAAATTTTTCCATATGACTAACATATATGTTGCTGTTGTAATATGTGTCCCATATGAAAGGATGTCCTGCCTAAGAAGCATGCAAAGTTTACAATGAAGTTAATTTTTCACCCTTTTAATATATATATTTTCCTTTTTTATTAAAATCTTTTACATTTCCCTGAGTTCACGTCTGTTCAGTTCGTTGTGAATGTACAGTAACAATTCGATGCCCTCGGTTTATAGAGATTGATCTCCAGAGTTGTTTCCACCATGAATCAGGTCTATGGATAAGAAACTGGACATTACTACATGGAAATGGGTGATGGGAAATTATGTTACACTGCTGTTTGTTTTCACAAATGAATTTCACATAGTGTGATATAAAGTCTCATAGTGTATGTGTACTCTACAGAATGAGGTAGTGTGGATTTATTGGAGTGCAATAATTTGAAGTATTCTGACTGCAGAATGTGTACACACTTTGTGTTCATTGAAAATCGTGTGCTTGTGTACAGTTTGCTTCCTATAGAGCTCTTAATTATTGAACACCTGATCAGCTTGCCTGTACATAAAAAATTGACATAGAACAAAAGCTGTACTGAATTTAAGAAAACCTGGACATTGTACACATTATAGATGTTACAAGAAATGTTCCTTACAAAAGAGTCGCTGAAGAACTTAGCATTTCTGTATAAACTTGAAATGCAAGGCCTAGTACTCAGTCTGTAAGTGAACAGCTGAACTGGTAAAAGGTTCAGACAGCATAATATTGTAAGGCAGAATTGGTATGTATTGAACACTTGTGGCAAGAGTGGGCTTTTCGTAAGCCAGTTGTGCTTGCAAGAAAATCTCTTGTGTTCAAGAATGTGTCAGAATCACTAAGGAAACTAAGATTTATTGTGTGTTTGAAAGGTGGAAGTGGTCACTTAATGCAGAATTTATATGGAATAATATTTAAATGAAGGGAGTGTCATTTTCAGTAAAGAATATGGAATGATAAACTTTTCAAGCATGTACTTTTAAGATGTTTTGAGCTTAATAAGCATAATTTGATGAATTTTTCCTGACATGTCATAAGAGGGTTTCACTGTGCCTGTGTTGTTAAACCCCAGGCACAGCATTACAGCATCCTTTAAAGATGCTGTAATGGATACTCCTAGTTTTATACGTGCTTGTACTGACATAATACATTTGTGTGGAGTGGTGTCCTGAACAGGAGTACGCATATTTTGCAAATATGTTGTATAAGAATTTGGGTTCATGCATGATCAAACAGATATGCCCTGACTGCAGTTTTTCCGTGATTTTTTCGTAGTTGTAAGGCAAATGCCAGGGTACATAATGTAAAATCAGGGCACGGCCCGCACTTCCCTCCCTCAGGCATGGCGGCTTCACTCATGCACCTGACAATAGTCACGTAACTCCTGCTTACGACAGTGCCCGTCTGGGCTCAACCTGGACAGCCAGCCAGCCAACCAACCGACCGACCAACCAACCAACTAGCCAAAGTATTTCCCCCCCCAACTAAGCTCAGTGCTACCTGTGTACCAGTCTTTGGTAAGCTCAGTCAAGGCCTGCAGCCTGACTTTAAATTGTTTGCGTAAGCACATTCCCCGTTAGTGATAAGGTGTCTGTTATAGAGCCCAGTGATGCAATCAGACACAGGAATGGATAAACAGACAGAGGGACGTCAGTTTGCGCAAAGCACTTTGGCTTGGCTTGGCTTGGCTGATCAAACAGATGTTTATTTGTTTTTTGCTTTATATATTCTCTTGTACTGTTCTGACAGAAATGAGTGCTAGAAATCTGTGACAGAGAATGATTAAAATCTTGTCATGAAGGCTATTCTGGAATTGAAGAATGTAAAAGTTTCTATTTCTATTAAATAAGTGCCCTAATGTATGTTTGAAATAAAAGTCATTTAATTGACATTTTATGTCATGTACTAGTGTTTTGCACAATGAGTCAGTTTTAAGATTAACGTTTGATGAATGGTTTGATTAGAGCTCATGTACAATAAGGATTATATAAGACTGATGCAAACAAAAAATAAATAAATATGTTCACATACATGGGTGGACATGGTCCTTATGTAACGTATTAATTTAATGGATTACCTGTCAGACAAAAAGTATGTGTATTAGATCAAGCTGTGTCTCTTCCAGTGCCCCGACTCCCAGTTATTTTAATGATGATGACGTTCCAGACTTCCTTGTGAAGTATCAAAATGGACCTGGATTTCCTGTATATTACTCTTCACAGGTATTTGCATCATTTTGTAATTTACTATTAAATTGTGACATTTATTTATTATATTTTGACAAGAAATAGTTTATTTAATATAAATAAGGTGCTTGAATGTTTTAATAATTTTGAAGTTAGCACCTTTTATACAGATTTTAATTGAAAAATGCTGTTCTGCATGCACAGGGAAGTCGTCACCCAGAGCTTTATTTACATGATGTGGGATGCAATTCTAACAGTATGGGCAGACCCCTGTATCTGCGGGAATGTATCCACAGTTTCAGTTATCCATGGTTTACTGTGGCCTGAAAAAAATTTGGAAAATTGAAGGAATAAATGGTTCATAAGTTTCAAAATGCACGCCAAGCTAGAATGGGCCATAACATGGTGAAATCCAGCAGCCTAAATGCACCTAATACTTGACTCATCTTCCTTTGTCCCCGTACCCACGCTTCCCTGCAAACTTGCCACTGTTTCTAGCATTCTCACTGTTTGAATTAGTTGCTGTGTTATCACAGTGTTTGTGTTCAGAAAGCCCTTATTTATGGTAATAATGGCCCCAAAGCATAAGAGTAGTGATGCTGATAGTGCTTCTAAGCCTAAGAGAAGCCGTGATGTCCTTTCCATTAGTGAGAAAGTGAAAATACTGGATATGTTTGCAATAGAAAAAAAAATCATTTGCAGAGATTGCCAGGTTGTATGGCAAGAATAAATCTTCCGTTCATGAAGTAATGAAGAATAAAGAGAATTTGTGCTAGTTTCTCTGTTGCACAGCAAACTGCAAAAGTTGCTGTTATAGCATGTGATAAAGTGTTAATGAAGGTGGAAAAAGCCTTAAATTTCTGGATGGAAAAACATGATTTTTATTGCTTATGCAGCGCTTTGATGGAAAAGCATGGTTTTTATTGTTCTCTCATCCCTTGAAACTATACATGATACTGTACATTAGAGG